>CDTY01030169.1_pt1 | contig 87414 bp, 83 predicted proteins | sample 557731 | NCBI WGS metagenome assembly CDTY01 (sample SAMEA3182101, study PRJEB8094) | gut metagenome | biome: human; feature: gut; material: Stool; isolation source: human stool | place: Canada | collected 2013-02-12
CGCGGCTCACTTTCGTTCGCAAGAGGCCCCGCTGTCACGCCTTCGGCTTCGACAGCTTCGCCATGGCCGCCTTGGCGGCCACCTACTCGGCCACTCCCAGAAAAGCTGTGCTTTTCCGGGAACCCCATCATTTTTAATCCTCGGGCGGAATCAATCCGCCCTCCGGCAAGAAAATTCCCGGCCTCTGGCCGGGAATTTTGCTTGGACGCGCCCAAGGCGCGGCTCACTTTCGTTCGCAAGAGGCCCCGCTGTCACGCCTTCGGCTTCGACAGCTTCGCCATGGCCGCCTTGGCGGCCACCTACTCGGCCACTCCCAGAAAAGCTGTGCTTTTCCGGGAACCCCATCATTTTTAATCCTCGGGCGGAATCAATCCGCCCTCCGGCAAGAAAATTCCCGGCCTCTGGCCGGGAATTTTGCTTGGACGCGCCCAAGGCGCGGCTCACTTTCGTTCGCAAGAGGCCCCGCTGTCACGCCTTCGGCTTCGACAGCTTCGCCATGGCCGCCTTGGCGGCCATCTGCTCGGCCTCTTTTTTACTGTGTCCCTCGCCGGAGCCCACAGGCTCTCCGTTCAGATCCACGTCCACGAAGAAGCGCTTGGCGTGGTCGGGCCCCTGAGAGCCCACCAGCCGATACTTGAGCACCTGTCCGCTCTCCCGCTGGACCAGCTCCTGCAGGGCGGTCTTGTAGTCCCGGGGACTGGTGATGCCCTCAATCTCCCGGCAGAGGATATACTTCTGGATGATCTTCCGGGCCGAGCCAATCCCCCCGTCCAGATAGACCGCTGCCAGCACGGCCTCCACTGCATCCGCCTGAATGGAGGGACGGGTACGGCCGCCGCCGGCCTCCTCTCCCTTGCCCAGCAGCAGGTAGGAACCCAGATCCAGGGCCTGCGCCACCTCTACCAGGCTCTCTTCACACACCAGGGCGGCCCGCACCCGGGTCAGCTCTCCCTCGGGCAGATCGGGATGGCCCCGGTACAGGTGGTCGGCCACCACCATGCCCAGGATGGAGTCTCCCAAAAATTCCAACCGTTCATTGCTCTGCAGCTTGCCCCGGCTCTCATTGGCGCAGGAGCTGTGGGTCAGAGCGTTTTCCAGCAGCTCCCGGTTTTGAAACTGGTAGCCCAGCTTTTCTTCTAAGGTGGTCATTGGTCGTTCCTCACTTTTTTCAAGGTAAGATAAGCAAAACTCCGCCCCAAGGCGGAGTTTCTGCTTATAATGTCTGGGAAATTAGTCGATCTTATTCTGCAGGAAGCGGACCAGATCGCCCACGGTCTTGATGGCAGAAGCTTCTTCCTCGGACATCTCGTCGATATCAAATTCCTCTTCCAGCGCCATAGACAAGTCCACAATATCCACAGAGTCCGCGTTCAGATCATCTTCAAAGGAGGTTTCCATGGTGATGGAATCCGCATCCACATTGAACTGCTCCGCGATCAGTGCGCATACCTTTTCAAAAATCATAGTAGCCTGCTCCTTTTGCTGTGCCCCAGGCACGTTTTTCTTTCCTTACTATATGCACATTCCCTCTGCCTGTCAATAGGGAATTGGTAATTTTTATGCAGGTGGGCAAAAGTGCCCAAGCGAGCATGTCTCCCTTACAGCTGAGTGACCTCCAGGCGCATCACGTCCACGTTGTCGGTAATGCTCTCGATAATGCCGGAGGAGGCGAACTGCTTGGCCTGCCGCACGGCGTTCTTGATGGCGTAGGCATCGGAGGAGCCGTGGGCCTTGATCACCGGCTTGGAGATACCCAGCAGCGCGGTGCCGCCCACCTCGCTGGAGTCCATCATTTTCTTAAACTGCTTGAGTCCGCCGGAGACCATCACAGCGGCCAGCTTGGTCAGCAGGCTCTTCATAAACATCTTCTTGATCTCCCGGGCCAGGAACAGTCCGGTGCCCTCCATGGTTTTCAGGAAGATGTTGCCCGAGTAGCCGTCACTGACGATCACGTCCACCGAGCCCTCAACCGCTTCCCGGGCCTCCACGTTGCCCACAAAGTTGATGCGGCCAGCCTTGGCGGCCTCCTGAAGCATAGGGTAAACGGTAGTCTGGAGGGTGGTTCCCTTGGAGGGCTCCGCGCCGATGTTCAGCAGACCCACCTTAGGCTCGGGACGGCCCAGCACATGCTCGGCGTAGTAGGAGCCCATGTAGGCAAACTGCAGCAGATACTCCGGGGGACACTCGGCGTTGGCGCCGCAGTCGATGAGCACCGCGCCCCCGTTGCCCGTAGGCACCACAGGAGCCAGAGCGGCCCGGCGGATGCCCTTGATGCGCTTGACCAGCAGAGTGGCCGCAGAGAGCAGAGCTCCGGTAGAACCAGCGGAGACAAAGGCGTCCCCGGCTCCGGATTTGAGCAGGTTCAGTCCCACCGTCAGAGAGGAGTCCTTCTTCTCCCGGAAGGCATTGGCAGGATTGTCGCAGATCTCCACCACCTCAGAGGCGTGGGCGATCTCCACCCCGGCGGGCAGCTCCTGGATGCCGTTGCTCTCCAGCACCTTGAGGATTTCCTCCCCCCGGCCTACCAGCACAATGTCCACACCGTACTCCTTGTTGGCTTGGATAGCTCCCATTACAGGAGCCTGAGGGGCGTTGTCCCCTCCCATGGCGTCAACGATGATTTTCATAAATATCCTTCTTTCTTAGAGAGCCCTGGGCTCGTCCTTCTCGACAGCCACCCAGACCGCCGAGGATACAGTTATGTGAGATTCAGCCCATCCAGAGCCTCCAAAGCCCGTTTGGACAGCTCGGCATTTTTATTTCTCTTTCCCTTCACCCGGTAACCCAGGGCGGGAATGAGGCCGAAGTTGATATTCATCGGTTGAAAGTGTACCACAGATTCGTCGCTGATGTAAAGAGCCAGCGCGCCCATGGCGGTCTCCCGGGGGAAGTTGATGGGCCCCTTGCCCTCCAGCTCCCGGGCCAGTTCCATGGCGGCCAGACAGCCCGAGGCGGTGGACTCCACATATCCCTCTACGCCGGTGATCTGTCCGGCAAAGCGGACCCGGGGCTCAGTGCGCACCCGGTAGTACCGGTCCAGCAGCCGGGGCGAGTCCAGGAAAGTGTTGCGGTGCATCACGCCGAAGCGGACAAACTCCGCGTTTTTCAGGGCGGGGATCATGGAGAACACACGCTTCTGCTCCGGCCATTTCAGGTGGGTCTGGAAGCCTACGATGTTATAAATGCTGCCCTGGGCGTTGTCCTTGCGCAGCTGCACCACGGCAAAGGGCTCCTTGCCCGTTTTGGGGTCCCGGAGCCCCACCGGCTTGAGGGGACCATAGCACAGGGTGTCCCGGCCACGGCGGGCCATGACCTCCACCGGCATACAGCCCTCAAACACCCCTGCGTCCTCAAAGCCGTGGACCTCCGCCTCCTGGGCGGTGGTGAGCTCTTTCCAGAAGGCGTCGTACTCCTCCTCGGTCATGGGACAGTTGATATAGTCCGGGGTGCCCCGGTCATACCGGGAGGCAAACCAGGCGCTTTCCATGTCCACGCTCTCAAAGGTCACCAGGGGGGCGGCAGCGTCAAAGAAGTGAAGGTAACCGTTCTGAGGATAGCGGCGGCCAATGGCCTCGGCCAGCGGCTCAGCCGTCAAGGGCCCGGAGGCCACGATGACCTGCCCCTCCTCCGGGATGTCCAGTACCTCCTCCTCCACCACGGTGATGTTGGGGTGGGTCTTGATCTTCTCAGTAATAGCGGCGGAGAAGGCGTGGCGGTCCACCGCCAGGGCGCCGCCCGCCTCCACCCGGTGCTGGTCAGCGCAAGCCATGATGAGGGAGTTGCAGCGGCGCAGCTCCTCCTTCAGCAGTCCCACCGCGTTCTCCAGCTGATCGGAGCGCAGGGAGTTGGAGCACACCAGCTCTCCAAAATCGGTGCTGTGGTGGGCAGGAGTCATTTTGTTTGGTTTCATCTCATGCAGGCGCACCGGGATGCCCCGGTTGGCCAGCTGCCAGGCCGCCTCGCTTCCCGCAAGGCCGGCTCCAATGACAATAACAGGTTCCATGGTACCTCCTGAGAGTCTTGTGTGTCCGTCTTGTTCTGTAAGGTATTTTCACCTTACACTTCAGTTTCCTCCACCTTAGCCTTCTTGGCCGTGGTCTTGGTGGTTTTCTTGGTAGTCGTCTTCTTTGTGGTAGTTTTTGCGGATTTCTTTGTGGAATCCGCCTTTTTTGTCGTTTTCTTGGTGGCAGTGCTCTTCTTTGCCGCCGGCTTCTTGGTGCTCTCCTCCCCTTCCTGAGCGGGAGCGTCGGCCTCCTCAGTCTTCTTTTTCCAGCCGCCGCGCTTTTCCTCGGGTGTAAAGTTAGAACACTGTTCATTGATGCAGAAGGGTTTCTTGAAGCCACGGCCCGACTTCTTGAACATGGTCCAGCCGCAGACAGGACAATTGTCCTTTACCGGCACGTCCCAGGTCATAAAATCGCAGCGGCGGCTCTCGTCCTTGCTGTTCAAATGCTCACAGCAGTAGTAGGTGTACTGCTTGCCCGTCTTCTTGCTCTTGCCGGTACGCTTGAGCAGGCGGCCGCCGCACTTGGGACACTTGCCGGGCATCTCCACCACCAGAGGCATGGTGAAATCGCACTCCGGCCAGCCGGGGCAGGCCAGGAAGCGCCCAAACCGTCCAGACTTGATGACCAGGTTCCGGCCGCACTGGGGGCAGATCTCCTCGGAAACCTCGTCAGGCACCTTGATGCGCTCGCCGTCCAACTCCTGCTCAGCTTTGTGAAGCTCCGCCTCAAAGTCATCATAGAATGCAGAGAGCACCTTCTTCCAGTCCATGCTGCCCTCTTCCACCTTGTCCAGCTCTTCCTCCATCTGGGCGGTGAAGGTGGGGTCCACGATGTCCTGGAACTTGTCCTTCATCAGGCCGGTGACCACCTCGCCCAGGGGGGTAGGACGGAGGGCACGGCCCTCCTTCACCACATACTCCCGGTTGAGGATGGTGGAGATGGTGGGGGCGTAGGTGGAGGGGCGGCCAATGCCCTTCTCTTCCAGCGCCCGGATGAGGGTGGCCTCGGAATAGCGGGCAGGAGGCTGGGTGAAGTGCTGCTGCTTGTCCGCCTTCTTGAGGTCCAGGTCCTCCCCCTCCTTCAAATCGGGCAGAGGGGACTGGGGAGCCTCATCCTCATCGTCCTTACCCTCCTCGTAGACAGCGGTAAAGCCGGAGAATTTCAGCTCCGAGTGGCTGGCCCGGAAGGTATAGCCCGCCGACTGGGCCTCGATGGAAACGCTGTCGTAGACGGCAGAAGCCATCTGGCAGGCCAGGAAACGGCTCCAAATGAGCTTGTAGAGCTTATACTGCTCGCTGGTCAGATCCTTCTTGATCTCGTCGGGCACCAGGTTCACGTCGGAGGGACGAATGGCCTCGTGGGCGTCCTGAGCGCTTCCCTTGGTCTTGTAGTGCCGGGCCTGGGGCGGATAGTACTGCTTGCCGTAGCGGGTCTCAATAAAACCCTTGGCAGCGGCAATGGCCTCCTCGGAGAGGCGCAGGGAGTCGGTACGCATATAGGTGATAAGACCCACGGTGCCCTCGCCGGTGATGTCTACGCCCTCATAGAGCTGCTGGGCGATAGACATAGTGCGGGCGGGGGTCATGTTCAGTTTGCGGCTGGCCTCCTGCTGGAGGGTGGAGGTGGTGAAGGGAGGTGCGGGATTACGCAGCTTCTCCTGCCGCTTCACCTTGGACACGGAGAAAGGAGCGGCGGACACTTCGGCCACAATGGCCTCGGCCTCCTCCTGGCTGTGCAGCTCCATCTTCTTCTCCCGGCCGTAGAACATGGCCTGGAAGCCGCCCAGGTTGGGGCGCACCCGCTCCAGGTCCACCTGGATGGACCAGTACTCCTGGGGCTGGAAGGCGCGGATCTCCTCCTCCCGCTCCACCACCAGGCGGGTTGCCACCGACTGCACACGGCCGGCCGACAGTCCCCGGCGGATCTTTTTCCACAGCAGAGGAGACAGTTCATAGCCCACAATACGGTCCAGAATACGCCGGGCCTGCTGAGCATCCACCAGGTTCTGGTCGATGGCCCGGGGTGCGGCAATGGACTCGTTGACCACCTTTTTGGTGATCTCGTTGAAGGTGACCCGGTAAGTCTTTTCATCGGGGATGTTCAGCAGTTCCTTCAAGTGCCAGGAGATGGCCTCGCCCTCACGGTCCGGGTCGGTGGCCAGATACACCTTTCCGCTCTTCTTGGCCGCCTTTTTCAGGGCGGTGATGGTCTCCTCCTTTCCCTTGATAGGCTGGTAGTCGGGCTGGAATCCGTGTTCCACGTCCACGCCCAGTTTGCTCTTGGGCAGGTCCCGGACGTGGCCCATGGACGCCACCACCTCATAACCCGGTCCAAGGTACTTGCCGATGGTCTTGGCCTTGGACGGGGACTCTACAATGACCAGATCTGTCTTTGTTGCCATGTGACAACCTCCAATTAGCTTGATATGGTAACAGGCACGAAGGGTGCCTGAATTATTCCTGTTCCAATTCTACCAATGGCGCGTAGCGGCCTCCCGGGCGCTGCTCCGCTGCGCCGTCCACCTGGAGCATGGTCAGCGCCGACAGCACCCGCCGGGCCGGGATCTGGGTGCGGTCCACCAGCACGTCGGCGGTGTCTGCCCCCTCCAGCATAGCATGAAGTACCACCAACTGATCGTCGGTGAAGCGCTCCCTCTGCTCAGACAAAGAGATCTTAGGACGGTCAGGCTTCTCCTTGGGCTCCTCCTGCTGAGGCTCCGGCTTTGGCTCTTCCTTTTGCGCCTTGGCAGGCGGTTCCAGCCGCTGCCGCAGATGCTCGGGCTCCAGGGCTTTGGCATGGGCCAGTTTCTGGGGAAACTGGTCCCAGTAATCGGCTAAAATGTCCTCTCCGCAGGTCACCGGACGGGCTCCCTGCTGGATGAGCCAGTTAGGCCCTTGGCTCATAGGTGCGTCAATATTTCCCGGTACGGCAAACACGTCCCGGTTCTGATCCAGTGCGTGGTCAATGGTGCGCATGGTCCCGCTGAACCGGGCGCACTCCACTGCAACTACTCCCAAAGACAGTCCGCTGATCAGGCGGTTGCGGATAGGAAATTGCTCGGCCCGGTGGGGTGTCCCTGGCGGATACTCGCTGATCAGGGCTCCCACCGCCGCCACATCCTGATAGAGGAAGCGGTTTTCTTTGGGATAGGGCACATCCACCCCACCTGCCAGCACGGATACCACGCTGCCGCCGCCCTTCAGGGCGCCCCGCAGGGCCAGGCTGTCAATTCCCTGGGCAATGCCGGACACCAGCAGCGCTCCACATCGGGCCAGCTCCAGCCCCAGTCTGGGAGCTACCTGCTGGCCGTAAACGGAGGGCTTGCGGCTGCCCACCACTCCGATGGCCGCCTCTTCGTCAAAGCGGATGCGGCGCCCCAGGATATACAGCACTGCCGGCGGGTCGCTGAGCTGGCGCAGGCGCTCGGGGTAGTCGGCATCCTGGATGGTCATGATCTGCACACCCAGCCGGTCACACCGCCCCAGGATCGCCTCGCTCTCCTCCATATTCTTGTCCAGAAGGCCTCGGATCGCCTGGGGAGCAAGACCTGGAATCATCTCCAGATCCTCCTGCTGCGCAAAGTATACCCGCTCCGGCGTGCCGAAGTACTCCAGCACCCGCAGCACGCCTCGCTGCCCCACCCCTTTCCGGGTGGTCAGCCAGAGCCAGTAGTTCAGCGCCGCCATGGGCCTTCTCCTTTCTCCCCAGGGGATTTTCTTTACAAGCCCATCCGGGCTGTGTTACAGTATTTTTACAAACCAGCGGGCGCAGGCCCGCGAAAATAATCTTGGAAACGGGGAATGGTCATGACTCAGCTTCGTACCCGGCCTCACCGGGCCTGGGCCGTCTGCCTGGGCTGCTCCCTGGCTCTGTTCACGGTAATGGGCCTGGGAGTCAACGTCTTTACCATCTATCAGCCCTGGATCATCCAGGTCCACCAGTTTTCCAACGCCCAGGGCTCCTGGATCACTACTGTACGCAGTCTGTTTGCCCTGCTGGCCATGCTCTCGGTGGATACCCTGTGCCGCCGACTGGGACTGCGGTACACCATGACCGTGGGGATGGCCTGCTTTGCCGCCTCCTACGCCCTGTTTGGAGCCGCCAGCACCTTTCCGGTCTACTGTGCCGCCGCCGCCCTCTCCGGACTGGCCTATGGCTACGGCGGAATGATCCCCCTTACCCTGGTCATCTCCAACTGGTTTGATTCCCGGCGGGGTCTGGCCTTGGGTCTGGCGGCCGCAGGCAGCGGCCTGCCCACCATTTTGTTTCCCCCTCTGGTCACCCAAGTCATCAAACTCTGGGGGCTGAAAACCGCCCTGTACGGAGAGGCCGTGCTGGGTGTTCTGCTCACCCTGGGCGTCTTTCTTCTGGTACGCAGCCACCCTTCCAAGGTAGGGCTTGCCCCCTACTCCGGAACAAAAGCCGCGCCAGCCGCTCAGCCGCAGGCAGTCCGCCTCTCCCCTGCCGGATTGCGCCCCATCCACTGGTGGGCAGCAGCGTTGGCCGCCTTTCTCATCGGCGCACCCTCCGGTCCGGGTTTCTCGCATCTGACGGTGCTGTATACCAGCTGCGGCTATGACTCCCTGCTGGTGGCCTTTCTTATGTCCTACTTGGGCGTGGTGCTCATGGCAGCCAAGGTACTCTATGGCCAAATCAGCGACAAGCTGGGCAGCCGTACCGCCAACTTTTTGGTCTTTGCCGTTATGTTGGCAGGCTTCCTGCTGTGCGCCCTGGCCCCTCTTGGCAGCGTTCCCCTGGCCTTTGCCGCCATCACCCTTACCGCCCTGGGCATGCCCATCTCTTCCGTGACTCTGTCCGTATGGGCGGGAGATCTCAGCGGCGCAGATACCTATCAGTGCACGGTAAAGTGGTTTACCAGCGCCTATATGCTGGGCTCTCTGGTCACCGGACCTCTGCCCGGGCTGTCAGCTGACCGGCTGGACAGCTATGTGCCCGCTTATCTGCTCTTTGCCCTGATGCTCTTCATTGCCGCTGTTCTGGTTCAGGGGGTATACCGCCGCCTGGATCTGGGAAAGCGTCCTCAATAAGCTGCTCTCCACGCGGGCCGGATTTCGGCCCGCTTTTTATTTTCCCATCTCCCACAGGACTACCACCGCCGCACTGGCGGCGTTGAGGGACTCACACCGCTCCCGCATCGGGATCTTTACGGTCTGTTCAGCCCGGTCTAACAGAGCCTGGGACACCCCGCGGCCTTCACTGCCAATGACCACGGCGGCCCGACCAAGGTCCGCCTGGCGCACGTCCACCGTATCCTCCCGCAACGCCGTGGCATACAAAGGGATCTGAGAGGCCTTCAGCAGCTTCTCCAGTCCCTCCACCGAGGTCTCCCACACCGGCAGGCGGAAGCAGGCCCCCATGGTGGCCCGCACTACCTTGGCGCTGTACGGGTCGGCACAGCCATGGACCAGAAACAGTCCGTCCGCTCCCAAGGCATCGGCGGAGCGCCAGATGGTCCCCACATTACCCGGATCCTGGACTCCGTCCAGCACCAAGTAATGTTTCCCTTCCAGCCGCTGGGGCGGGGTCGTGGCGGGCAGCTGAGCCAAAAACAGTGCACCCTGGGGCGTCTTCATGGGGGAGATGGTCTCCATCACGTCCCGGGGCACCTGGACGAGCCGGACGCCGGCGGGCAGGGCCGGCGGCGTCACTTCCGGGGTCACCACCACCGTGGTCAGAGGCACGTCCCATTTCAGGGCCTCCTCCAGCAGCTTTATGCCGTCGCCCAGGTACTCCCCCGCCTTCTCCCGCACGCTTCGTCCTCCTGAGGAGAGCTGCCGGATCTTTTGCAGCAGGGGATTCTTTCGGCTGGTAATGATCTCCATCATGCCCGCTCCAATCGCTCAATATCGCTGTTGCGTCCCAGCACCACCAGGCAATCCTCCGGACTCTGGAAGACAAAATCTCCGCCCGGGGCGATGGTCATTGCATCCCCGCGGCGCACCGCAATGACGGTGAGCTTCCATTTGGCACGGATGTTCAGATCCACGATGGATTTGCCCACCCAGCTCTCAGGCAGGGTGCGCTCCACAATGGAATATTCGTTGGACAGCTCGATAAAGTTAACGATGTCGCCGTTTATGAGACGGCGGGCCAGACTCAGTGCCATCTCCTGTTCCGGGAAGACCACCAGATCCGCCCCGATCTTCTCCAGCACCTTGCGGTGAACCGAGCTGTTGGCCTTTCCAACCACCCGGGGCCCATTCAGCTCCTTCAGATTTAGAGTAATCAGAGCGCTGGTGCCCACATCGCTGCCGGCCGCTACCACGGCACAGTCAAAGTTCCGCGCTCCCACGCCGGAGAGCACCTCCGAGTTCCGGGCATCACCCACCACCGCATGGGTCACATGGTCGGCCACTGCCTGTACCCGCTCAGGAAGGACATCAAGGGCCAGTACTTCATGGCCCTGCTCACACAACTCCTGGGCCAGCGAGGCGCCAAACCGTCCCAGCCCCACAATCAGAAAGCTTTTCATATATTCCTCCTAATACTCAGCCTATCATAACCTCAGTAGAAGGATAGAGGATCTTGTTCTCCCCCCGTCCCCGGGTCAAGAAGGCAATGGAGAAGGACAGGATTCCTACCCGTCCTAAAAACATCAGTGCAATCACCAGCAGTGCGCTGGGCACGCTCAGTCCGGGGGTAATACCCATGGTCACACCCACCGTACCCATAGCAGATGCCGTTTCAAAGGCCGCCTGCACATAGGGCACCCGTTCCATCAGGGACAGGAGCATAGACGCGCTCAAAAACAGCAGCAGTACGGTCAGCGCCAGGGTCATGGCGTCCAAGACCTTTCGGCCAGGAATCCGTCTGCCCCGGAAGACGACCTGATCCCGTCCCCGCAGACCGTCCCGCAGGGCTAGCAGTAACACACCCACCGTCACCGTCTTCAATCCGCCCGCTGTGGAGCCGGAGGAGCCGCCGATGAGCATCAGCAGAATGGACATGACCGCCGAGCCTTCCAGCAGTTTTCCCTGATCAAAGGTGGCATAGCCCGCCGTGCGCAGGGTAACCGACTGGAATAAGGCGTTGAGAGGCCGCTGCCACAGGGGCATGCTCCCCAACGTGTCGGGGTTTTCCCACTCTGCGCAGGCAAAATAGACCGCGCCAAAAACAATGAGGCAGGCGGTGATGCCCAGTACCATTTTACTATAAAGAGTTAATTTTTTCCAGCAGCGCTTCTGGATCACATCTTCCCACACGAAGAAGCCCAAGCCGCCTATCACAATGAGGGCCATGATGGTGCCCAGCACCAACGGGTCGCCCTGATAGGCCGCCAAACTGGAGTAGGGGCCGCTGTAAAGGCCCAGAATATCAAAGCCACCGTTACAGAAGGCAGAGATGCTGTGAAAAATGGAAAACCAAATGCCCAGCAGTCCAAACTGAGGCACAAACCGAATGGCCAGCAGGACCGCTCCAATCCCCTCCACAAGCATTGTACCCAGCAGGGCGTGGCGCACCACTCGCACCACTCCGGCTACCCGGTCCAGGTTCATGGCCGAGGCCATCACCAGGCGCTGAGACAAGCCGATACGCCGGTGCAGAGCAAAGGGGATGATGGAGATCAGGGTAACAAACCCCAGTCCGCCTAACTGAAGCAGCAGCAAAATAACTGCCTGACCAAATACCGACCAGTGTACCGCCGTATCCACCAAAACCAGTCCAGTCACGCAGGTGGCGGAGGTTGCGGTGAACAGACAGGTCAGCCATGGCGTCATCTGTCCGTCCTGGGCGGAGATGGGCAGATGCAGCAGCAGTGTGCCCAACAGAATAATGGCCCCAAAACCCAATACGATGTAACGGGTGGGGTTGATACTCTTTCGCTTATTTCTATGAAGTTGCATCGCTGCACACGTCTCCCTTTTGGGCTTGTTCCTTCGGCCTCAATTTGGCCGATATCCCTGTACGCCCCAGCTTTTCCAAGAAAAAGCGGCAAAAAAGGGCTGTTTTTCAACAAAATATCCCATTGGCGCAGGGTATCCCTTCCCGGGGCCGATTCGGCAGACCTTAATATAGCATACCCTCCCAGGATATTCAAGTCAACGATTTTCTCCCGGCAGTGGGTTCCGTCCAACCAATTGAGAAGGAATTTTCATCGTTCTCGCGGCTCTTTTTTCCCTGAACGCCGCTTCAAAAGACGCTTCAGGCTCTATTATATATAATGTATCCCCCGCCACAAGTCAAGCGTCGAACAAGAAAAGTCCTTCATCCAGTCCCTGCCTTTTCCCGCTCTTTTTTAGCTGACAGGGAAGAAAAACCGGCCGGCGGACAATGCCGCTGGCCGGTAAGGCAGGTTTTTGGGTTGGATGCTTGGTGCGCTCCGGACGATCCGGCTTTACGCCTCAATAGCGGTACGGATCTGGTCAAACACCGTATCGGAGCCTTCACACATCACCATCAGCACCGTGCCGTCCTCCAGAGTCTCCAGGCGGGCATTCTCCGCCACAGCATACTGGTCCGCCAGGTAGGTCTCAAAGTTCGTCTTCTGCTTGTCAATGAAGCCCTGAAGGCCCTCTTTCACGGCCTCCTCCTTGCCCTCAGCGGGCATGACGGCAGCAATGCCATAGGCCTTCACGCTCATCATGGAACCGCTCACGCCAAAGGCGGTCATATCCTCTGCCTTAAGGCCCATGGATTCCAGGATCATACCATTGATCTCATTCTCGTCGTCGATCTGGGTAATGACGGGGTTATATTCCACCATCTCGCCCCCGCTCTCTGTGATGGCCTGGCTGTACAGCTGGGTCAGCTCCTCCGGGGTACGGGTGCTGCCGGTCTTCTGTCCGCAGCCGGTCAGAGCAGTGATCAAAAGCGCGGCGCAAGCCAAACTGGCAAACAATTTTTTCATGGGTGGTCTCCTTTTTTCTTGTTCTGAACGGACTAATTATCGGCCCGTTTCATCTTCTTTGACGCCTTCCAAGAAAAAAGGTTCCCAGGAAATTCAATTTTATGCGCTCAGCCCTGGGGCAGCAGCAAAGTCACTGTGGTGCCCTTGCCCGGAGTACTCTCCAGACGAATCTGTCCGTCATGGAGGGCCGCGCCGTGCTTTACAATGGACAGGCCCAATCCAGTGCCGCTGATGTCCTTGGAGTGGCTCTTATCCACCCGGTAGAACCGTTCAAACACCCGGTTCTGATCCTCAGCGGGGATACCGATGCCGTTATCCTCCACCGAAACCTCTACGCCGCCCTCTACCGGGCCTACCGTGACGGCTACCGTGCCGCCCCGGCGGTTATACTTGATGGCGTTGTCGCACAGGTTGTAGATCATCTCGTCCAGCACCCGGCGCACACCGTGGACCTGAACGGAACGCCCCATGGTCTTGATGGTCACATCATTTTTCTGAGCGGCGCTCTCCAGGCGTTTGGTCACCTCCAGAGAGAGCTGGAACAGGTCCACATCCTCCCGCTCCATATTCACCGCACCCTCGTCCAGTTGGGACAGACGGATGATATCTTCCACCAGGGCAATGAGACGCTGGGCCTCCTGGTAGATGTCGCTGGCAAAGCCCTGTACGTCCTCCGCCTTTACCATGCCGCTCTGCATGATCTCCGCAATGCCGGAGATGGAGGTCAGCGGAGTCTTCAGCTCATGGGAGACGTTGGCGGTAAACTCCCGCCGCAGGTCCTCCCGCTGCTCCTGCTCGGTGACATCCAACAGGACCATCACCGCGCCCATCTGCTCCTCACCCTGCATGACCGGGTTGGCCAGCAGTTGGCAGCAACGGCCGTTCAGACGCAGCATCTGCTGGCTGCGGCGGCCGGAAAGCACCTCATCCACCGCCTGGCGGAAGCTTTCGCTGCGGTTGAGCACCAGGGCATTCACCTCTCCCTGTGGTGTCTGAGCACCCAGCTGGTTCAGCGCGCCCTTATTATAGGAGAGCACATGGCCATGCCGGTCCATCAGCAGAAAGCCTTCGGACATATTTTCTGTCAAAGCGGCAAACTCCTGCTGCTTCTGCTGCAGCTGCAGCAGCTGCTGCTGGATGGTATCGTTCTGGTGCTTGATGCGGGAGAGCAGGGGGGTCAGCTCCTCATAGGTGTCGCAGTCCTCCGGGTGCTCCAGGTCCAGATTGACAATGGGGCGAATGATTCGCTTGGCCATTCGGGAGGCCAGCACGGCCGAAATCAGCAGCGAAAGAGCCAGAATGATCAAAATCGGCTGTACCATGGACAGCAGCAGGGTCATCACCGTCTGCTGGGCGCTGGCCACACGGATCACGGTGCCGTCATTGAGCCGCCGGGCGGCATACAGGGTCTGCTGGGCCAGGGTGGAGGAGTAGCGCCGGGCGGTACCGGACTGGCCGGTCATCGCCTGCTGGATCTCCTCCCGGTCACCATGGTTTTCCATAGTAGCTGCGTCGGCCTGGCTGTCATAGAGCACAGTACCGTCTGTATCCACCCAGGTCACCCGGTTTTCCGTGTTGAGCCCGGTGAGATAGTCCATCCCGTTGAGCTCCACGCCCTGGGCTACCAGCCAGGTCTCCGTCTCCAGCTCGGTCATCAGCTGGTTGCTGAAGTACTGGTACAGCATCCCCAAAAACAGGGCAATGGACAGCACCATCACAGAGACAGCTACTGCCGTGGAATTTCGAAATAATTTGGCGGTCATATTTTTCAACTTCTATCCCTCCGCCGGTCAGTCGGCACTGATCTTGTAGCCGATGCCCCGCACCGTCTCAATGCAGTCGCCGGATTTGCCCAGCTTCTGGCGCAGGGTACGGATATGTACGTCCACGGTCCGGCTGGCGCCGTCAAACTCATAGCCCCAGATGGTGTTGAGCAGCTGATCCCGGGTAAATACGGTACCGGCCCGCTCCAACAGCAGGCACAAAACCTGAAACTCCTTCAGCGTCAGGGTGACATCCCGATCCCCGTCCCGGACGATGTGCCGCTCGGGGTCCACAAAGAGGCTTCCCAGGGAGTAGGTCTTTTCCTTGGGCTGGTTTTGCCCTGCGTGGCGCAGGGCGGTGCGTACACGGGCCATCAGTTCCATCATGCCGAAGGGCTTGGCCACATAGTCGTCCGCCCCCTCATCCAGTCCCAGCACCTTGTCATACTCCGTGCTCTTGGCCGTGAGCATAATAACAGGCAGGGTCTTGGTGGCGGGCATGGAGCGCAGGCGTTTGAGCACCTGCAGGCCATCCTCCTCAGGCAGCATGATATCCAGCAGCACCAGCTCAGGACTGCCCTTCTCCATGGCCTCCCAAAACTGGGAGGGGCGGTCAAAGCCCTGGGCCTCCATGCCCTGGCTCTGTAAGGTATAGACCACCAGCTTACGGATGCTGGCGTCATCCTCTAAAATATAGATCACGTGCGTTTACCTCTCCTCCGCTCCCCTTCCGGGAAGCTCACATATCGCCGTGCTGTCCGGTGAGGGAGTACTCCACCCACTCAGCAATGTTGCAGGCGTGGTCGCCGATGCGCTCAAAGTATTTGGCGATCATCAGCAGGTCCATACAGGTCTCCCCGCTGTCTCCCTGGCCGATGCGGCGAATGAGCTCGCCCTTGACTTCCAGGAACATGCGGTCGATCTCGTCATCCTTGCGAATGACCTCCTGAGCCAGGCCCAGGTTCTTGCGCACAAAGGAGTCGATGCTGTCGGTGACCATGCCGATGGTGCCGCGGGCCATCTCGGCGATGGGCACATGGGAAACCACCGGGCTATCCTCAATGTCCCGGGTAATCTCGGCAATATCGCTGGCCTGGTCGCCGATGCGCTCCATGTCGGAGATCATCTTCAGCGCTGCGGAGATGGTGCGCAGGTCCCGGGCCACCGGCTGCTGCTGGAGCAGCAGCTTCATGCACAGGCTCTCGATGTCCCGCTCCTTCTGGTCGATCTCCCGCTCAGCAACGCAGGCAGTCTCCCGCAGGGCGGCGTCTCCTTCCAGCAGAGCCTTGGCGGCGGCGGAAATGGCCTCCTCGCACAAAGCTCCCATTTTGATCAGCTCTACATTCAGCTGTTCCAGCTGTTCGTTGAATCTGTCCCGCATTATCCGAACCTCCCGGTGATGTAATCTTCCGTCTTCTTGTTCTGGGGCATGGAGAACATCTGCTCTGTGTCGCCGTACTCGATGAGTTCACCCAGCAGGAAGAAGGCGGTCTTGTCGGAGATTCGGGCGGCCTGCTGCATGTTATGGGTGACCATGATGATAGTGTAATCCTTTTTCAGCTCGGTGGCAAGGTCCTCGATTTTGGAGGTAGAAATGGGATCCAGAGCGGAGGTGGACTCGTCCATGAGCAGCACGTCGGGCTTGACTGCCAGCGCGCGGGCGATGCACAGACGCTGCTGCTGGCCGCCGGAGAGGCCCAGGGCGGGCTTTTTCAGCCGGTCCTTTACCTCATCCCAGATGGCTGCGCCCTTCAAAGACTCCTCCACGATCTCATCCAGCTTCACCTTGCTGCGGATGCCGTGGGTACGGGGGCCGTAGGCCACGTTGTCGTAGATGGACATGGGGAAGGGATTGGCCTTCTGGAAGACCATACCGATGCGCTTGCGCAGATCAGTGACATCCTGGCCAGGCGCGTAGATATCCTCCCCCCGGTACAGCAGAGAGCCGGTGATCTTCACGTTTGGAATGAGGTCGTTCATCCGGTTGAGGCAACGCAGGAAGGTGGACTTGCCGCAGCCGGAGGGGCCGATGAGAGCGGTGATCTGGTGCTCAGGGATTTCAATGTTGATTCCCTTCAGGGCCTTATTTTCCCCGTAATACAGGTCCAGGTTTTCCGCCTTAACGATGGTATTTCCGTTCATATCGTAAAACTCCTTATTTCTTGAGACGCTTGCCCGCCAGCTTGGCGGCCAGATTGATGACCAGAGTAATGACCAGCAACACCAGTGCCACAGAGAAGGCCAGATCGAAACGGGCATTCTCCTTGGCGTAGCCGTACAGAGCCACGGTGAGAGTAGCGCCGGAGCTGTGGGTGAGTCCACCCTTGCTGAAGAAGTCCTGAAGGCCAGTGCTCATACCGGCAGTGAACATCAGCACGGCAGACTCGCCTACGATGCGGCCGATGGACAGGATACAGCCGGTGACGATACCGTCGATAGAGTCGGGCAGGACGATGGTGCGGATCATGTGCCACTTACCCGCGCCCAGGCCCAGTGCGCCCTCCCGGTAGCCCTGGGGAACCGTCTTCAGAGACTCTTGGGTGGTTCGAATGATGGTGGGCAGGGTCATGATCACCAAGGTGAGAGAGCCGGCCAGCAGGGTGGTGCCCAGCTTCATCAGCTGGCAGAACACCAGCATACCCACCAAGGCGTACAGGATCGAAGGGATGCCGGCCAGGGTCTCGGTGGCAAACTCAATGGCGGTCACCAGCTTGCGGTTGGTGGCATATTCGGTGAGGTAGATAGCAGCGCCCACGCCAAGAGGCAAGGCAAACAACAGGGTAACAACTACCACATACACGGTATTCTGGATGGCGGGCAGAATACCTACGGTATCGTTGAGCACACTCTCCTCCGTGGTGAGGAACTCCCAGGTCAGGTTGGGCATGCCCTCTACAAAGATATAGCCGATCAAAAACAGCAGCAGCAGGCAGGTGGCCCCGGCAGACACATACAGCAGGGTGCGCATCCCAATTTCGTATGCCTTGCGGCGGGGGGAGAGCTTGCTTTGGGCCTTACCGGCCGTCTGAATTGCAGAAGTCGTTGTCATAGCATTTGTCATCCTTTACGCCTCCTTGTCCCGTTTCAGGAACACATTGAGGACCACATTGATCAGCATAATTAACAGGAACAGCACCAGACCGATGGAGTACAGGGCGTTGCGCTGCAGGCTGCCCACAGCGGCGTAGCTCATCTCGCTGGCGATGGCCGTAGTGAGGAATTTGACGCTGGAGAGCATGGAGGGCATGTTGGCCACATTGCCGGCCACCATCAGGATAGCCATGGCCTCGCCAATGGCACGGCCCACGCCCAGCACCGCCGCGGCGGCGATGCCGCTCTTGGCAGCGGGCGCGGTAACCCGGAAGTAAGTCTCCAGTTCGGTGGCTCCCAGGGCCAGGCTGGCCTCCTCATACTCTTTGGGCACCGCCTTCAGAGCGGTCTCAGATACCGAGATGATGGAGGGCAGGATCATAACGGCCAGCACAATGATGGCGGCCAGCAGGCTGTCACCGGCAGGGATATTGAAAAACTCTCGAATGGCGGGCAGCAGCACCATCATACCCACCAGGCCGTACACTACCGAGGGAATACCAGCCAGCAGATCCACCGCCGGACGGATCACCGCCGCCACCTTGGGAGGCGCTACCTTAGCCAGAAAGACTGCGGTAAAAAATCCGATTGGCACGCCGATGATAATGGCGCCGGCGGTGCCGTAGATGGAAGTGAGGATAAAGGGCAGGATGCCGTAGGCTGGATCGGTCTTGTTGGTGGAATCCCAGCGGGTTCCAAACAAGAAGTCGATGAGGCCCACCTCTTTTATGGCGGGCAGACCGGAAATAATCAGATAGATGGTAATGAGCACCACGAAGGCGATAGCAATAAAACCACACAGCAGAAATACCAGGTTCATGCCCCGCTCCACCGCGTTTTTGGCCCGCAGGGAGGGCTTTGCTTGTTTGTTCATATGTAACCAACCTTTGTCGCAGATTCTGAATCCTCAGCTGACAGAGAGCCCGGAACAATCGGTGACAAGGGGTCCGGCCTCTTTGTCAACTGAGGATAATTTTTTTGAAAACAGGCCCCCGTGGCCGGGGGCCTGTTTTATCTGTTGGGATTCAGTCTTTCTTAGCCCTTGGGGGACACGGCACCGGCGGCAGCGATGCAGTCAGCAGCCTCCGCGCTCATGGCAAAGTCCAGGAAGGCCTGGGCAGCCTCGGAGAGCTCAGCATCCTCCTTGGTGACCATGACGAAGGGGCGCTGGATCTCGTAGGTACCGTCCTTCACGGTAGCCTCAGAGGGGGCCACATCGTTAACCTTCACAGCCTTCACGGTATCGTCCACAGCGGACAGAGAAGCGTAGCCGATGGCGTTGGGGTTGGAGGCCACGTTGCCGATCACGTCGCCGGTGGAGGAGTACTCGTTGGTGTACTTGCAGGTGTCAACCACGCCCACGATCTCCTCGAAGGCGCCGCGGGTGCCGGAACCGGCCTCACGGCCGAAGACAGCGATCTCGCCGTCAGTGCCGCCTACCTCAGACCAGTTCGTGATCTCACCGGTGAAGATCTGAGCGATCTGCTTCACAGTCAGGTTCTCCACGCCGTTGGCGGGATTGATGACGATGGCCACACCATCCAGAGCCACGATGTTCTCCACAGCGCCGCTCTCCTTCTCCTCATCCTTCAGAGCACGGGAGGAAAGGCCGATGTCGCAGGTGCCGGAGGTAGCGCCCTCGATGCCGGCGCCGGAACCAGAACCGGTGTAGTTGATGTTTACGCCGGGATTCTCCTTCTCAAACACCTCGGTGAGAACCGCCATCACGTCCTTCATGGAGGTAGAACCGGCGGTGTTCACAGTGCCGCTGAGCTCCACGGTGGAGGAGTCATTGGTGTTGCTCTGAGAACCGGAGCTGCTGCCCTGATCCTGATTGCTGCTGCCGCAGCCGGTGAACAGACCCAGGGCCAGAGCAAGGGACAGGCCCAGGCAAGTAAGCTTCTTCATATTCATCATTCTCCTTTGGTTCGTTTTCATTTAAGTACTGTGCAATCCGTTTCCCGTTTTGCGTGTCTCAGTATAAAAAAGCCATGTAAAATGAAAAAGCCCCTTTGTGTTAAATCCACGTAAAATCGAATATTCCCCAGGAATTTGGTCACTTTTCATCAAAAGAACCCCATCCTATCTGGTTTCAATGTAAAATCAGCCCGTTTTTTCTTCTCTTCATACTGCCGCAGGCAAAAAAGATCCGGGACGGTTTCCTAATGGGAACCGCCCCGGTTTTACATTTCCTTTTGTGATTTTACAAGCCGCCCCGCTCTACCAGCCGTTCCAGCCCCTTCCGGTCCCGGATACGCACACCGCCCCGAAACAGCTCCACCGTCTCCGCAGCGGACAGTTTTTTTAAGGTACGGGTCACCGCCTCCCGGGCACTGCCGATGGCCTGGGCCAGCTGCTCCTGGGTAACTTGAATGGTATCGGTCTCCAGCCGCCGGGACTCCTCCAGCAAATAGGAGGCCACCCGCTGCTCCAACGTATAAAAGAGCATCTGTTCCACGGCCCGGATGGCGTGGGAGAACCGCTGGGCCGCCGCTTTGTAGATAAAATTCTCTACATAGATATTCTCCCGCATCAAAACGGACAAATACTGAATGGGGATGATCAGCACCTCCACCGCTGTCTCGGCCTGGATCTGTACATCAAAGGTGATGGCATTGAGCATACAGGAGGCGGACAGCACACACACCTCCCCTTCCGTCATGCGGGAGATGGTGGCCTCCCGGCCGTCCTCTGAGAGCAAGTAGATGCGCACCACACCGCTCTGGATCAGGAGAGCTCCCAGGCAGTCGGTATCCGGGGAGCGGATGATCTGTCCAGGGACATAGGACGCCCGCTGTACACAGCTCAACAAGGTCTCCTGCTGCTGCCGGGTGAGGTGCGGCCAGAAGGACAGGGATTCAGGGGTCAGGGTATTCATAGTGGGCTCCTCTCTCCGGGGATCGTTTGTTTCTCCTTTATTATACTGCTTTTTCTTCCTGGGGCAAGAGGTTTGTGACCCTGTCACAGAGGGAACGATTTCACTGTGGTATGGTTACCCTATCCAAACCGATTTTTCTTGACAAACCCACAGGAGGTTTTTATCATGAAGCAAGTTCTTTCGTTTCTGCGCTCCAACGCCGCCGGGCTTATCTTTATCGCTCTTGGCCTGGCAGGGGGATACCTTTATTACCGTCTCACCTTGTGTGCCACCGGGACCTGCCCCCTCACTTCCACCCCCTATTACTCCATGCTGGTGGGAGGTCTGCTTGGCGCGCTGGCTGGAGATCTGCTGTCCGCCCTGCGGCAGCGCCTGACTTCCCGCTCTTCTCAGTAATCAAACCGGAGGAATCCCATGGTCTATCTTGTCACCTTTCTGGAAGGTCTCATCACCTTCATCTCTCCCTGTCTGCTCCCCATGCTGCCCATCTACCTGTCCTATTTTGCCGGCGGACAGCCGGATGCCTCCCGGGGGCGGGTGCTGAAAAACGCTTTGGGCTTTGTGCTGGGCTTTACGCTGCTGTTTGTGGCCATGGGCGCTTTTGCCGGTTCCATCGGCGCGCTGCTCACCCGGCACCAGCAGGCGGTAAATATCGTCAGCGGCCTGATCGTCATCTTCTTCGGCCTCAACTTTCTGGGCGTGTTCCACCTGTCCCTGTTCCGGGGCTCCAAGGGCTATTCCGTAGGACATGACATGGGCTTTTTCTCCGCTCTGGTATTCGGCGCGGTCTTTGCCGTGGGCTGGACTCCCTGCGTAGGGGCTTTCCTGGGTTCGGCCCTGGTACTGGCCTCCCAGCAGGGCTCTACCCTGCGGGGGATCCTCCTGCTGCTGTGCTACTCCGCCGGTCTGGGCATCCCGTTTTTGGCCAGCGCCCTGCTCATCCAGTCCCTGAAAACTGCCTTTGACTGGATCAAGCGCCACTATTCTATTATCAATGCCGTCTCGGGCGGACTGCTCATCGTAGTGGGTATCCTCATGGCCACCGGTACCATGGGCACGCTGCTCTCCCGCCTTGTCTAAGGAGGTACTTCATTATGGGTAAAAAATCCACTGTCATCTTAGGCATCGCCCTGGTGGTAATTCTGGCCGCCGCCGGATTTCTCTACACCCGCCTGGCTCCCGGCGTGCAGAACAGCCAGCTGGCCAATGAGCCCAGCCAGTCGGAGGGCTCCTCCTCTTCCTCTTCTCCCTCTTCCCAGCAGGCCAATCCCGCTCCCTCCTTTCCCATGGAGGATTCCCAGGGCAATACGGTACAGCTGTCCGACTTTTTAGGGGATAAACCTGTTTTCCTCAACTTCTGGGCCTCTACCTGTTCCCCCTGCAAGCAGGAGATGCCCGACATCCAGGCTCTGTATGAGCAGTACGGGGACCAGATCCACTTCGTGCTGGTCAATGTGGGCGCGGCCATGAACGACACCCGGGAAAAGGCGGAGAACTACCTGAAGGAGGCGGGTTTCACCTTCCCGGTGTACTACGACGTAGACTACCAGGCCATCTCAACTTACGGTATCAACTCCTTCCCCTTCTCTATCTTTATTGACGCCCAGGGCAATCTGATCACCTACGGTCAGGGGAAGCTTTCGGCTGAACTGCTGCAAAAGGGCCTGAACCTGATGGCCCCCGATGTGGTCCCCGCCCCTTAGTTCTCCTTTTTGGCAAATCATTCACAAAAGCTCCCCTTTTTTCTACACGATTGGCTCTTGCGTCCCGAAAAAAAAGGAAGTATAATATGGTTGTTGCGTTATGAGCCGGATAAGGCAAATCCGTTTTTCGGTTGCGAATCCCGGTTCACGGAGGTAACATTATGGTAAAAGCGATCGTAGGCGCCAACTGGGGCGACGAGGGCAAGGGCAAGATCACCGACATGCTGGCGGAGACCTCTGATGTGGTCATCCGGTTCCAGGGCGGTGCCAATGCCGGCCACACCATTATTAATGATTATGGCCGTTTTGCTCTGCACATCCTCCCCTCCGGCACCTTCTACCCCCACATCACCAATATCATCGGCAACGGTGTGGCACTGGACATCCGCAAGCTGGTGGATGAGCTGAAATCCCTCACCGATCAGGGCGTGCCTGCGCCCAACCTGATCGTGTCGGAGCGCTGCCAGATTCTCATGCCCTACCACACCCTGCAGGACGCCTATGAAGAGGAGCGTCTGGCCGGCAAGGCCTTCGGCTCCACCAAGAGCGGCATCGCCCCCTTCTACTCCGACAAGTACGCCAAGATCGGCATCCAGGTGTGCGACCTGTTTGACGAGGCGCGGCTGAAGGAGCGTCTGACTGCCGCTGTTTCCCTGAAAAACGTACTCTTCGAGCACCTCTACCACAAGCCCGCGCTGAATGTGGACGAGCTGTTCCAGGAGCTGGTCACGCTGCGCGAGGAGATCCGTCCCTACGTGGGCGACGCGGTGGGCTTTGTCCACCAGGCCCTGAAGGAGGGCAAGACCATCCTGCTGGAGGGTCAGCTGGGCTCCATGAAGGACCCCGACCTGGGCATCTTCCCCATGACCACCTCCTCCCACACTCTGGCCGGCTTTGGCTGTGTGGGCGCTGCGGTGCCTCCCACTGCGGTGGAGGATGTTATCTGCGTCACCAAGGCTTACTCCTCCTCCGTGGGCTCCCACACCGAGCCTTTCGTCAGCGAGCTGCTGGGCGAGGAGGGCGACGAGCTGCGCCGCCGCGGCGGTGACAAGGGCGAGTTCGGCGCCACCACCGGCCGTCCCCGCCGTGTGGGCTGGTTTGATGCCGTAGCCACCAAGTACGGCTGCATGGTGCAGGGCGCCACCAAGGTGGCTCTCACCTGCCTGGACGTGCTGGGCTACCTGGATGAGATCAAGGTCTGCACCGGCTACGAGATCGACGGCAAGGTCACCGACGTCTTCCCTGTCACTCCCCTGCTGATGAAGGCCAAGCCCGTCTTCACCACTCTGCCCGGCTGGAAGTGCGACATCCGCGGCTGCAAGGACTACGAGTCTCTGCCCCAGCAGGCCAAGGACTATGTGGACTTTTTGGAGGCCCACATTGGCGCCCCCATCACCATGGTCTCCTCCGGCCCCAAGCGTGATGAAATGACCTACCGCACCCCCAAAATCTAACCGATCCATCGCGCCGGATGCCACCCCCTTGTGGCATCCGGCGTGCCATTTCTACGGACCAGGAGTTTTACCTATGAAACGTATCTTTTCTGCCGGCCTGTCTGTGGCCCTGGCGTGTTCCCTGTGCCTGACTCCCGTCTCCGCCCTCACCGTCCAACAGGCCGGTGCTCTTCTGGAACAATTCTATGTGGACCAGATTCCCGACTCCGTTCTGGCCCAGGAGGATCTGGACTCCATGCTGGAAGCTCTGGGTGACCCCTACACCGTCTACATGACCAAGGAGGAGTACAGTGCCTTCCTGAACTCGGTCAACGGGGAAACTCTGGTGGGAATCGGCGTGTCCATTCAAAAGGAAGTCACGGAACACGGATTTCTGATCCTGTCCATTCTCCCCGACTCCCCGGCGGAGCAGGCCGGACTGGAGGAGGGCGACTGCATCATGTCCATTGACGGAGTGGCCGTCACCGCCTCGGAGCAGTCCTCTGCCCTGACCGGTCAGGAGGGCTCCCGGGTCACGCTGACCGTCCTCTCCGGCAAAACGGGGACCACCCGGGAGTTGACCCTCACCCGCCGGAAGGTACAGGTGCCCATCGTCACCTACTCCCTGGTGGACGGGGTGGCCGTGATCGAGTGCATCAGCTTCGGTGACACCACCGCAGAAACCATCTCCCAGGCGCTGGCCCAATACGACGATCTGGACCGCCCCATTCTTCTGGACCTGCGCTCCAATCCCGGCGGCTCCACCAATGCCGCCGCAGACAGCGTTGGCAGCTTTATTGGCCGACACAATATCACCTATTTCCGGGACAGCGATGGGAAATACACTCAGGTCTACAGCAGCAGCGACTATGCTGACCGGACCGACCAGCCGCTCATCATCCTTACCGACGGCAATTCTGCCAGCGCTTCTGAGCTGTTTTCCGCCGCCATCCGGGACTACCGCGCCGGAATCGCTGTGGGCGGCCGCACCTATGGCAAGGGTATCGCCCAGATCGTGCTGGATGAGGAGTCTGCTCCCGGCCTTTTTGACGGGGACGCTCTGAAGATCACCTCCTACCGCTTTTTCTCTCCCGACGGTGCCACCAACGACACCATCGGCGTACTGCCCACCCTCATGATCTCCCAGGAGTATGCTCCAGCTGCGGCGCTGCTGCTCACGGCTGCGCAGCCCCAGAACAGCCAGGGATACTGGAAGCTGGAGCTTGCCGGCTGTACCTTCTACATCTCCGGCGAGCAGGCCGCCCAAGAGGAATACCGGGATGCCTTTGACCAGCTGCTGGAGGCCCTGCCTCCCTCAGCCCAGCTCAGCCAGGGTGACGGAGGCAGTCAGTGGACCGCCGTCACCCCCGCTCAGGCCGCTCAGGCTTCTGGGCTGAGCTACGACTGCCGCTGGGACTATACCGATCTGGATCAGTGCGACTATGCCAACGATGTGGCCACCCTGTCCGCCTATGGGCTGCTGGGCGGCTTCCCGGACGGCTCTTTCCGGCCGGAGCAGTCCATCACCCGGGGCGAATTTGCTGTTTTGCTGGCCTCTGCCCTGAATCTGCGTCAGAGCGGCTCGGCAGGCTTTACCGACGTCCCCTCCGACGCCTGGTACACCAAGGCGGTGGATGCCATGGTGGCCAAAGGATTTTTGGCCGGACGGAGCAGCACCAGCTTTGCTCCCCAGGACAGCCTCACCTATGAGGAGCTGGTCACTATTCTCTCGGCTGTCTCCTCCTGGGCCTGTATGGACGGCTACGCTATGGCCGACCAGCCCATTTTCTCCGGCCAGCAGGCTGCCTATGCCGGTCTGAGCGACTGGGCTCAGGCCCCCGCCTGGCGTCTGTCCGCTCTGGGGGTGGAGCTGGATCTCAGCGCTCCTCAGGCTCCCGCCACCCGGGACCAGGCCGCCCACCTGATCTGCCAATTTCTGCGGGCTTCCGGCCTGCTTTGGAATGTATAATTTTTATCGTTTTACAGTAGAAAGGACGAATTCACCATGACAAAAATCGACATTGTCTCCGGCTTTTTGGGCGCCGGCAAGACCACTCTCATCAAGAAGCTGCTGGACGAGGTGTTCCGCGGCGAGAAGATCGTGCTCATTGAGAACGAGTTTGGCCAGATCGGCATTGACGGCGGCTTTCTGAAGGACGCCGGAGTGGAGATCACCGAGATGAACTCCGGCTGCATCTGCTGCTCTCTGGTGGGTGACTTCGGCGCAGCCCTCAAGCAGGTTCTGGCCGACTACGCCCCCGACCGCATCGTCATCGAGCCCTCCGGCGTGGGCAAGCTGTCCGACGTCATTGCCGCTGTGGAGCGCGTCCAGGCCGAGGCCCCCGATCTGCACCTCAACAGCTTTGTCACCGTGGTGGACGCCACCAAGGCCAAGATCTATATGAAGAACTTCGGCGAGTTCTTCAACAACCAGGTGGAGCACGCCAGCGCCATTCTCCTCTCCCGCACCCAGAAGATGGACGAGGCCAAGCTGAACACTGCCGTGAAGCTGCTGCGGGATAAAAACGCCAAGGCTGCGATCCTTACCACTCCCTGGGACCAGCTCACCGGTGCTCAGATCCTCTCCGCCATGGAGGGCGGCCACTCTCTGGCCCAGGAGCTGATGGAGGAGATCGCCCACCAGCATCACCACCATGAGCATGATGAGCACTGCGACTGCGGCTGCCATGATCACGACCACGAGCATCATCACCATGATCATGAGCAAGAGGACGAACATCACCACCACGACCACGACGAGCACTGCGACTGCGGCTGCCACGATCATGACCATGATCACCATCACCATGAGCACGAGCATGACCACAGCTGTGACGAGGCTGCCTGTGACGCCTGCCTGGCCTGTGACATGGGCCATGAGCACCACCATCACCACCACGACCACGACGCCGACGAGGTGTTCACCTCCTGGGGCCGCGAGACGCCCCGGAAGTACAGCCGGGAGGATCTCCAGGACGCCCTGTCCGCCCTGGCCATGGGCGAGGATTACGGCGTGATCCTCCGTGCCAAGGGCATCCTGCCCTGCGACGACGGCCAGACCTGGCTGCACTTCGACCTGGTGCCCGGCGAGTTCCAGATCCGGGAGGGCGCTGCCGACTATACCGGCCGTCTGTGCGTCATCGGCTCCGATCTCAAGGAGGAGCAGCTGGAGAAGCTGTTCCTGCTGGCGTGAGGTGACGGAACATGCCTGATTCCCGAATTCCTCTCTATTTGATCACCGGCTTTCTGGACAGCGGTAAGACCACCCTGCTCATCGACACCCTGAATATGGACTACTTCAACGACGGCCAGCGCACCGTGCTCATCCGCTGTGAGGACGGCGAGGAGGAGTACGACCAGGAGAAGCTGTCCAAGCGCAACTGCCGTCTGGTGCCGGTGGAGGACCAGTCCCAGCTCACCCGCGACTTTCTGGACGAGGTGGAGCGGCGCTACCAGCCCGAGCGCGTCCTGCTGGAGTATAACGGCATGTGGCCCATCCAGATCCTCCGGGACCTGAAGCTGCCCCGGGAGTGGGGACTGTACCAGGCCATCCACGTCATCGACGCCACCACCTTTGAGATGTACCGCACCAACATGCAGTCCATGATCGTGGACCAGGTGTCCGAGGCAGACATGGTGCTCTTCAACCGCTGCACCCCGGACATGCCTCTGTCGGGCTGGAAGCGGTCCATCCGGGCGGTCAACCGCATGTGCGAGATCGTCTTTGAGGACGAGCGGGGCGAGGAGCTGGAGGTGGAGGACATCCTCCCCTACTCTCTGGACAGCGACCACCTGGAGCTGGAGGATGACGACTACGGCATCTGGTATATTGACATCCAAGACCACCCCGAGCGCTACGAGGGCAAGACCGTCACCTTCAAGGCCCAGGCCATGACCAGCATGAAGCTGCCCAAGGGCACCTTCATTCCCGGCCGCAACGCCATGACCTGCTGTGTGGACGACATCCGTTTCTTCGGTTTCCTGTGCAAATATGACCGCAGCCGCTCCCTGCGCAAAGGGGAGTGGGTCACCGTCACCGCTCAGATCCGCTGGGAGCACGCCGCCGTCTACGAGGGTGAGGGCGTGGTGCTCTATGCCCAGTCCGTGGAAAAGGCCGAGCCCCCCAAAGATCCCCTGGTTTATTTCCGTTAACTGCCATCCCCCGGTGAGGTATTTTGCCCTGCCGGGGGATTTTTCTGCCTCTTGGAGCCACCTCAAGGTTGACACCACTCTCCGTCACGCACTATAATAAACCCAGAAACTTATCATACATTCCATCTGTTCGGAGCACTCCGTGGGGGCTTGGCGCCCTTTTGTTTCGGACCCTGCGGGACTGGCCCTCCAGTCCACTTTTTATGCAACGGAAGCCAATGCGTATGAAAGGAGCGATCTACTTGACCGCAGCAGAAAAAAAGCAACTGATGGCCACCGCCTGTAAGGTGCGCATGGGTGTTATTGAGGGAACCCACGCCGCCAAGGCCGGTCATCCCGGCGGCAGCCTGTCCGCCGCTGACCTGTTTACCTACCTGTACTTTAAAGAGATGAACGTGGATCCCAAGAACCCCAAGTGGGAGGACCGGGACCGCTTTGTCCTGTCCAAGGGTCACACTGCCCCCGGCCTGTACGCCGCCCTGGCGCTGCGGGGATTCTTCCCTGAGAGCGACCTGCTCACCCTGCGCCACATCGGCAGCCACCTCCAGGGTCACCCCAACATGAACGAGACTCCCGGCGTGGACATGTCCACCGGCTCTCTGGGCCAGGGCGTCTCCGCTGCCGCCGGCATGGCTCTGGCTGCCAAGTACCAGGGCAAGGACTGCCGGGTGTACACCCTGCTGGGTGACGGCGAGATCCAGGAGGGCCAGGTTTGGGAGGCGTTTATGCTGGCCCACCACTACAAGCTGGACAACCTGTGCGTCATCATCGACAACAACGGCCTGCAGATCGACGGCAACATCGCCGACGTCATGAGCCCCTACCCCATCCCCGAGAAGCTGAAGGCCTTCGGTTTTGAAGTGGCTGAGATTGACGGCCACGACTTTGACCAGATGGAGACCGCCTTTGCCAAGGCCAAGGAGACCAAGGGCATGCCCTTCGCCATCGTGATGAAGACCACCAAGGGCAAGGGCGTCAGCTACATGGAAAACCAGGCTGGCTGGCACGGCAAGGCCCCCAACGACGAGGAATACGAGAAGGCCATGACGGAGCTGAAGGCTCAGCTGGCAGAAGTGGAGGCGATGTAAGATGGCAGACGTGAAAAAGATCGCAACCCGTGACAGCTACGGCAACGCTCTGAAGGAGCTGGGTGCCGAGCACGACAACCTGATCGTCTTTGACGCTGACCTGGCCGGCGCCACCAAGACCGCCACCTTCCAGAAGGCTTTCCCCGGCCGTCACTTCGACTGCGGCATCGCCGAGGGCAACATGATCGCTGTGGCCGCCGGTGCCTCCACCATGGGACTGGTGCCTTTCGCCTCCAGCTTTGCCATGTTCGCCGCCGGCCGCGCCTTTGAGCAGGTGCGCAACTCCATCGGCTACCCCCACCTGAACGTGAAGATCGGCGCCACCCACGGCGGCATCTCCGTGGGCGAGGACGGCGCATCCCACCAGTGCTGTGAGGACTTCGCCCTCATGCGCTCCATCCCCGGCATGGTGGTCATGTCCCCCGCCGACGATGTGGAGGCCCGTGCCATGGTGAAGGCCGCCTACGAGTATGTGGGCCCTGTCTATATCCGCTTTGGCCGCGCCGCTGTCCCCGTGTTCCACGAGGAAGAGGGCTACACCTTTGAGATCGGCAAGGGCGAGGTGCTCCAGGACGGCACCGATGTGGCCATCATCGCCAACGGCCTGATGGTCGCCGAGGCCATTGAGGCGGGCAAGATCCTCGCCGAGGCCGGCATCTCCGCCCGGATCATCAACATGGCTACCATCAAGCCTCTGGACGAGGAGCTGGTGCTGAAGGCCGCCAAAGAGTGCGGCAAGATCATCACCTGCGAGGAGCACAACATCCTCGGCGGTCTGGGTGAGGCTGTCTGTGGTGTTCTGGCCGAGAAGTGCCCCACCCCTGTGCGCCGCATCGGCGTCAACGACGAGTTTGGCCACTCCGGTCCCGCTGCCGCTCTGCTCAAGCAGTTCGGTCTCTCCGCGGAGCACATCGTGGAGGTCGCCAAGGACTTCTGCGGCAAGTAATTTGTGTATAAAAAGTGCCCCAGGCAATAGCCTGGGGCACTTTTTTGCGTTATTTTGATGTTACTGAGCCAGGATCTCGTCCTTACGCTCCAGCAGCTCATCGGACATCAGCATCTTCTTGACCTCGTCAAAGCCCAGACGGGTGACGGTATCGGCAAAGCGCTCCTTAGGCTCGCCGTAGGCCTTGAAGAGCAGCATGCACTTCTCCACCATGTTCAGCACTTCTTCCTCGCTGGTGAAGATCACATCCAGGCAGCGGCCCATAGCGGTGCGCTTGCCCCAGCGGCCGCCCAGATAGACCTGATAACCGGTGGTCTGGGCCTCAATGGCGTGGAAGGGGCACTTGCGGATGCAGCGGCCGCAGTGGTTGCAGGTGTTGGGGTCGATGGTAGCCTTGCCCTCCACGACCTTGGCCACGTGCATGGGGCACTCCTTCTCGCACATCTTACAGCCCTTACACAGCTCAGGGTGAACCAGGGGAATCCGCTGACCCACGATGCCCACATCGTTCAGGTCGGGCTTGACGCAGTTGTTGGGACAGCCGCCCACGGCGATCTTGAACTTGTGGGGCAGTTTCACCTGATTGTAACCCACAAAGAAACGCTCATGGATCTTTTGGGACAGAGCGTAGGTGTCAATGAGGCCGTACTGGCAGGTGGTACCCTTACAGGAGACTACCGGGCGCACCTTGGCGCCGGTACCGCCGGTCTCCAGACCGGCCTGCTCCTTCAGATACTGACGCAGGGGCTCGATGTTCTCAAAGGGAACACCCTGAATCTCCATGGTCAGGCGGGTGGTCATGGCAATCTCGCCGCTGCCGAACTTCTTGGCGGCCTCAGCTACCACCGCGCACTCCTCGGCTGTAATCTTTCCGTTGCGGGTGATGACCCGGCCATTAAAGCGGTCGGCAGTCCGCTTGTCCCACAAAAAGCCCAGGCCCTTGACCCGGGTGATCTCACTCTGAGGAATCTTGTTTTCACTCATAGATAATATAACCTCCCTGTTTTCCGTACCGCAATTTCATGCAGCACCGGGCATAAAATCTGCTGCATGTCCAAAGGCCCCGGAAGGCTTCCCCACATTCCTCTGCTGTACAGCCGGTCCTGGACATTCTTTTACAGGTACTAGCATACAGGAATCCCTTTCCCCTGTCAATCACCTGCTGCACACGATTCTCCCTCTATGTCCTGGGGAGAGAGCAGTTCAAACAGCTGCCGGTACCTCTGGGCGAAGACGCTGCCTTTGCGCCACAGGAAGGTGATATCATGGCTCTCCTGAAAATCCTCCAAGGGAATAGCCCGCAAAAGCCCCTGTCCCAGCTGAGGCTGAGCCGCAGCCTGATAGAGAAATCCCACCCCGCAGCCCAGCAGCAGCAATTTCTTCAATACATTCATGTCGCTGACCTGAATGACACTGCGAAAGTCCTCCACCGCCCGGTTCTCCCGACTCAGCGCCCGGCGGATGATCTCCCGGTTGCCGGAACCCGGCTCCCGCACCACCAGAGTCTCCCCCAGCAGATCGGAGAGCACCTTCGGCTCCCGCTCAAATTGATACTCTGCTCCGCACACTGCCAGATAGGGCTCCCGGCGGTAGAGAAGGGAATCGTAGTCGCTTTTGCAGAAATAGCCCTCCACGATGGCAAAATCCAGCTCTCCCTGGTCCAGGGCGGCGCACAGATTTTCTGTATTGGACACCCGCATGGAGATGGGCGCGTCGGGATACAGCCGGTGATACCGGGCCAGCGGCTCTGGGATCAGCGACATACCTACGGTAGGCGTCACGCCGAAAACCAGGCGGTGGGCTCCAGGTTCTGGATCGTGAAGGCGGCGGCGCAGCATCTGCTCATCATGCTTTACCGTCAGTGCCATGCTCCGCAGCAGCTCTCCTTCCCGGGTCAGGGAGAGGCGCTTGTTGGCATAGGTGAACAGCGGCGCCTCATACTGCTCCTCCAGCCAGCGGATATGCTGGGAGACGGCAGGCTGGGTGATGTTCAGCGCTTCGGCAGCCCGGGTATAGTTCATATATTGGCACACAGCCAGAAAAGTATCCATTCGAAAATCCAGCATGGGTATCCCTCCTGCTTTTATCATAACATAGATTTATATATAAATAAAGATAAACAATTTTTCATTATGAAAAAAGTATGTTATGATAAGGCCACCTCAGAAAAAGAGAGTACGAAAGGGGAAACAACTTGTTATGAAAACGAAAGAGAACCCGGCACGGATGCTGTGGCAGCTGTTTAAAGCCACCTTCCTGCTCAGCGCTTTCACCTTCGGCGGCGGCTTTGTCATCGTATCCCTGATGAAGAAGAAATTCGTGGAAGATCTTCAGTGGCTGGAGGAGGAGGAGATGCTGGACATCACCGCCATCGCCCAGTCCTCTCCCGGTCCTATTCCTATCAACGCCTCGGTGATCCTCGGGTACCGGATGTACGGAGTGATCGGGTCCCTGGTTGCCATCCTGGGCACCGCCCTCCCCCCCATGATCATCATCTCGGTCATCTCTGTTTTCTACACCCAGTTCCGCTCCAACCGCATTATCGCCATCGCTCTGCAGGTCATGCGGGCCGGTGTGGCGGCGGTCATCTTCGACGTTGTCATCAACCTGGCCAAGAACGTGATCGCCACCAAGCGTACCCTCTACATTCTCCTCATGGCCACCGCTTTTGTGGGTAAGGTCATCCTGGGCGTGGACGCCATGATCGTGATCCTGTGCTGCCTGATAGTCGGCCTGGTGGATCTGGCCATGGAGCTGCGCAGCAATCGAAAGGTGGTGGCGTAAATGAACATCCTTACGCAGTTGTTCTTCGCCTTCATTCAGGTAGGCATGTTCAGTGTGGGCGGCGGCTACGCCGCCATCCCCCTCATCCAGAACCAGATCGTGGACATCCACGGCCTGATGACCCTGGCTGAGTTTACCGACCTCATCACCATCGCGGAGATGACCCCCGGTCCCATCTCCATCAACTCCGCCACCTTCGTAGGCATGCGCCTGGCAGGCATCCCCGGCGTGCTGCTGTGCACCCTGGGCTGCATCATCCCCTCCTTCTGCATCTGCCTGGCTCTGGCCCACTTCTACTACAAGTACCGCAGCTTCAGCGGCGTGCAGACCGTTCTGTCCGCCCTGCGCCCCGCGGTGGTCGCCCTTATCGCCTCCGCCGGACTGTCCATCCTGCTGCTGGGTGTGTTCCAGTCCGACCTGGCCCACGTGGCTCTCTCCAATTTCCGCTGGATCGAGGCCGTAATCTTTGCGGGCGCCCTGTTTATCCTGCGCAAGTTCCGCCCCAGCGCCATCGCCGTCATCTTCGGCTCTGGCGTGGTAGGCACCGCAGCCTATCTGCTGCTGGGCCTGGCGTGAGCCTCTCTCCTTTCCACCCGGAACGGGATCTCCCGTTCCGGGCATTTTTTCTTGTCTTTGACACCCCGCCCTGCTATCATGAAATCACCATCCAACAAGGAGGAGTTTTGTGGGTACCATCTTTGACTACTTGGACTGGCGGGGAGACATCCCCTTTGCCCAAGTTCCTTTGAACCCGGTGGACGCGCTGATTTTATCCACCCTGGCCTACGTCCATTTTCAGGACCTGGTCCCCCAGCGACCCGGTCCCGGTGTGCCTCTGGCCCAGGCCGCCCAGGCTTTTCTCTCCCTTCCGGAATCTTCTACGGAGGATCGGGTACGGTGTGACAACGACCGCAAGCTCCTCCGTGCCCTGATGGACGCTCCCCGGTTTTCCGGACTGACTCTCACCTTCCACCAGGATATCTTCTCCCCCCAGCGGGAGACTCAGTTTGCCGCACTGGCCATCCGCGTGAGCCAGGCAGAGACCTTTCTGGCCTTCCGGGGTACCGACTCCACTCTGGTAGGCTGGAAAGAGGACTTCAACATGAGCTTTCTGGACACTGTCCCAGCTCAGCAGGCTGCGCTGGACTACCTCACCGCCTGGGGCGCCCACAGCCCCGGTCCTGTTATTCTGGGCGGCCATTCCAAGGGCGGTAATCTGGCTGTCTACGCTGCCGCCCTGGCCTCCCCCACGGTACGGGACCGGGTCAAAGCGGTGTACAACAACGACGGCCCCGGATTTACCAAAAAGGTGCTCACTGCGCCCGGCTATCTGGAACTCATCCCCCGTATCCACTCCTTTGTTCCCCAGTCCTCGGTGGTGGGGATGCTGCTGGAGCATGAGGACCCCTACACCGTCATCAAGAGCCGCCAGCTTGGCATTTTCCAGCACGATCCCTACTCCTGGGAGGTACAGGGCGGCGGCTTTTTGGTGGTGGATCAGGTAACGCAGGGCAGCCGAAAACTGGACCAGACGGTAAAAACCTGGCTGGACGCCCTCACTCCAACGGACCGGGAAGTTTTCCTGGACGGCCTGTATCAGGCTCTGGCGGGCACACAAGCCCGCTCCCTGGATGACCTGGCCCAGCCCAAAAATCTGTACACCGTCTTTCAGGGCCTCACCCGCCTGGACGAGGGCACCCGCACCAGCATCGCCCGCACGCTGGGACTGCTGGCCAAATCCGCCGCAGGCGTGCTATTGGACGACGATTCCTGACGTTCTCTCTTTACATCCCCCTGAAACCTGCTATACTAAATGATTAGTGCAGCAGATTTTGGGGGTGTTTTTTATGGTGGGCATGGGTACCATCGCCAACGTGCTGGCCATCGTAGTGGGCGGCTGCATCGGCCTGCTGGCCAAAGGCGGGCTAAAGCAGTCTGTTCAGGACAGCGTCATCCGCTCCCTGGGGCTGGCCACCCTGTTTATTGGCGCGGGCGGAGCCCTGTGCGGGATGCTGGTGATTTCCGACAGAGGACTGTCCACCGTCAGCACCCGGGACACTCTGTTTATGATCCTCTCTCTGGCACTGGGTACTTTGGTCGGCGAATTTTGTGATTTTGACGGCAAGATGGAGCAGCTGGGCGTGTGGCTGAAAGCCCGGGCCGACCGCAAGGGAGGCGACAACCAGTTTGTCCAGGGTTTTGTCACTGCCTCTCTGGTGGTATGCATCGGTGCCATGGCCATTGTGGGCTCTATCCAGGACGGCCTGTCCGGCGACCCCTCCACCCTGTACACCAAGTCCATTCTGGACTTTCTCATTGTGATGATTTTTGCCTCCACCTATGGCAAGGGAGCCATTTTCTCCGCCCTGCCGGTGGGAGTGCTCCAGGGGACAGTCACTCTGTGCGCCGGGCTTCTCTCCCCCGTGTTCAGCCAGCCTGTCATCGATAATCTATCCTTTCTGGGCAGCATGCTCATCTTCTGCGTGGGCGTCAACCTGTGCTTCGGCACCAAGTTCAAGGTGGCCAATATGCTGCCCGCTCTGGTCTTTGGTGCGGTGTTTACCGCCGCCGGAACGCTTCTCCCCTTTTAATTTCCTTTGCCCCGAGCTGAGATCATCGGCCCGGGGTAAATTTTTTCGTGGGATTCCCCGCCAAGCCACGTATATACCAATAGAAACAACAACCAGGAGGTGAGGACATGGACCTATGGGCATGGATGGAGCGTCTGGGCCAGGACGACCACGAGGCCCTGGAGCATCTGCTGGCCCACTACGACGGCATGCTGCGCTACATCATCAGCGGCATGCTCTCCGATCCCCAGGACCAGGAGGACTGCCTGGCCCAGGTCCGCGCCAAGCTGTGGGAGGGCCGTCACCAGTATGACCGGGAGAAGGCCAGCCCCACCACCTGGCTCACCGCCCTGTGCCGTAACACCGCCTACGACCACCTCCGTGCCCAGCACCGCCGCGGATTTCTGGAAGAGCTGGACCCCCGCCGTCCCGATCCCACACCCGGACCGGAGGAGAAGGTGCTTCAAAAGGAGCGGATCCAGCGTCTGCAGGAGGCACTGGACAAGCTGTCCGCCCGGGACCGCGCCCTCTTCTACCGCAAGTACTACTATCTCCAGTCCACCGCCCGCATCGCCGCCGAGCTGGGCACCACGGAGCGAGCCGTGGAGGGGAAGCTCTACCGCATCCGCAAACGCCTGCAAACCTTGTTAGGAGGTGACGCCACATGAAGCCGGATGAATTTGACCTCCAGCTGATGGACGAGATGTCCCAACTCCCTCCCCCTGCTCCGGAGGTGCACGACTATACCCCCTGGCAGGCCTCCATCCGTAAGATCATCTGGGGCATGGTGCTGATCACCTTTCGCTTTGAATTCTTCTCCCTCCAGTACCTGTTGCCCCTGCTGGGAGCCACCCTCCTCTATCTGGGCTACCGTTCCCTGCGGAAAAGCGACCCTTGGTTTACTCTGTGCTGGGGCCTGTCTGCCTTTCTGCTGGTTATCCACATAGCCTATGACATTCTGACAGCCACCCCAATCATGGCACAAGTCACGCAAAATACAGTCCTCAACAACTCCCTGACAGCCCTGATGGTGGTTGCCAACGCGGTGATTCTCTTCGCCCTGCGTGCCGGTATCCGCCGCCGCTTCGTCTCGATCACGGGAGAAAAGCCTAAGGACTGGCTGGGCCGGGGACTGGTCGCCTACCTTCTGTCTCTGGCCATTGCCCTGTGGTCCACCCTGGCGCCAGCCACAGAACCCAGTCTTTTCTTCGGTCAGACCATTACCGACCCCCTTCTCCACTATGGCCGAGGTATTGCCGTCATCGTGCTCCAGATCTACCTGCTGATCTGCATCTTCCGTCAAAGTGAGTCCCTGGTTGGCCAGGGCTATGACATTGTTCCCGCACCGGTTCGGCTGCCAAGCAAGGTCTTCGTCCTGGGAGTCTTTCTCCTGGTGCTGCTGGCCATTCTCCCTGCTCTGTGGCTCAGTTGCCACCTGCCCATTGGGGAGACCCAAGAGGTCACCGCCCCCCTGTCTGGCGACCAGACCGCCGTGCGGGACCATCTGGTGGAACTGGGCCTCCCCCAGAAGCTGGCCGACACCCTGGACGAGGCAGAGCTGGAACGCTGTAAGGACGCCTACGCCGTTCAGACCGGGAGCTGGGAAAACGTAAACCTCACGAACGAGGAAGGACCCCAGACAGAAGGGCACAACATCCTTGTCCAGCTGGAGGACACCCAGGCCCGCTTCTCCGTGTGGCTGGTCTTTCTTCCCCAGGGGCAAGTGCGGTGGTACTACTTCTTCCAGTACGACACCCTGCCTGCTCTGCGCCTTCAGGAACAGTTCTCCCTGAGCGTATCGGGCATCTATTCCAACGAGGATTACACTTCTGCTCTGTTCTGGCAGGAAGAGGATACCACCTACCTCTCCCATCCCCATGTGCAGCTGGCCGGCGGACAGACCGCAGAGGAACTCAACGAGGCACAGCAGTGGTGGTATGAGGAAGAGCTGGAGCGGCTGGGACATCTTCACTACGCCCCCTACATCTCCTTCTCCATCCCCCAAAAGGCCACCGCGCTGAGAGGCTATCTGGCCTACACGGCGGATGCCAGCGAATATCTTGCCCCGGAAAACACCTACGATTACAATGATTCCACCATTCTCGTCCTCCGGCATCAGACTTCTCTGTTCCACTACCCCTTCTGCTCTATTGACGATGTGGGCGGTTCCGGCTCTTTAAGCGCTTACGGCCCCATCCACTCCGCCTACGGACACTTCTATCACTCCGCTCCCTTCCCACAATGATCGAAAATCCCGCCGGAACTCCCGGCGGGATTTTTTTGCCCTCTGCTGGAAAAGCAGTCACAGTTTTGATACAATGGAGAAAACGCGAAGAAAGAGGGAATGTGTATGCGTACCATCCAAGCCGCCGCCATCACGGAAGCGGTGGCTCGCCTGTGCATCCAGGCCAACACCTACCTGCCCGCCGACATCGTCGCCGCTCTGGACCGGCAGCGCAAGGCGGAGCCCTGGCCCCTGGCTAAGGAGACCCTGGGCCTGCTGTGGGACAACATGAAGCTGGCCGAGGAGACCCACATGCCCGTCTGCCAGGACACCGGCATGGCCTGCGTATTTGTGGAACTGGGCCAGGATGTGCACATTGAGGGCGACTTTGAGGCCGCCATTCACGAGGGCGTGCGCCAGGGCTACGGCGAAGGGTATCTCCGCAAGTCCATTGTGGGCGATCCCCTGCGCCGGGTAAACACCGAGGACAACACCCCCGCCGCCATCACCGTGCGCCTGGTCCCTGGAGACCGGTGTACTCTCACTGTGGCTCCCAAGGGCTTCGGCAGCGAGAATATGAGCCGTCTCGGGATGCTCAAGCCCGCCGACGGCGTGGAGGGCGTAAAGAACTTTGTCATCGAGACCGTACGGCTGGCCGGCTCCAACCCCTGCCCCCCCATCGTGCTGGGCATCGGCATCGGCGGCAGCTTTGACAAGGTGGCCTATTTGGCCAAGCACGCCCTGCTGCGTCCCATCGACCAGCCCAATCCCGACCCCTACTATGCCCAGCTGGAGAACGAGCTGCTGGAGGCCGTCAACGCTCTGGGCGTCGGTCCTCAGGGCTTCGGCGGGCAGACCACCTGCCTGGGGCTGTCCATTGAGACTGCCCCCACCCATGTGGCCGGACTGCCGGTGGCCGTCAATGTGAGCTGCCATGTGACCCGCCGGGCCACGGAAGAGCTGTAAAGGAGGTCCATGTCATGCAATATAAACTGACCACTCCCGTCACCCGGGAGGATCTGGCTCCCCTGCGGGCCGGAGATACGGTTCTGCTCTCCGGGGTGGTGTACACCGCCCGGGACGCCGCTCACAAGCGGCTCATGGAGCGGCTGGACGCCGGGGAGCCCCTGCCCTTCCCTCTGGAGGGCAGTGCCATCTATTACGTAGGTCCTACTCCTGAGAAGCCCGGGCAGGTCATCGGCTCCGCCGGTCCCACCACCAGCGGACGGATGGACGCCTACTCCCCCCGCCTGCTGGACCTGGGCCAGTCCATTATGATCGGCAAGGGCAAGCGCAACCAGGCGGTCAAAGACGCAGTGGTGCGCAACGGTGCGGTGTACCTGGCTGCCCTGGGCGGCGCGGGCGCACTCATGGCGGGGAGCGTCAAAGAACTGGAGGTCATCTGCTGGGAGGATCTGGGCTGTGAGGCCGTCCGCCGTTTGGAGGTAAAGGATTTTCCCCTTACGGTAATTCTGGATTCCCAGGGCGGCGACCTGTACGAGAGCGGCCCGGCTGCCTATCTGGCTTCTCTTGAGACAAAGGAGGGGTAAAGGATGTTCACCTGCGCCCAATGTGCCATCGAGGCCTGCCGCTCCGGACAGCTGGACAAGATGCCCAAGAACTGTCCTATGCAGGATCCGGCCTTTTTTGAGCAGCTTTTAGAGGAATACTTTAAGCCGGAGAACCACGATTTCTTTGTCACCAGCGCCGTCATCGAAGCGGCGGGCTACTGCCGCTGGCCCCGTCTGCGGGAGACGGTGGAGTTTGCCAAGCGGATGGGCTACACCAAGCTGGGCCTTGCCTTCTGCGCGGGACTTCATAAGGAGGCCGCCATTGTGGACCGCATCTTAAGACAGAACGGCTTCGAGGTCTCCTCGGTGATCTGTAAGACGGGTTCCATCCCCAAGGGCCGTGCCGGGGTCCCGGCGGAGTACCGGGTACGCCCGGGCACCTATGAGGTGATGTGCAACCCCATCGCCCAGGCGGAGCTGCTCAACAAGGAGGGCACCCAGTTCAACATCTGCCTGGGCCTGTGTGTAGGCCACGACTCCCTCTTTTATAAATACTCCAAAGCCCTGGTCACCACCCTGGTGGCCAAGGACCGGGCCACAGGCAACAACCCCGCCGCCGCCATCTACTGCGCCGACGGATATTTCAAATCCCGGCTGGATCTCAACAACCCTTAATTCTTTTCATTTTTTAAGACCGGAGCAGTCGCTCCGGTCTTTTTTCTTCTTGACCGGGACACTCCACCGTGGTATGATCATTCTGTCTCAAATAAGACAGTTTGGAGGTGTCCCCTGTGACGGAGCTTACCGCGGCGGAGCGTTCCCTGCTGAGCCGCTGTCCCCTGCTTCTGGGCGGGGATGAGGCACTGGTGCTGCGCGTTGCCGGGTCGGAAGACGCCTGGGTCCAGGATTTTGCTGCTGGTGAGGTACTCTACCAGCCACACCGGTTTCTCCGCTGTCTGGGAGTACTGCTCTCCGGGCAGGTCAGGGTGACCAATGGTGCGCTGTCAGTCAGCACCCTGGAGGCTGGAGAACTCTTCGGAGCCGCCGCTCTCTATAACGACGCCCCTGACTACGCCACTACTCTCACTGCTCACACCCCCTGCCGGGCTATTTTCTTTCCCCAGGCCACGGTGGACCGGCTGCTGGGGGAAGAACCTCTGCTGCGCCGCAACTACCTGCGCTATCTCTCCGGCCGCATCCGGTTTCTCTCCGGGCGGCTCCAGTCGGTGACCCAGTCGGGATCGGAAGGCAAGCTGGCCCGCTATCTGCTGGCCAATGCCGTGGACGGTCCGGTCAACATCTCTGCCACCGATCTTGCCCGGCAGCTGGGACTCAGCCGCGCTTCCCTCTACCGGGCCTTTGACGCACTGGAACAGGCGGATCTCATCCGCCGCTCAGGGAAGACCATTGAAGTTCCCAGCCTCCCCGCCCTCCAGTCCGTCCTGTAACCTTGTAGTTTCAAAACGAAAGGAAGATATTATGAAACGCAAACTCTCTCTGCTCCTGTGCGCTGCACTCACCCTGTCCCTGCTGGCAGGCTGCGGTCCTAAAAATACCGGCAACGGCTCCGCTTCCGGTTCGGACAGCACCTCCCAGTCCACCAGTCAGAACACCGAGGACCGCACCCAGGTAGACTTCATGGTCCTCTCCGGCCCCACCGGCGTGGGCGCGGCCAAGCTGCTCTCTGACAACGACGCGGGTACCACCCTCAACGACTACAATGCCGAGGTGGTCACCGAGAATGGCCAGATCCAGACTGCCCTCACCTCCGGCGAGGTGGACATCGCCGCCATCGCCACCAATGTGGCCGCCAATCTTGCCGCACAAAGCGATGGCTCCATCCAGATGCTGGCGGTGAACACCCTGGGTGTGCTGTATATTCTGGACAAGAATGTAGGCATCACCTCTCTGGCCGACCTGTCCGGCAAGACCATCTACGCCACCGGCAAGGGCGCCAATCCTGAGTACATTCTCAACTATTTGCTCACCCAGAACGGCGTGGACCCCACCACTGACGTGACCATCGAGTGGCTCACCGCCGAAGAGGTTTCCGCCAAAATGATCTCCTCCGACAGCGCCGTGTGTATGCTCCCCGTTCCCGCCGCCACCGCTCTGATGGCCAAGGACTCCGCAGTGCAGCAGGCCATCTCCCTGTCCGACGCATGGGACGAGCTGGGCAACGGTTCCCTGGCCATGGGCTGCGTGGTGGCCCGCACCGAGTTTATCGAGGAGAATCCCCAGGCTGTGGCCGACTTCCTCACCGAGTATGAGGCCTCCATCAACTACATGAAGGATGAGGCCAATGTGGATACCGCCAGTGAACTGGTGGCCCAGTATAAGATCACTCCCTCCGCTGCCATCGCCGCTGCGGCCATTCCCCAGTGTAACCTCACCTTTGCCTCCGGTCAGGAGATGAAGGACCTGGTGGAGGGCTACTTCTCCGTTCTGTTCCAGGCCAATCCCGCCTCTATCGGCGGCGGAATGCCTTACGACAGCTTCTACTATGGCGTGGCGTAAATTTCTGACTTATCTGCTGCCCCCGGCCTTTTGGCTGGGGGTTTGGCAGTTGGCGGCCCTTTTTGCCCAGAAGCAGAAGCTGGGCATCTTCCTTCCCACCCCCTGGACCGTAGTCCAGACTCTGGCTGCTCTTTGCGTCACCGGCGAATTTTGGTGTACCATTGCCCTGTCTCTGGGCCGCATCCTGGCCGGCATGGTGCTGGGCACTCTGCTGGGCGCTCTGCTGGCCGCCCTCACTTGTGCCTGCTCTTGGGCCGACCTTCTCTTCTCCCCTGTGATCCGCATGATCCGGGCCGTCCCGGTGGTATCCTTCATCCTCTTGGTCATGCTGGCGGTGTACCGCTCTACGGTCCCCATGGTCATCGTCACCCTGATGGTGCTGCCGGTAGTGTGGAGTAACGTGAAGCAGGGCATTGGCCAGGCAGACCGGCAGCTATTGGAGCTGGGACGGGCCTATCGCTTCTCCCGCTGGAAGAAGGTCAAGCTCATCTACCTCCCCTCTATCCAGCCCTATTTTCTCTCCGCCGTTACCACAGGCATGGGCCTAGCCTGGAAGTCCGGGGTAGCTGCCGAGGTGCTGTGTACCCCTCGCCAAGCCATCGGCACCGAGGTCTACAACGCCAAATTCTATCTGGAGATCCCCACTCTCTTTGCCTGGACGGCGGTGGTGGTGGCCCTGAGCCTAACCATGGAGTTGCTCCTGGCTGCCGCTGTGCGGCGCTGGAAAGGAGGTGCGTCCCATGCAGGTCACTGATTTGACCCTCTCTTTTGGGGAAAAGCAGGTGCTGGACCGCTTCTCCCTAAAAATTCCCCAGGGAGTGACGGTCCTCTCCGGCCCCTCCGGCTGTGGAAAGACCACCCTCCTGCGGGTCATTGCCGGATTGGAACATCCCCAAAGCGGACAGGTGGAGGGAATCACCCCCGCCGAGACCGCCTTTCTCTTTCAGGAGGACCGGCTTTTCCCTTGGCGCACGGTGGAGCAGCACCTCACCGACATACTGCCCCGCAGCCGCTGGGATGAGGTCCCCCGCTGGATCGCCCTGGCGGAGCTGGAGGGGGAGGAACACCGCCGCCCCGCTGCTCTCTCCGGCGGAATGCGCCGCCGGCTGGCTCTGGTGCGCTGTCTGGCTCTGGGTGGAAAACTCTACCTGTTGGACGAGCCCTTTACCGGCATCGATCCGGAACGCACAAAGCGGCTGATGACCTTTCTGCGGGAGCTGGGCACACCGGTTCTGCTGTCCAGCCACGAGACTCAGGTACTTTCCCTGGCCGACCAGGTGGTGCAGCTGGACGGATATCCTTTGCATATTTTGTAGCGTTTTCTCCTATTTTTCCCATTTTCCGTCCTTTTTTGCATTTTAACGATCTCTTGCTTGCATCTCTCCTCAAAAACCGCTATAATGTGGAGTATCTTTAGCCCTTTACACGGGCACAGCGGATGTGTGTGTTCCGCTGAAACACGAGAGCGAGAGATCACAATGCTTGCACAAATCGAAGCCATTAACAGTGCGGTAAACGGCGTGGTCTGGGGTCCTATCATGCTGGTTTTATTGGTTGGCACCGGCATCTACCTCACCTTCCGCACCCGGGGGCTACAGGCCCGGCGCTTTGGGTTCATCCTGCGCAACACCATCGGCACCCTGTTTTCCAAGGATAAGAAAAAGAGCGGCAGCCAGCATAACCTCACCCCCTTCCAGGCGGTATCTACCGCTCTGGCCGGTACGGTGGGCACTGGCAACATTGCCGGCGTTACCGGCGCCATCTTTGTCGGCGGTCCCGGCGCGGTGTTCTGGATGTGGGTTTCCGCCTTCTTTGGCATGATGACCAAGTACGCTGAGATCGTGCTGTCCGTGAAATACCGCCAGGTAGATGAAAAGGGCGCTCACTACGGCGGCCCCATGTACTACATTGAGAAGGGCGCAGGCCAGAAGTGGCTGGCCATCCTCTTCGCCCTGCTGGGCGGTATCGCCTGCTTCGGCATCGGCAACATTGCCCAGTCCACCGAGATCGCCGGCGCGGTGCAGTCCCTCACTGGATTGGATCCCCTGTATACCGGCATCATCCTGGCCATCCTCACCGCCATCGTCGTCATCGGCGGGGTCAAGCGCATCGGCCAGGTTGCCTCCTATCTGGTGCCCTTTATGGCCATGTTCTACATCGTGGCCGGTCTGGCCATTATCGTCCTGCGCATCACCGACGTGCCCGCCGCCCTGGCCTCTATCTTCACTCAGGCCTTCAGCCTGGAACCCCGTGAGATCGGCGGCGGTGTGGCCGGCTACACGATTATGATCTCCATGCAGCAGGGCGTGGCCCGGGGCGTGTTTTCCAACGAGGCCGGCCTTGGCTCCGCTCCCATGGCTCACGCCGCCTCCGATACCCAGGAACCGGTAGAGCAGGGCATGTGGGGCGTATTTGAGGTATTTGTGGACACCATTGTGATCTGTACCCTCACCTCCATGGCTATCCTCCTCTCCGGCGTGCTGGAGTATGACCTCAGCTCCTTCGCCTCCAACGGCGCGGCGGCCGCAGCGGCCTTCAACGCCATTCTCCCCGGCACCATCGGCGGCACAGTCCTGCAAATTAGTCTGCTGTTCTTCGCGCTCTCCACCATTCTGGGCTGGAGCTACTACGGCGAGCGCTGCTGGGGTTACCTGAGCAACAACAACAAGGTGGTCAACGTCATCTTCAAAATCGCTTTTGTCCTTATGTGTGTCGTGGGCTCTGTGGGCTCCGGCACCCTCATGTGGAACATCTCCGACACCCTCAACGGCATGATGGCCATCCCCAACCTGGTGGGCCTGCTGCTCCTGTCCGGCACGGTCATTCGCCTGACTCGGGAGTATTTTGATAAGAAGTGAGTGAAGTTCCCCATTGACATTTGGAAACCGCCTCTTTATAATGTTATTTTGTAAAAGCATTGCGGAAGAGGAGTAGCCTGCCCAGGCGGCACAGCGAGGAGACGGTCGGTGCGAGTCTCCCCCCAAAGCAGGTGAAGGTGGCTTCCAAGCTCCGTCCCCCAAGTCGCAGTAAGGGACGGCGGCTCCCGCCGTTACCGGGTCAGAGCGCGGACCTCCGGTCCGAACTCAGGTGGTACCACGGACGTTTTGTTCGCCCTGAGCCTTTTAAGGCTCAGGGCGTTTTTTCTGCCCGGAGCCGAACCCCCGCCCGGCCCTGCCGGAGCACACAACAGAGGAGTGTTACAACACCCATGAAAAAAGAACTGCCAAAGGTTTATGAGCCCCAGGAAGTCGAATCCCGGGTCTATGAGACCTGGGAGAAGAACGGCTGCTTCAAGGGTCACCGTGACCCGGAGCGCAAGCCCTTCACCATCGTCATGCCTCCCCCCAACGTCACCGGCCAGCTGCACATGGGCCACGCCATGGACTGCGCCCTGCAGGATATCCTCATCCGCTTCAAGCGCATGGAGGGCTACGCCGCCCTGTGGGTACCCGGCATGGACCACGCCGGTATCGCCACCCAGATCAAGGTAGAAGAGGAGCTGCGCACCAAGGAGGGTCTGACCCGCTATGATCTGGGCCGCGAGAAGTTCCTGGAGCGTGTCTGGGACTGGAAGCACAAGTACGGCGACCGCATCGTCAAGCAGCAGAAGAAGATGGGCGTCTCCTGCGACTGGGACCGCGCCCGGTTCACCATGGACGAGGGCTGCTCCAAGGCGGTGCGTGAGGTCTTCTGCAGCCTGTATGAGAAGGGCCTCATCTACAAGGGCAGCCGCATCATCAACTGGTGCCCCCACTGCGTCACCGCCCTGAGCGATGCCGAGGTGGAGTATCAGGACAAGCCCGGCTACTTCTGGCACATCCGCTATCCCATCCAGGGCGAGGAGGGGCGCTATGTCATCGTGGCCACCACCCGTCCTGAGACCATGCTGGGCGATACCGGCGTGGCCGTCCACCCCGACGACGAGCGCTATAAGGACATCGTGGGCAAGAAGTGCATCCTGCCCCTGGTGGGCCGTGAGATGCCCATCGTGGCCGACGAGTACGTGGACATGGAGTTCGGTACCGGCTGCGTAAAGATGACCCCCGCCCACGACCCCAACGACTTTGAGGTTGGCCTGCGCCAGAACCTGGAGACCATCCGCGTGCTGGACGACAACGGCAAGGTGGTGGAAGGCTACGGCAAGTACTCCGGCATGGACCGCTATGAGGCCCGTAAGGCCATCGTGGCCGATCTGGAGGAGCAGGGCTATTTGGTGAAGGTGGAGCCCCACCAGCACAATGTGGGCACCTGCTACCGCTGCCACAGCGATGTGGAGCCTATCATCTCCGCCCAGTGGTTCGTCAAGATGGCGCCTCTGGCCAAGGAGGCCATCCGTGTGGTGGAAGAGGGCGAGACCAAGTTCGTCCCCGACCGCTTCTCCAAGACCTACCTCAACTGGATGGAGAACGTCCACGACTGGTGTATCTCCCGTCAGCTGTGGTGGGGCCACCAGATCCCCGTGTGGTACTGCGACGACTGCGGCCATATGACCGTCAGCCGCGAGGATGCCTGCGAGTGTGAGAAGTGCCACTCCAAGAACATCCACCGGGACCCCGACGTACTGGACACCTGGTTCTCCTCCGCCCTGTGGCCCTTCTCCACTCTGGGCTGGCCCGAGGAAACCGAGGACCTGAAGTACTTCTACCCCACCGACGTGCTGGTTACCGGCTACGACATCATCTTCTTCTGGGTGGCCCGCATGATCTTCTCCGCCTGCGAGCAGACCAAGCAGCCTCCCTTCCACACCGTGTTCATCCACGGCCTGGTTCGCGACGACAAGGGCCGCAAGATGTCCAAGAGCCTGGGCAACGGCATCGATCCCCTGGAGATCGCCGAGAAGTACGGCGCCGACGCCCTGCGCTTCAACCTGGTCACCGGCAACAGCCCCGGCAATGACATGCGCTTCTACACCGAGCGGTGCGAGGCCATGCGTAACTTCGCCAACAAGATCTGGAATGCCAGCCGCTTCCTGATGATGAACCTGACCATCGACAAGTGTGAGCTGCCCGAGAAGCTGGAGCTGGAGGACAAGTGGATCCTGTCCAAGCTCAACCGTGCCATCGGCGAGATCACCGAGAACATGGACAAGTACGAGCTGGGCGTGGCCGCGCAGAAGATCTACGACTTCATCTGGGACGACTACTGCGACTGGTATATCGAGCTGACCAAGACCCGCCTCCAGGGCGACGACGAGGACAGCAAGGTCCGTGCTCAGCAGGTGCTGTGCTATGTCCTCACCGACATGCTCAAGCTGCTGCACCCCTTCATGCCTTTCATCACCGAGGAGATCTGGCAGGCTCTGCCCCACGAGGGCGACTTCCTCATGCTGTCCCAGTGGCCTCAGGTCAGCGACAGCCGCAACTTCCCCGAGGAAGAGAAGGCCATGGAGCTCATCATGGACGCCATCCGTGCCGTGCGTACCCGCCGCAGCGAGATGAACGTGCCCCCCTCCAAGAAGGCCCACCTCACCGTGGCCACCAGCGAGAAGGCCGTCTTTGAGCTGGGTATCCCCTTCCTCAAGAAGCTGGCTTATGCCAGCGAGGTGTCCATTGTGGACAGCGGCGTGGCTCCCGAGGCCGCCGGCACCGTCACTGTGGTCACCCACGTGGCTCAGCTGTCCATGCCTCTGGCCGAGCTGGTGGATATGGAGAAGGAAAAGGCCCGCATGGAGAAGGAGCTGAAGAAGAACATCGCCGAGCTGGAGAAGCTGAACACCAAGCTCAACAACCCCGGCTTTGTCAACAAGGCTCCCGCTCATGTCGTAGAGGCTGAGAAGGAGCGCGCCGTCAAGCTCACCGAGCTGGTGGCCAAGCTCCAGGAGCAGCTTCAGTCCATGTAACTTACTTTTCTTGAAAGAAAAGTAAGCAAAAGAACTTCCTGCGAAACTTCGTTTCGCCTCTGGGGAGACGCATTTGCGTCTCCCCTCTTTTTACCTTCATTTCTCCTTCCTGCTCTTGACAGGGCCAGGCAAAGGTTTTTTAATAAAGATAAGAAAGCACCTATGAGGAGGACTTACCATGGGATTTGTTACACTGGGAAAAACCGGAATCAAAGCGCAGAAGCAGGCCTTTGGCTGCCTGCCCATTCAGCGCATTTCCAAAGAGGATGCAGTTTCTCTGCTTCATCGTGCCTATGACGGAGGAATGAACTACTTTGACACCGCTCGGGCCTACTCCGACAGCGAGGAGAAGGTAGGCGCTGCCTTTGCCGGCATGCGGGACAAGGTCTACATCGCCACCAAAACCGGCGCCACCACCGCCGAAGGCATGTGGAAAGATCTGGAGGAGAGCCTGCGCATGCTCCAGACTGACTACATCGACGTCTATCAGTTCCACAACCCCGCCTTCTGTCCCAAGCCCGGCGGAGAGGACGGCCTGTATGACGCCGCTCTGGAGGCCAAGAAGCAGGGCAAGATCCGCCACATCGCCATCACCAACCACCGCCTCTCTGTGGCCCACGAGGCCATCGACTCCGGCCTCTATGAGACCCTCCAGTTCCCCTACAGCTACTTGGCCGGACCTCAGGAGCAGGAACTGGTGGACAAGTGCAAGGAGGCCGACATGGGCTTTATTGCCATGAAGGGCCTGGCGGGCGGCCTCATCCGGGACGGCATGGTAGCCGCTGCCTTTATGGAGCAGCAGCCCACCGTTCTGCCTATCTGGGGCGTGCAGCACCAGTGGGAGCTGGATGAGTTTCTCTCCTGTATTCAGGAGATTCCCGCCATGACAGCCGAGCGTCAGGCGGTCATTGACCACGACCGCAAGGAGCTCTCCGGCGACTTCTGCCGGGGCTGCGGCTACTGCATGCCCTGCCCCATGGGAATTGAGATCAACAACTGCGCCCGCATGTCCCTCATGCTGCGCCGCGCTCCCGCCGCCGGCTGGCTCACCGAGGAGTGGCAGGAAAAGATGAAGAAGATCGAGACCTGCCTGCACTGCAACAAATGCAGCTCCAAGTGCCCCTACGGCCTGGATACTCCCCGCCTGCTCAAAGAAAACTATGAGGACTATTGGAAGGTCCTGGAGGCCAGCAAGGGCTGATTTTTCCATTCTCTTTTGGATACCGGATTGTCACTTTACACCCGTTTCGGGGAATGATAGAATAAAATGAGAGAGATCTGGGAGGACCCACCTTGGAGAGGAGGAGATTCCAATGGGTTTTTTTGCCGGCATTGCGGCCCTTTGTACCCCCATCGCGCTGGTCGTCTTTTGGATCTTTGCCACCCGTGGACGCCGTAACCATCCTAAGTGGGAAGTACTGCGCCGGTTCCGCTATGCCCACAGAGGGCTGCATGATCCTGCCCAGGGCGTGCCTGAAAACTCCATGGCGGCCTTTCGCCGGGCCCGTGCCTTTCAGTGCGGCATCGAGCTGGACGTCCACCTTACCAAGGATGGCCGCCTGGCCGTGATCCACGACAAAAGCCTTCTTCGCACCGCCGGTGCGGATGTCATTGTTGAGCAGTTGACAGTACCACAGCTTAAGAGTTACCGTCTGGAAGGGACCCAGGAGAAGATTCCTCTGCTGGAGGAGGTCTTGGAGGTCTTTCAGGACGGTCCTCCCCTGCTGGTGGAATTGAAAGCCGACTACTTTGACGTGAAAAAGTTGGTGGAGACTGCGGTACGCACCTTGGATCAGTATCGGGTCAACTACTGCATCGAATCTTTCCACCCCGGCGTACTGCTGTGGCTTGCCCGTCACCGCCCCGACATCTGCCGGGGCCAGTTGTCCGAAAACTTCTGGCGCTGCCGGGGCGAGTTGAAGGCCTGGCAGGCCTTTGCCATGACCAATCTGCTTTCCAACTTCCTCACCCGGCCCGATTTTATCTCCTTCCGTCAGGAGCACCGCTGGGTACCTTCCGTGTGGCTTTGCCGTAAGCTCCACCGGCTGAAAATGTTTGGCTGGACGGTGCGCAGCCCCCGGGAGATGGAACAGCTGGAGCGCGAGGGATTCTCAGTGATCTTCGAGGGCTTTCAGCCCCCGCTGCACGCCCCGGTTTGGGCACAAAAAACCGCATAAGCCTGAAAAAAATGAGCCGCTGGAGGTTCTCCAGCGGCTCATTTTTTATTATGTATTGATCTCGGCGCTGCGCGCCTCCAGCCAAGCAGTCATCTCAGCCAGGCCCTCCTCGCTGAGAGGAAAGTCGGCCTCCGCCTCGATCTCGCTCAGCTCTTTGGTCAGCGGTCCCCGCCACTGTTGCACATGGATCTGCTCCTCTTGAGGAGCGGCGTAAAACCGGGTATTTCCCAGGCTTCCATACCAGGTATTCCCGTTTTCCCAAAATAACATGGTGGGAATGAATATCTCGCTCAAAATGTTGCCTCCGTGTTCTTATTCCTCCGGCTCGGCCCAGTCCAAACTGCGGCCCACCGCTTTGTGCCAGCCCCGGAGCAGCTTTTGCCGCTTGGCCTCATCCATGGCGGGCTCATACAGGCTGTCCGTCTTCATCCGGCTTTTGACCTCCTCCTGGCTGCTCCAAACCCCGGCAGCCAGGCCAGCCAGCAGGGCGGCCCCCAGAGCGGTGGTCTCCCGGATCACTGGGCGGCGCACCGGCTTATTGAGGATATCTGCCTGGAATTGCATCAAAAACTTGTCCCGGCTGGCTCCGCCGTCGGCGTTCAACGCACTGAGAGGAATCCCGGTGTCCTTCTCCATGGCATCCACCAGGTCCCAGCTCTGGTAGGCGATAGACTCCTGAGCCGCCCGGATGATATGATCCCGGTTGGTCCCTCTGGTCAGCCCCACCAACGCGCCCCGGGCATACATGTCCCAGTATGGCGCACCCAATCCGGTGAAGGCAGGCACCAGGTAGACTCCACCCGTGTCAGGCACCTTGGAGGCATAGTATTCCGCATCCCGGGATTCAGAGATAAACCGCAGCTCATCCCGCACCCACTGGATCACCGCACCGCCCACAAAGACCGAGCCCTCCAGGGCGTACTGCACCCGGCCATTGAGGCCGATGGCAATGGTGGTCAGCAGACCGTTTTCACTTCGGCACAGCTGTTCTCCGGTATTCATCAGCAGAAAGCAGCCGGTTCCATAGGTGTTTTTTGCTTCTCCGGGCTGGAAACAGCCCTGGCCAAAGAGGGCGGCCTGCTGGTCTCCCGCAATGCCTGCAATGGGCACCTCCACCCCCTGCAGATTGGCAAATCCGTACACCTGGCTGGAGGAACACACCTGGGGCAGCATCTCCATAGGAATGTCCAGACGGCGGCAGATCTCCTCGTCCCAGCACAAATTTTGAATGTCAAAGAGCATGGTGCGGCTGGCGTTGGTGTAGTCGGTGACGTGTGCCTTTCCTCCGGTCAGCTTCCACACCAGCCAAGAGTCCACGGTTCCAAACAGCAGTTCCCCCGCTCTGGCCCGCTCCCGAGCCCCTTCCACGTGGTCCAAAATCCACTTGAGCTTGGTGGCGGAGAAGTAGGCGTCGATGAGCAGGCCGGTGTGCTCCTTGATGTAGTCCGAAAAGGCCCCATCCGCCTTCAGCTCCTCACACAGAGATGCGGTACGGCGGCACTGCCAGACGATGGCGTTGTAGATAGGGCGGCCGGTGGCTTTGTCCCAGACGATGGTAGTCTCCCGCTGGTTGGTAATGCCAATGGCGGCCACCTCGGTGGGGGCAATACCGGTCTGAGCCAGCACCTCTGTGAGCACCGAAGACTGGCTGGACCAGATCTCCATGGGGTCCTGCTCCACCCAGCCGGGCTTGGGGTAGATCTGGGTAAATTCCCGCTGGGCCACACCCACGATGTTCTGTTCCCGGTCAAAGAGGATACAGCGGCTGCTGGTGGTCCCTTGGTCCAGGGCGATGACATATTGCTTCATAGCGCGCCTCCTGAACGAATCGTTTTCTCCATTATGCCAGAAAAGGCAGGGGCTGTAAAGGTTTAGTGGTTGGCCATGCGATAGATGGCCAGGATGTCCTCATACCCCAGTACCCGGAAGGAGCCGATGGTACGGGCTCCGTAGAAGGTACACCGGCGTGCCAGGTCCTGAAGCTCCTCTTCGGTCTGGATGGGGCAGCCCAGCTCGCTGAGACAGGTTGGCATACCCAGCGCACGGAAGTAGTCCACTGTCTGCATGATAGCCTGCTGGGCCAGGTCCTGGATACTGCCGCCGTTGAGCTCCAGCCCCCACACTTTCACGCCCAGCTGGGCAAAGCGGGAGGGGTTCTCTTTCCAGCAGTAGGCCGCCCAGCTGCCCCACATGGCAGACAAAGAGGCCCCGTGGGCGCAGTCAAACTTGGCGCTGAGCTCGTGGCCCAGCTGATGGGGAGCAAAGTCCTTGGGCGCACCCAGGCCGGTGAGATCGTTATGGGAGATGCTTCCGGTCCACATCAGTTCGCTCATAGCCTGATAGTCGTTTGGGGTGGAGACCGCTTTCTTTCCCCAGCGCACCGCATTGCGCAGCACACCCTCCGCGATCTCATCGGTGAGGGTGTTGTCGGTAACGGAAGTAAAGTAGCGGTCCAGGGTGTGCATCATCATATCCACCACACCGCAGGCAATCTGATAGGGCGGCAGGGTATAGGTAAGCTCCGGGTCCATTACCGCAAAGCGGGGCCGGAAGAGCTGGCTGCTCAGCCCCCGCTTCTCCAGAGTGTCATCCCGGGTGAGAACAGCGGAGTCGCTCGTCTCGCTGCCGGCCGCGGAGATGGTAAGAACCGTGCCTACGGGCAGGGTGCGCTCCACCGGCTGATTGCGCAGCCAGAAATCCCACAGGTCGGCCTCCGGGTTGGCCACACCCAAAGCAATGGCCTTGGAGGCATCGATGACGCTGCCGCCTCCCACCGCCAGAATGAAATCTGCATTCATTGCCTTCGCCTTTTCCACGCCCTCCCGGACCTGGAACAGCCTAGGGTTTGGGTGGATGCCGCCAAAGGTGTCCTGCTCCAGTCCCGCCTGGGTCAGAGATGCCTGCACCTTGGCAATCAGCCCGCTGCGCACCGCGCTCTGTCCGCCATATACCACCAGCACCCGGTGGCCGCCCTGCCCGGCAATCAGCTTGCCGGTCTCTGTTTCAGTGCCGGGACCAAATACAATTTGCGTCGGAAGAGAAAAGGTAAATGCGTGCATGGAAATTCCTCCTATCCGTTTTCATTTCTGTACAAACTGTACCACATCCCGCCTTTCCGGGCAAGGCACCCGGGACATTTTTCCCTCTGGAGAATAGGATGGACTGTGGCATAGCCACAGTCTTGCGGAAAGAGGAACTTGCTATGAATCATTATTATCCCTCTCAGAGGGAGTGGAGCCGACAAGGCGAGGTGGTAGCCCACCTCACCGGTGGGTGTCAGTCGTCCCACTGCCCGCCTCCCTGTCCTCCTCCCTGCCCGCCCCCTTGTCCGCCCTGCTGCCCCGGTCCCACTGGTCCGACTGGAGCAACGGGTCCGGCCGGGGCAACCGGTCCTGCAGGCTCTGCCGGACCGGCCGGTTCTCCTGGACCTACCGGTCCCATGGGTCCTACCGGACCTCAGGGCTATCCGGGTCCGGATGGCGCAACCGGTCCTACTGGGCCTCAGGGCATCGCCGGACCGGTAGGTGCCACCGGTCCTACCGGGCCTCAGGGTGCTGCTGGTGCAACTGGCCCCACTGGTCCTCAGAGTGCTGCTGGCGCGGCTGGCCCCACCGGGCCTCAGGGTGCCGTCGGAGCTACCGGCCCCACCGGTCCTCAGGGCGCCGCTGGCGCGACCGGACCTACCGGACCTCAGGGTTCTGCTGGCGCAGCCGGTCCTACCGGGCCTCAGGGCATCGCCGGACCGGTAGGGGCGACCGGTCCTCAGGGCGCCGCTGGTGCAACTGGCCCCACTGGTCCTCAGGGCACCGCTGGTGCCAGCGGCCCCACTGGCCCTCAGGGCGCCGCTGGTGCAACTGGCCCCACTGGTCCTCAGGGTGCCGCTGGTGCAACTGGCCCCACTGGTCCTCAGGGCACCGCTGGTGCCAGCGGCCCCACTGGCCCTCAGGGCGCCGCTGGTGCAACTGGCCCCACTGGTCCTCAGGGTGCCGCTGGCGCGACTGGGCCCACCGGGCCTCAGGGCACTGCAGGTGCAACCGGTCCTACCGGACCTCAGGGTACCGCTGGTGCAACCGGCCCCACTGGTCCTCAAGGCACCGCTGGTGCGACCGGTCCTACTGGTCCTCAGGGTGCCGCTGGCACAACTGGTCCCACCGGTCCTCAGGGTACTGCTGGTGTTATCGGTCCCACTGGCCCTACTGGCCCTGCCGGCAACGAGGGCGCTGCAGGAACTGCCGCAACCTTCGCCGTTGGCACAGTTACCACAGGTGATCCCGGTACTGATGCTAAGGTAACCAACTCTGGTACCCCCCAGAACGCGATTCTGGACTTTACCATCCCACAGGGTCCAACCGGGACCACTCCGCCTGTCAGCTTGCTGTCTGCTTACTCTTCACCCACTCAATCCGGAGCCTCCGGCGATCCGTTGGAATTTGATCGTAATGCACTGAGCTACGGCACCGATATTTCGCACACCGCGGGCAGTTCGGACTTCACCATCAATCAGCCCGGCGTCTACTCTGTGCAATTCCATGGTGTTCTGTCTCCTGCTGACAGTGATTCCTTCCCTGCCAATATCGTTACTTCTCTGGAATCTGACGGCAGTATCGTCCCCGGTGCCTCTGTGCCCTACAATTTCCAAAGTACAGGGGATTCCACCCCCCAGTCCTTCTCCGTTCCTCTGGTTGTCTCCAAGGCACCTACCACTCTCCAGGTGGTACCGACCGGAAGCGGATACCAGGCCAGCGCCATTGCCCTTGACATCACCCGCCTGGGCGATATTCCCACGTAAGTAAACCACCCTGCCCTCATCCAGGGAGCGGAGCCCATGCTCCGCTCCCTCTTTGACTTTCCGGCACACAGCTGCCACAGGAGGCACACTATGAAGATCGTTGTCTATGCTATTTGCAAAAATGAAGCCCAATTTGTATCCCGCTGGATAAAATCCATGTCTGAGGCCGACCAGATCGTGGTTCTGGACACCGGCTCTACCGACGATACCGTGCAGCGGCTCCGGGCACTGGGCGCCCAGGTGACGGTGGAGACCATCTGTCCCTGGCGCTTTGATGTGGCCCGCAACCGCTCTCTGGAGCTGGTAGACCCGGACGCGGATATCTGCGTCTGCACCGACTTGGACGAAGTATTCCATCCCGGCTGGCGAAAAGCCCTGGAGTCCGCTTGGATCCCTGGTACTACCCAGGCCACCTACCGCTACACCTGGAGCTTTCGCCCGGATGGTGGCGAAGGTGTGGTCTTCTGGTATGAAAAGATCCATGCCCGTCACGGCTACCGTTGGGTCCATCCGGTACATGAGGTCCTGGAGTGGATGGGGCCTGGACAGCCGGGCTTAAAAGTCTCGGCAGAGGGAGTCCAGCTGGACCACCACCCGGATCCGGAAAAATCCCGGGCCCAGTACCTGCCTCTTCTGGAATTGGCAGTGGCTGAGGCACCTCAGGACGACCGCAGTGTCCACTATCTGGGCCGGGAGTACCTGTTCCACGGCCGCTGGGACGACTGCATCCGCACCCTGACACAGCACCTGGCCATGCCCAGCGCCACTTGGGCCGATGAGCGGGCAGCCTCTATGCGGTTTATTGCCCAGTCCTATGAGCACAAGGGACAGCCCGAGGAGGCGCTTCGCTGGTACCTGCGGGCAGCGGCGGAAGCTCCCCATCTGCGGGAACCCTTGGTGGAACTGGCCCTGCTGCTCTACACCCAGGAGGAGTGGGATGGGGTACTCTACTTTACCCAAAAAGCTCTGGCCATTGGGGAACGTCCCCGCACCTACATCTGCGAGGCCCGGGCCTGGGGGGCTCTGCCCTACGACCTGCGCTGCCAGGCCTACTACCACACAGGCCGGCCTCAGCTTGCCCTGGAGGCAGCCCGGACGGCTCTCGCTCTGGAGCCCCAGGACGAGCGGCTCCAGGGCAACGTGAAGCTGCTGGAGGGTCTGTGCTGAACCTTTACGCCGGGCCAAAAAGGTGGTACACTCTCCAGGAACAAGGAGGGATTCCCTATGGCACTGCGACTGGCTACCCCAATGGATGCCCCCGCGCTGGTGGGTATCTATGGGCAGTATATTCATACCCCAATCACCTTTGAGTATGAGCTCCCTTCGCCCCGGGAGTTTCAGGACCGGATCACCCATACACTGGAAGGCTACCCCTATTTGGTCTGGGAGGAGAATGGCACTCCCGTGGGTTACGCCTACGCCCACCGCTTCAAAGAGCGGGCCGCCTATCAGTGGGGTGCCGAGCTGTCCGTCTATGTGGCCCAGGGCCACACCTCCCACGGTGTAGGCCGGAAGCTGTATGGTGCCCTGATGGAGCTGTTGGCGATTCAGGGAGTGCGCACGGTGTACGGCATCGTCACCGTTCCCAACGAGAAGAGTGAGGGGCTCCACCGTAGTATGGGCTTTCAGGACGCAGGCATCTGCCGCAATACCGGTTATGTGGGCGGAGCCTGGCGGGATGTGCAGACCTTTGAGAAGGCCATCGGCCCCTACGACCTGGAACCTGTCCCCATCACCCCATTCCCGCAGCTCTCCCCGGAGCTGGTCCAAAGGGTTCTGGCAAAATGGCAATAAAAAATCTGGAGCATTCCACTGGGAAATGCTCCAGATTTTTTATACCTCTTTTTCCTCTGTGATCTGATGGGCGGGCGGAGGTGTTACCGGCTCGTCATGCTCCATGGGATCAAAGTAATCCTGATCCACCAGAGTGGGTTTGCGGTGCTGGAACACGGCAATGATTACCGGGTAGAGCACCGTGGCCACCAGGCCGCCGGAAAAACCGTTGTTATATAGATTCATTCCCGCCACAGGGCTGCCGGTGTACAGCACCACGGAAGAGTGAATAAACCCAGCCAAAACACCATAGGGCCAGCCAAAGTAGCCCGAAATGGGTGCCAGGGTGGTGCAGAACAGGCAGGCCAGCTGCACGGATGGGTTGCTGAGTTCCCAGTGCATCACCAGGCTGCCCAGGAACACGCCCGCCATGACGGGTACAATGTTGAACACGTGCTTGCCAAAGGCGGAAAAGCCCATGATGGTGAGGATCCCGCCTACGGTGGGACCGTTCAGCTCGCCGCCGCCGCCCAGTACGAAAGCCATGCCGATCAGGCCGTTGACTCCCATATTCACCAGCACAGGCCCCGCTCCAAACATACGCAGATAGTCGCTGGGAGCGCGGCCGCTGGTGGTCAGCAGACGGCGGTATCCCGCCCAGACGGCCCAAACCGGCTTTCCTGATGCGAAGAGCCCGCCCAGGATCAGAACAACACACAGCACGCCCAGCGCCGCGCAAAAGGGCAGGTCATACCCTTTTGCCCAGTGGTACTGGGTGGTGGGGGTGGCTCCCATAGAGCTGATAAGGGGCACCAGCAGGAAGGCTACCAGACCGCAGGCAAAGCCCACGTTATACAGGTTCATGCCGTTTTGGATCTTATATGTATAGGCAGACAGAGGCGGCATGATAAAGCCGATGATCACGCCGGTGATCAGTCCTGCCACCGGGTTTCCCCAGCCGTTGTCCAGGGAGATGTAACTCACCGCCGGAGCCAGGGCGGTGGCCAGCAGTCCTACGGAAATATACTTGCCAAAGTGCTCCCGCCGGCTCTTTGCATATAGCCAGGTACCCAGCAGAATGGGCCAGATATTCACACAGTTTTTCCCGAACAGGGAAAAGCCTGACATCAGCCCAATCACCACCAGAGAGAAGCCGTTAAACGGCTCCCGGGACAGCTTCAAAAGTACGATGGAAATTGCGGTGACCAGGGCGGAATTCATCAGCGCGGCACCCGGACCGGCAATCAGCACATAGTCGGTGATCAGGGAGTCCTCGGTCAATACGATGGTGCGCAGTCCGGTCAAAATCTCCTGCGGTGAGGAAAACAGGAAGGCCGCCAGGGCCAGCACAGCAGCATACAGCCAGAAAAACAGATGCATCCGGTTGTAGCGCATAGTTTCTCCTTGCATGGCAGCCCCTCCTTACATCTGGGGATGGGCGGCAAAGAAGTCCCGGGTCTGCTGGGCGTTGCGTCCGATCTCCTCAGCCAGGGCCTGGAGAGAGGGGAATTTTTTCTCTCCACGCAGGTAGCTGTAAAACTCCATCCGCAGCTCCTTGCCGTACAGGTCACCGGAAAAGTCCAGGATAAACCCTTCCACCGTCACCCGCCCGTCGTTATCGGACACCGTGGGACGCACCCCCACATTGGTCACCGCCATATGGCTTTCTCCATCCACCACCACTCGGGTGGCGTAGACGCCAAAGGCGGGAACGATCACCGGAGCAGGGATACGCAAGTTCACCGTGGGGAAGCCAAGGGACGAGCTGCCGATCTTCTTACCGTGAGTCACCCGGTTGGTAAGCACATGGGGATGGCCCAAAAAGTCCACGGCCCGCTCCATCTCCCCCTGGGCGATGAGGGTACGGATATAGGTGGAGGAAATGGTGATGCCCTCCTGCTCCACCTTGCCGATAATGTCGCAACCCACGCCCAGCTTCTCGCAGGTCTCCTTGAGCCGCTGGGGGTTTCCCTTGCCCATATAGCCGAAATGGAAGTCGTGACCGGCCACCACATGGACCACATTCAGCTGCTTGATGAGATATTCTGTAATAAAATCCTGCCAGTCCATGCGCATCATGCCGTCAAAGCTGGACACGATGACCTCCTGGATGCCGTAGCAGCTGCGCATCAGCCACACACGGTCCTCCACCGAGCTGAGCAGGGGCACCACCTGTCCGGTGATGGCGGCGGTGGGACTGCGGTCAAAGGTGAAGGCGCAGGCCGCCGCGTCCAGTTCCTGTGCCCGGCGCGTCACGGTGGACAGCAGGGCTCCGTGGCCCTTGTGCACCCCGTCAAAAAAACCCAGGGCGATCACCCGTTTGGTATTGCTCAAAAGTATCCTCTCCTTATTTCCCTCAAACCTGGAAAAAGCTCTTGATGGTAATGAGCTTTCCCTGGGAGACCCGACTCAAAGCCAGAAACTCTCCTGCCTCACTGTATACCCGATACTCCCCGGCAGGGGGCGCATCAGGCAGCACCAGTGTCATGCCGTTGCGCACCTTTTTCTCTGCCGCAGGCTTCAGGATCAGCACAGGGCGGCCGGCAAAGTAGGCATCCACCCCCAGCAGCAGGCTCGCGGGATCCTCAGACTGGAGTACCTGCTCCAGAGGCAGAGCGTCCTCCAAGGTAAAACCGGCCGCCATGGTCCGCCGCAGGGAGTACATAGTCCCTCCGCAGCCCAGAGCCTGGCCGATGTCGTGGCACAGAGTACGCACATAGGTCCCCTTGGAGCAGCGCACCCGGATAAGAAAGTCGGTGGCGCTCTCCTGGCCCTCCACCTCCAGGGAGTGGATGGTGATGGCCCGGGGCTTGCGCTCCACCTCACGGCCCTTTCGGGCCAATTCATACAGCTTTTTTCCGTTTACCTTAATGGCGGAGTACATGGGTGGCAACTGCTGAATTTCGCCCCGGAAGGGGGCCAGCGCCGCCTCCAATTCTTCCCGAGTCACTGAGACGGGATGCTCCTCCAGCACCCGGCCGGAGGTATCCTGGGTATCGGTGACGGTGCCCAGCCGCAGTCCGGCCAGGTACTCCTTATCCCCCTCGCTGGCAAACTCCACCGCCCGGGTGGCCCGGCCTACAAATACCGGCAGCACGCCGGTAGCCATAGGGTCCAGGGTTCCGGCGTGGCCGATCCGCTTTTCGTGGAACAGGCCCCGCAGCTTGGCGCATACATCCATAGATGTCCAGTCCTGTGGCTTATCAATTACAATAATTCCATTAGGCATAGCAGGCCCCCCTTTCCTCGCGGCGCAGCCCAGCAAAGCGGGTGCGACGCGAAAAGGAGGAGCCGCACGCCTGGATAAGCCCCTTTGCCTTGGCGAAGGGGCGTTCCAACAGGGCGTGCTCCGACGCCGTCCAGTCCTGGGGTTTATCAATCACAATGATTCCGTTTGGCATGGGTCCTCCCTTTACTTGCCCTGGCTCTGTACCTGGCGGATGGCCTCCACCAGCACCTTCCGGGTATAGGCGGGGTCACCCTCTACGGTGGCTCCGGCCGCAGCGGCATGTCCGCCGCCGCCCAAAATGGCACACACCGCACTAGCATTGAGTTCACCGGGCTCGGTACGCAGAGAGATCTTGCACACGCCGGGGCGCAGCTCCCGGATGGTGACCCCGGTGTGGACCCCCTCTACCCCGCCCACAAAGGCGGAAATGTCGTCCAGGTCCTCCTCCTTGGCCTCCACCTGGGCAATCATGTCCAGGGTCAGGGTGACAATGGCCAGTTTTCCCTCGTCCAACACTTCCATACCGGAAGTGAGCATTCCCTCCAGCTTCAGGCGCTTGAGGGAGCGGGTGCGGAAATGGCGGCGGTTGATGGGATAAAAGTCGATTCCCGTCTCCAGCAGGGCGGCAGCCACCGCGTGGGTCGCCGGAGAGGTATTGGAATAGACAAAGCAGCCGGTGTCGGTGGACACCGCCACGTAGAGGGGCAGAGCCACGGCCTGGCTCACGCTTCCCCACTGGCGGATCACATCGTACATCAGCTCGCCGCAGGCAGCCCGACCTGCGTCCAGGCAGGTCTCCTTGGCAAAAAACTCCTGGGACGGGTGGTGGTCAAAAGCCAGGTCTACCTTCTCCAGATAGCATTGGGCATTCTCCGGGAACAAGCCCCGGGCCGCCATGTCTACGCTGACCACCTTCTTGGGCTGGTATCCCTCAGGAGCCAGCAGGCCCTCCAGATAGGGGGCAAAGATGGCGGTGAGCTCCGGGTTGGGCAGGACATACGCCTCCTTCCCCTGCTCCCGCAGGGCGGTACAAAGGGCGGCGGCACAGCCCACCGTGTCCCCGTCGGGGCGCACATGGGTGAGAATCAAGTAGCCGTCTCCCTCCAGCAGCCGCTGGGCGGCCTGCTCATAGGTCAGCGTGCTCATTCCTCGTCCTCCTGGTCCTCGCCGTAGTGGTTGTCGGGATTCACCGGTTTGACCACGTTGGGGTCCCGCAGCATGCTGAGGATGTGGGCGCCCTTGTCGATGGAATCGTCAGGGACGAAGGACAGCTGGGGGGTGTTACGCAGGTTCAGGGTGCGGCCCAGCTCCCGGCGCAGATAGCCGCCCGCCGACTTCAAGCCCTTGAGCACCTGGGCCTCATTGGACTTGTCCAGCACACTGATGTGGACCTTGGCATATTTCAGATCCGGGGTGGTCTCCACCGCCGTCACAGAGATCATCCCGGTCACCCGGGGATCTTTTACCGTGGGGATCAGGGAAGACAGTTCCCGCTGGATCTCCTCGTTGATACGGCCGATACGATTGGAAGCCATAAAAACTCCTCCTTATAGTCAAAACAGGGCGGGCGAAAACGCCCGCCCTGTCGTTGGGTCAAATTATCTTTTAAACTTCAATCTGCTCCATCACGAAAGCCTCAATGATGTCGCCTTCCTTGATATCCTGGAACTTCTCGAAGGTGATACCGCACTTCCCCACGGGATGTTCCATCCCGCGTGGCCCCCTTGATTTCAAATGCTCAGGCGAAGTGAATTCGCCCTGCGCAAATCTCAGCCTGCGGCTTCGATTTTACGCGCCAAAAGGCGCGCCCCGCTGCGCGGGGTACTCGCGCGGTATTATACCTCGATCTGCTCCATCACGAAAGCCTCAATAATGTCGCCTTCCTTGATATCCTGGAACTTTTCGAAGGTGATACCGCACTCGTAGCCGGCGGCAACCTCCTTCACGCTGTCCTTGAAGCGCTGCAGGGAGGCAATGGAGCCGTCATAGATAACGATATTGTCACGCAGCAGACGCATCTGGGCGTTACGCTGCATCTTGCCGTCCAGCACGTAGCAGCCGGCCACCATGCCCACGCCGGTGATGCGGAACACGTTGCGCACCTCGGCGCGGCCCAGGTCCACTTCCTTGAACTTGGGAGCCAGCATGCCCTTCATAGCCGCCTCGATCTCGTTGATGGCGTCGTAGATAACCCGGTACATCCGCATATCCACCTTCATCCGGGCGGCGCTGTCCTTGGCGTTGGCGTCGGGGCGGACGTTGAAGCCCACGATGATGGCCTCGGAGGTACTCGCCAGCATGACGTCGCTCTCGTTGATGGCGCCCACGGCGCAGTGGATGACCCGCACCCGGACCTCCTCGTTAGAGATCTTCTCCAGGGAGGACTTCACCGCCTCGGCGGAGCCCTGCACGTCGGCCTTGACGATGATGTTCAGGTTCTTCATCTCACCGGCCTGGATCTGGCTAAACAGATCCTCCAGAGTGACCTTGCCCACGTTGCTGTTCATGCTGCTCTTCTGCTCTGCCTTGCGCTGCTCGGCCAGCTCCCGGGCCATGCGCTCGTCGGCCACAGCGTGGAAGTCATCGCCGGCCTCAGGCACTTCGCCCATACCGATGATCTCCACGGGGACGGAGGGGCCGGCCTCGGTGACCTTCTGGCCCTTGTCGTTGGTCATGGCGCGGACACGGCCCACAGCAGTGCCGGCAATGATCACATCGCCCTGATGCAGGGTACCGTTCTGCACCAGCAGGGTGGCCACAGGGCCGCGGCCCTTGTCCAGCCGGGCCTCGATGACAGCGCCATGGGCGGAGCGGTTGGGGTTGGCCTTCAGCTCCCGCATCTCAGCGGTGAGGACCACCATGTCCAGCAGGTTGTCGATGCCCTCGCCGGTCTTGGCGGAGATGGGGCAGATAATGGTGTCGCCGCCCCACTCCTCGGGCACCAGGGAGTACTCGGTGAGCTGCTGCTTGATGCGCTCGGGGTTGGCGGTGGGTTTATCCATCTTGTTGATGGCCACGATCACGGGAATCTCGGCGGCCTTGGCGTGGTTAATGGACTCCACGGTCTGGGGCATGATGCCGTCGTCAGCGGCCACCACCAGGATGGCTACGTCGGTGACCATGGCGCCGCGGGCACGCATGGCGGTAAAGGCCTCGTGGCCGGGGGTGTCCAGGAAAGTAACAGGGCTGCCATTCACATCCACCTGATAGGCGCCGATGTGCTGGGTAATGCCGCCGGCCTCGCCGGAAACTACGTTGGCGTGGCGGATATAGTCCAGCAGAGAGGTCTTGCCGTGGTCGACGTGGCCCATGACCACCACAACGGGGGCGCGGGGGATCAGATCCTCTTCCTTGTCCTCGGTGGTGTCGATGAGCTTCTCTTCGATAGTGACAACGACTTCCTTTTCCACCTTGCAGCCCAGCTCCATAGCAACCAGAGCGGCGGTGTCGTAGTCAATGATCTCGCTGAGGGAGGCCATGACGCCCATCTTCATCAAGGTCTTGACCACCTCGGCGCCGGTCTTCTTCATGCGGCTGGCCAGCTCGCCCACGCCGATCTCGTCAGGGATCATCACCTTCAGCGGAGCCTTCTTGGCGATCTCCAGCTGCAGACGGCGCAGACGATCCTGCTCCTCCTGCTTACGCTTGTTGCCGGGACCCTGCTGACGGCCGCGCTGACGCTGAGCGTTGCGGTTCTGGAACTTCTCCTTGCCGCCCCGGTCCTGCTGACGCTGGTCAGTGAAGGACTCCAAACGCTCGTCATACTTATCCAGATTCACCGCGCCGCCGCCGCGGGTGTTCACCACCTTCTTGGTAGGCACACGTCTGGAGGGCTGAGACACGGTCTGCTGGCTCTGCTGCACCTGTGGCTTATGGGCCGCCTGCTGCTGGCCCTGCTGGGGTCGGGCCTGGGCATTGCCGCCCTTGTTCTGCTGCTGGGCGGGCTTGGGCTGTCCGGCGGGCTTACCCTGCTGGGCAGGCTTGCTCTGGGCGGCCTTGGGGGCCTCCGCCTTGGCGGCGGCGGGCTCGTGGTACACATCCTCATAGATGGACTGGATGGAGTCCACCTGATTGTGCTGGGTGAGATATTCAAACACCAGGGACAGCTCCTGGTCAGTCAGGGGCTGCATGTGGTTCTTGGGCGGATGCCCATACTGAGTCAGGATGTCCATGACCTCCTTGGACTGGAGCTCCTTGGACCCCTTCTTAAAATCCTTGGCCACCTTGTGGATGGGATATTTGATCATCATATTCGGGAGCCACCTCGTTTCTTAGGGTTTGTGCCGGAATGTTCCGGACAGCTTGCGGCCGCCTGGGCCGGGTCGATGCTTCTGGCCCGGGCGCGGGCTTCCGGACCGGGGAGAACGTGTTTCCGGCGCGCCGGAGGACTCCCCTTTGCCTTTGCGCTGCCCACTGGGAGCGGCGTTTTTCTTCTGGGCGGGGTTTGGTACTGCCCAGGGCTTTTTCTTTCCGTTTTGCAGGTTTTTCTCGTGCTGGCGCTTCTCCTTCTGCCGCTGGAGCACCCGGTCCGCCTTCTGCCGCAGCTGCTGCGCGGCAGGTCCGTAGCGCTCCGGGTCCCGGGCGGCCAGCTTCTCGGTCACCGCCGCGGCAAACCCCGCGTCAGTAATGGCCAGCATGGCGCAGGAGCCGCGGCCCAGGTGGAAGCCCAGTTCCGCTTTGGAGTAGGGTACTTCCAGCCACAGGACGTTGCCTGCCTCGCCAAAATGGGCGGCCCGGCGGTTGGTGTTGGCCGCCGCGTCGCTGGCCAGTAGCACTAGGCGGGCCTGACGGGCCCGGCAGACGGCGCCCACCGGCTCCTCGCCGATCTCCAGCCGTCCCGCCTTACGGGCCAGGCCCAGCAGGTGGAGAATGGGATCATTTGGCATCCTGGGGCACCTCCTTCATCTGTTCTTCCAGCGCCTGATATACTTCCTCAGGAAGGGGGGCAGAAAAGGCCCGCTCCAGCGCCTTGGACTTTCTGGCCTTAGCCAGACAGGCGGGATTGGGACACACATAGGCCCCCCGCCCAGGCAGCTTTCCCCGGAAATCCAGGGACACCTGCCCCTCCGGAGAACGGACCACCCGGATCAGTTCCTTTTTCGGCTTCATCTCCCGGCAGCCAACACACTGGCGCATGGGGATCTTCTTGGGCACAGATCTCACCCCTTTCATGACAAAATTGATATGGATTACTCTTCTTCGCTCTCCAAAGGCTCCTTAGCCACCAGAGCGTCATCCTCCAGCTCCTCCTGCTGGATCTCCTCGATGGGCTCCAGGGGGGCGGAGGCGGGCTTAATGTCGATCTTCCAGCCGGTGAGCTTGGCGGCCAGGCGGGCGTTCTGGCCCTCCTTGCCGATGGCCAGAGACAGCTGGTCGTCGGGCACTACCACGCGGCAGCTCTTGCCGTCGGGCAGAGGCTCCACGCTGACCACGTCGGCGGGAGACAGGGCGGCGGCGATGTACTCGGCGGTATCGTCGGAGTACTTGATGATGTCCATCTTCTCGCCCTTGAGCTCCTCCACGATGGTGTTGACACGCTGACCGCGGGGGCCGACACAGGCGCCGATGGGGTCTACGTTGGGGTCGGCAGACCAGACCGCCAGCTTGGTGCGGGAACCGGCCTCACGGGCGATGGACCGGATCTCCACGGTGCCGTCGTAGATCTCAGGCACTTCCAGCTCAAAGAGGCGCTTGACCAGGCCGGGGTGGGTGCGGGAGATAATGACCTGGGGACCCTTGGTGGCCTTGCGCACCTCCACCATGTACACCTTCAGGCGCTGGCCCTCCACATAGCTCTCACCCTTTACCTGCTCGTTGGCGCCCAGATAGGCGTCGGTAAACTCAGAGCCGGAGCTGATGCGCAGGGTGACCGCCCCGTTGCGGGGATCGATGCGGGTGACCACGCCGGTGAGCAGCTCGTGCTCCTTGGAGGAGAACTCGTCGTACACCATGCCCTGCTCGGCCTCGCGGATACCCTGGATGATGACCTGGCGGGCAGTCTGAGCGGCAATGCGGCCAAAGCTCTTGGGCTTTACCTCAATGCGCACCACGTCGCCCAGCTCGGCCCGGGGCAGAGCGGCCTTGGCCTCCGCCAGGCTGATCTCGGTGTTGGGATTGTCCACGACCTCCACCACGTCCTTCTTCAGGAACATGCGCACGGTGTTGGTCTCGGGGTTGGCGTCCACGATCAGATTATCGCCCACGCCCTCGTGGTCCCGGCGGTATGCCGATACCAGAGCCTGGGTGATCTTCTCCATCATATAGCCGGGCTTGATGCCCTTCTCCTGCTCGATCTGAGCAATGGCGGCAAAAAATTCCTGTCCGTCCAGCTCGTTGCTATTGACCTTTTTCGTTGTTCTCTTAGCCACGTCGGTCTCCTCCTACTATTCTCAGAAGCGGGGGTACAGCCGTACCAGCGCCAGTTCTTTCTTCTCAAATTTCATGGGCGCGCCGCCCACATTCAGGGTCACGTCTCCGTCCTCATAGGACTCCAGCAGCCCCACATAGTCCTTCCGGCCGTCCCGGGCCCGGTAGAGTTTGACCTCCACCTCAGCGCCCTGGAACTGGGCGAAGTGCTCCGGCTTTTTCAGCGCCCGGTCCGCTCCGGCGGAGGACACCTCCAGGGTGTAGCTGCCCTCAATGGGGTCGGCCTCATCCAGAGCATCGGACAGGGGGCGGGAGACCGCCTCGCAGTCGTTGATGGACACGCCCCCATCCTTATCAATATAGAAGCGGAGATACCACTCCCCTGCCTCCTTTACATATTCCACATCCCACAGGGAGCAGCCCGCCGCCTCCACGAAGGGCTGGGCAAGCTGGGCCGCCATCTCGGTCACTTTTGCCATGTCAAAAACCTCCAAACTGCACTGGGCGCTCCGCTGGCCAGCGGTAGTCGAGCCCATTTGGTCAATCAAAAAGAGCGGAGCCGAAACCCCACTCTAGCCAATACTACCATAATTCTTTACTTAATATACCACAGCCCCGTTCCGATTGCAAGGGGCTGGAAGATTATTTTTCCTTTTCGTACAAACGTGGAGGGCGGCATAGCCGCCCTCCACAGGCAATTTTCTCTTAGGAAAGCAGGATCCGGTCGTTATCCAGCTCTTTTCCCGCTCCCTGGCGGAATTTCGCCAGCAGGTCGTCCACGGTGAGGGTGCTGCGCTCCTCCCCCGCCACGTCAAACACCACCCGTCCCCGATCCATCATCAGGGTGCGGTTGCCCAGCTCCAGGGCCTGGTGCATGTTGTGGGTCACCATCAGGGTGGTGATCTTGTGCTCCCAGACCACCTGCTTGGTGATCTCCAGCACCTTCTCCGCAGTGCCGGGGTCCAGAGCGGCGGTGTGCTCGTCCAGCAGAAGCACCTTGGGCGGCACCATGGTAGACATCAGCAGCGTCAGAGCCTGGCGCTGGCCGCCGGAGAGCAGCCCCACCGGCTGGCGCATCCGGTCTTCCAGCCCCATGTCCAGCCGGGCCAGCTGATCCCGGAAAAAGGCCCGGTCCGCCTTGCTGGTGCGGCTGAAAAAGGCGTTCTGGTGCTTGGCGGTACGGAGATAGGCCAGCGCCAAATTCTCCTCAATGGTCATGTGGGGAGCCGTACCACGCATGGGGTCCTGAAACAGGCGGCCCATTTCCCGGCTGCGCCGGTACTCCGGCTTGTAAGTAATGTCCTCTCCATCCAGTACAATGGAGCCGCCATCCACATAGAACACTCCGGCAATGGCGTGAAAAAGGGTGGATTTTCCCGCACCGTTGGAGCCCACTATGGTAATAAAGTCCCCGTCCTCTACCGTCAGACTCAATCCGGACAAAGCTGTCTTTTCGTTGACGGTTCCGGGGTTAAAGGTCTTGGTCAGATTCTTCATCTCCAGCTTACCCATGGTTACTGCTCCTCCTTTCTTGCAGCAATGGCCCGACGCTTCTGCATCTGGAATGCAGTCCAGCGGCGCACGGCCGGAGCCGCGATGGCGGCGCCCACGATGATGGCGGAGACCAGCTTCATGTAGTCGGCGGGAACATTAAAGCGCAGGGCGGCTGCGTAGATGCAGCGATAGATGATGCTGCCTGCGATGACGCCCACCACACCGCGAGCCATAGAGCTCTTTCCGATGAGGGTCTCGCCGATGACCAGGGCGGCCAGAGCCAGCACCACCATGCCGGTTCCGCTGTTCACATCGGCGAAGGTGCTGTACTGGGCCACCATCGCGCCGGACAGTCCGGTCAGCGCATTGGCTACGCACAGGCCGACGGTAATCGTAAAGGTAGGATTGATGGAGGAAGCCCGCACCATATCTGCATTGTCACCGGTAGCCCGGATAGACAGTCCCAGCCGGGTCCCCAAAAAGAGCACCAGCAGAACTGCCACCACGATCACAATTCCCGCTGTCACTGCTAGCTTATACCAGCTTCCGGCAAAACCGGCCTCATTGGCCATGGTGTAGATGGTATCGGCCATAAACAAGGATTGATTGCTCTTTCCCATCACCATCAGATTAATGCTGTACAGGCCAATATTGGTAATGATTCCCGCCAAAATAGATGGAACAGACAACTTTGTCTGAAGAAACGCCGTCACAAATCCAGCCAGCGCCGCAGCCAGCATTCCGGCAGGCAGAGCCAGGATCGGGTGACCTGCCAGGCACATCATAGCCGACACTGCACTGCCCAGAACGAAAGCCCCATCTGTGGTCATATCGGCAATGTTTAAAATGGAAAAACTGAGAAACAGAGCCAGCGCCACCGGCGCATAGACAAAGCCCGCTTCCAGTGCGGTTTGAAGTACGGTAACCACAGCAATCGCTCCTCTCAATGGACAGGCCATCCCTCCGCATTTCAGCGGAGGGATGGCGGATAAAAATGTAACATCCTTTGCAGGTTAGTCCTGGGTGGTCTGAACCTCTACCACCTGGGAACCCATGTCAGAGAACATGGAGTAATCAATGCCCAAGGTCTTCGCGGTATCGGTGTTCACGGTGATAATGTCGCCGGAGACGGTAACAAACTCGGGGAACTCGCCGGTCTGGAGCACCTGAAGGGCCAAGTCAGCGGTCTGAGTACCCAGGTCGGTGTAGTTCACGCCGCAGGTGGCGAAAGCGCCATTGCGGACAAAGGAGTCAGCGCCCGCATAGTGGGGAATCCCCGCCTCAGCCAGCATGGGAGCGATGGCCAGCTCAGCCGCCTGCACCACATTGTCGGTGGGAGTAAAGACTGCGTCTACCTGATCCAGCATGGAGCTGACCGCGGCGATGATCTCGTCAGAGGTGTTGCCGGTCTTTTCAATATAGGAGATGCCCTTGGCGTCCAGGTATTCCTTGGCGTCCTCAATAGCAGGGGCACTGTTTACCTCAGAGGTGGAGTACAGCAGACCCACGGTTTTGACCTCGGGATTCTGGGCCAACATCATATCCAGCAGCAGCTCTACATTCAGTGCGTCACTGGTGCCGGTAACGTAGGGAATGCCAGTCAGTTTGGCTACCTCGGGGTAGCTGACCGTGCCGTAAATCACCGGGGTCTGGGTCTGCTGGGCGGTAGAGACCATCTGCTGTGCCGCTGTGGTGCCGATGGGAATGATGGCGTCATAGCCGCCGGCAATGATTTCGGCTCCGATCTGGGACAGGGTGGACGGGTCATTGTTGCCGTTGAAGTCCTTGTACTCGATCTCCACGCCCAGTTCCTTTTCCTTGGCATCCAGCTCAGCGGTAATGGCGTCCCGGATCTCATTCATGGACGCATGGTCCAGCTGGCGAACCACCGCGATCTTATATCCATCCCCATTTCCGGAGCCAGAGGTGTTCCCAGATCCAGAGGAATTGGACGTTCCAGCGTTGCCGCCGGAGCAGGCCGCCAGAGACAATGCCATGGCACAGGACAAAGACAGAGCCGCAAACTTCTTGACCACGTTGTTCTTTTTCATAATGTTACCTCCATAATTGGCCATTTGGCCGAAATTTGTTTGGGTGGACGATGGAGGGGCCGCTGCCAACGGCCTTGATTTGGAGTCTTGCGGGTATAAAAAAACAGCCCCTTATCCCACATGGGACAAGAGCCTGACTCCTGCGATACCACCCAAATTGACGTTTTCACGTCCGCTCGCTTCACGCGCCATCACGCGTGCCCGATGGATAACGGGTGGGTCCCCGTCGGCATCTACTAGGTTGCCCGTTCAAGCCGCCCTCGAAAGACCATTCACTCGGCCGCGCCCCGCCCTGATCTCACCACCCAGGACTCTCTTTGGGTTTGCTGCACCGGCTACTCTTCTTTCTCATAGGTTTGGATTGGATTTACTTGTTGGTGCTATTATATGCACGGCCTTTTGGTTTGTCAACCCTTTTTTTCACATCCTATAAAAAGGGCGGCTGACTCCAGCCGCCCCTCTGCTATGCATACCACATTATTCCTCTTCCAGTGCTTCCACTGCCTGTTCCAGGGTATGGCCCTCCAAGGTATTGACCACCCGCCCCAAATAGTTTACATAGTACACTGCTGCCACCAGCGAAAAGACAGAAATCACTACGCCAGCTGCCAGTAAAATAATTGCTCCCGTGTCTATGACTGAGGGCGTCGGAATCAGTGCATACCCGCATGCCACTATGGTCGATGCAGCACTCAGCCACCAAAGGATTTTTCCCCGACGCAGGATTTCTTCCTGCTGCAGGTTCTCCAGCAGATGCCGGGTTCCCAGAATAACAAGCCACAGTACCACCAAAGTTCCCAAGGTTTTGATGGTACTCAGAATCTGTCCTAATACGCTTTCTGAGCCCACCAAAGCTTGGATAATTGCCAACACAATCAATACGATTTCGCAGAAAAAAGCATCTTTATACTCCGGCCGGACATCTCGCAGTCCATATAGTCCTACCACGTACATAATACCGCCTACCAGCGCCGCTATGCCGCTCAGCAACATAAAGAAAGCAAGCATTTCCATTCCCCCGGTCACAAAGAAAGCGAATGGATTGTTCCATACAATCATAAGAGCAAGAATTGCATTTGCGAGGATCACCGCCAGGGAAACCAGAGTCACAATATTCCCAGTGAGCATTAAGCGAAACTTCCGGGAGGCGTGCAGAGCTGTTTCACGATTGATCGTCATATCCGGCTCACTCCTTTGTTGCTTTTTTATATTTTTATCATGCTCCTATTTTTATATTTTGTCAATTTTGCTTAATTATATTTAAGGCTTATTTTCTGCTTATTTACCCTCACTCTGCATTTTTCCTGTTTCTGCAACCAATTTATCTTTTAAGGTTTATATCAATAAACCCACTTTCTATTTGAAGTTTATCACAATAAACCTTCTGTGTCAAGAAAAATCCCCTTGTCAAATGACAAGGGGATTTGAGAACATAAGGATTACCTTTTCGATCTTAAGGCACCTTTCCCGCGGAAGACCGCCCATAAAAAAGCACCCTGCCAAATGGCAGGGTGCTTAAGGAGAGTAAAATTACTCCTCGATCTCGATAACAGCGCCGGAACCCACGGTGCGGCCACCCTCACGGATAGCGAAACGCAGGCCCTTCTCGATGGCGATGGGGGTGATCAGCTCGACCTTCATGTCGACGTTATCGCCAGGCATGCACATCTCGGTGCCCTCGGGCAGGGTGATGATGCCGGTCACGTCGGTGGTACGGAAGTAGAACTGAGGACGATAGTTGTTGAAGAAGGGAGTGTGACGGCCGCCCTCTTCCTTGGTCAGCACGTACACCTGGCCCACGAACTTGGTGTGGGGGTGAATGGAGCCGGGCTTACACAGAACCTGGCCACGCTCGATGTCGGTCTTGGCGATACCACGCAGCAGGGCGCCGACGTTATCACCAGCCTCAGCGTAATCCAGGGTCTTGCGGAACATCTCCAGACCGGTCACGACGGTGGACTTCTTCTCCTCGGACAGGCCGACGATCTCCACGGTCTCACCAGTCTTGATCACGCCACGCTCCACACGGCCGGTAGCAACGGTACCACGGCCAGAGATGGTGAACACGTCCTCAACGGGCATCAGGAAGGGCAGATCCTCGTTACGGGCGGGAGTGGGGATATAGCTGTCAACAGCGTCCATCAGCTCCTTGATGCAAGCATACTCGGGAGCGTTGGGATCGTTGGATTCGGAAACCAGAGCGTTCAGAGCGGAACCCTTGATGATGGGGATCTCGTCGCCGGGGAACTCGTACTTGTCCAGAGTCTCGCGGACCTCCATCTCGACCAGCTCCAGCAGCTCCTCGTCGTCGACCTGATCGCACTTGTTCAGGAACACGACGATAGCGGGCACGCCCACCTGACGGGCCAGCAGGATGTGCTCCTTGGTCTGAGCCATGGGGCCGTCGGTAGCAGCGATAACCAGGATAGCACCGTCCATCTGAGCAGCGCCGGTGATCATGTTCTTGATATAGTCGGCGTGGCCCGGGCAGTCAACGTGAGCATAGTGACGGGCGTCAGTCTCATACTCAACGTGAGCGGTGTTGATGGTGATGCCGCGCTCCTTCTCCTCGGGAGCCTTGTCGATGCTGGCGTAGTCCTCGAACTGGGCCTTGCCCTGCATAGCCAGGTACTTGGTGATGGCGGCGGTCAGAGTGGTCTTGCCGTGGTCAACGTGGCCGATGGTGCCGATGTTGACATGGGGCTTGGTACGCTCGAATTTCTGCTTAGCCATTAGAATTTCCTCCTTATATTGCAGTAATCAAACATAAATAAAATGGGTCTTGCATATCAGGGCTATTTTATCCTATTCTGGCCATAATTGCAAGCCTAATTTCCCGGGTGCGGAGCCCCAGGAGCAAAAATTACTCCTGGCTGCGGCCGCGCTCGGCAATGATCTTCTCAGCAATGCTCTTGGGAATCTCCACATAGCTGTGGGGCTCCATGGAGTACTGGCCACGGCCCTGAGTAGAAGAACGCAGGTCGGTAGCATAGCCAAACATGTTGGCCAGAGGCACCAGAGCGTCGATCTGGGTAGCGCCGGGACGGCTCTCCTGGCCCTGGATCTGTCCGCGGCGGCTGTTCAGGTCGCCGATGACGTTGCCCAGGTACTCGTCGGGAGCAATGACAGAAACCTTCATCATAGGCTCCAGCAGGATGGGCTGAGCCTTGCGGCAGGCCTCCTTGAAGGCCATGGAACCGGCAATCTTAAAGGCCATCTCAGAGGAGTCGACCTCGTGGTAGGAACCGAAGGTCAGGTGGACCTTCACGTCCACAACGGGATAGCCAGCCAGAACACCGGCCTGCATGGCACCCTGGATACCAGCGTCGACAGCGGGGATATACTCCTTGGGGATGACGCCGCCGGTGATCTCATTGAGGAACTCATAGCCCTTACCGGACTCGTTGGGCTCCACAGTGATGCGGACGTGGCCGTACTGGCCCTTACCGCCGGACTGACGGGCATACTTGGTATCCTGCTCCACGCTCTTCTTGATGGTCTCCTTATAGGCAACCTGGGGAGCACCCACGTTGGCCTCGACCTTGTACTCACGCAGCAGACGGTCCACGATGATCTCCAGGTGCAGCTCGCCCATGCCGGCGATGATGGTCTGACCGGTCTCCTCATCGGTGTAGGTCTTAAAGGTGGGATCCTCCTCGGCCAGCTTCATCAGGGCGATGCCCATCTTCTCCTGACCAGCCTTGGTCTTAGGCTCGATAGCCACGCGGATAACGGGCTCGGGGAAGTCCATGGACTCCAGAATGATGGGGTGCTTCTCATCACACAGGGTGTCACCGGTGGTGGAGTTCTTCAGGCCGATTACGGCGCAGATGTCGCCGGAATAGCAGCACTCGATATCCTCACGGTGGTTGGCGTGCATCTGCAGAATACGGCCGATGCGCTCCTTCTGCTTCTTGGTGGAGTTGAGCACGGTGGTACCAGTGCTCAGCACACCGGAGTACACACGCACGAAAGACAGACGGCCCACGTAGGGGTCGGTGGCAATCTTAAAGGCCAGAGCGGAGAAGGGACCCTCGTCCTCGGAGTGACGCTCCTCCTCTTCCTCGGTCTCGGGGTTGACGCCCTTGATGGCGGGGATGTCAACAGGAGAAGGCAGATAGTCCACGATAGCATCCAGCAGCTTCTGGACACCCTTATTCTTGTAAGAGGTGCCGCACACCACGGGAACCATCAGGTTATCAATGGTGGCCTTACGGATGGCCCGACGGATCATGTCCTGAGGAACAGGCTGCTCCTCCAGAACCAGCATCATGATCTCCTCGTCAACGTCGGCGCAGGCGTCCAGCAGCTTGGTGCGGTACTCCTGAGCCAGCTCCATCATGTCAGCGGGGATTTCCTCCACGCGCATGTCCTTGCCCAGATCATCATAGTAGATGTCCGCGTCCATCTCAACCAGGTCAATGATACCCTTAAAGGTCTCTTCCTTGCCGATAGGCAGCTGGATGGGCACCGCATTACACTTCAGACGGTCGTGGATCATGTTGAGCACGTTGTAGAAGTCAGCGCCCATGATGTCCATCTTGTTGACGTAAATCATGCGGGGGACCTTGTAGTCGTCAGCCTGACGCCAAACAGTCTCGGACTGGGGCTCTACGCCGCCCTTGGCGCACATAACGGTAACAGAGCCGTCCAGCACGCGCAGGGAACGCTGAACCTCAACGGTGAAGTCCACGTGGCCCGGGGTGTCGATGATGTTCAGACGGGTCTGGGGGAACTGATTCTTGGTTCCCGTCCAGTAACAGGTGGTAGCAGCGGAAGTGATGGTGATGCCGCGCTCCTGCTCCTGAGCCATCCAGTCCATGGTGGCGGTACCCTCGTGGGTCTCGCCGATCTTGTAGTTTACGCCGGTGTAGTAAAGGATACGCTCGGTAGTAGTGGTCTTACCAGCATCGATGTGAGCCATGATGCCAATGTTTCGGGTATTCTGCAAAGAAACTTTTCTAGGCATACTTTGTCTCCTTCTAAATTACCAGCGATAGTGAGCGAAGGCCTTGTTGGACTCGGCCATCTTGTGGGTGTCCTCGCGCTTCTTCACGGCGCCGCCAAGGTTGTTGGCAGCATCCATGATCTCGCCAGCCAGACGCTCCTTCATGGTCTTCTCGCCGCGGCTGCGAGCATAGCTGGTCAGCCAGCGCAGACCCAGGGTCTGACGGCGCTCGGGACGAACTTCAATAGGCACCTGGTAGGTAGCGCCGCCCACACGGCGGGCCTTGACCTCCAGGGAGGGCATGATGTTCTCCAGAGCCTGAGTGTAAACCTCCATGGGCTCCTTACCGGTCTTCTCCTTGATGATATCGAAGGCACCGTAGACCACCTTCTGAGCCACGCCCTTCTTGCCATCCAGCATGATGCTGTTGGTAAGCTTGGTAACCAAAACGGAGTTATACAGCGGATCGGGCAGAACCTCCCGCTTGGGTACATTTCCTCTTCTGGGCACTTTGCTTCCCTCCTTCTTATAATAATATAGAAATCATAGGTACTCGAACTGCTTTTTGCAATCCGTGTAATGCCTGTCCGAGGTTTTCCCATATATAGGTAAACGCTCGGCAAGGCAGCTTGCCTTGCGCAAACGCACAATGCAATCTCAGTGGTCAGCCTCTTAGGACTGACAGGGGAAGTATCCGGTTTGGATTACTTCTTCTTACCGGCCTTGGGACGCTTGGCACCGTACTTGGAACGAGCCTGCATACGGCCGTTGACGCCCTGGGTATCCAGAGTGCCGCGGATGATGTGGTAACGCACACCGGGCAGGTCCTTAACACGGCCGCCGCGGATCATAACCACGGAGTGCTCCTGCAGGTTGTGGCCCACGCCAGGGATATAAGCGGTGACCTCGTAGCCGTTGGTCAGACGCACACGGGCGATCTTACGCAGAGCGGAGTTCGGCTTCTTAGGAGTAGAAGTACGAACGGCAGTGCAGACACCTCTCTTCTGGGGAGAAGGCAGATCGGTCTGGCGATTCTTCAGGGTGTTCAGGCCGTGCTGGAGGGCGGGAGAAGTGGACTTATAGGTCACCTGCTCGCGGCCCTTGCGAACCAGCTGATTAAAAGTAGGCATGATTTTCCTCCTTTCCTGAAATCTGTCCCTTGTGGGACATGGTATTTATTTTAACAAAATAAGGGGGACCTTATTCTGCTAAAACCAAAAAAGTTTTGCGATCACACCAGGGCAGCGATGGCCGCACCCACAGCGATCCCGCAGGCCTCCCCCAGTGCCTTCATGGTGCTCACCTGCTCCAGGGGCACCTGCTGGCGCACCGCCTCCTGTACCAGAGGCTGGAGAATACGGGGGTCTGCGTCCTGGGCCATATACACACGTTTGGCCCGGTGGTCCTTCAAGGCCCGGCGGGTCTGCTTGGCGCCCACCACCTTGTTTTCCTGCTTGAGTTGCTCGATCATAATTCGGTGCCCTCCTCTCCCCCGTTGCCAGGGGCGTTTCATCGGGTAAAAGGGCAGATTGCCCCTACCACCGCAATTTGGAATTATAGCATGTTGTCAAGGCCACGTCAAGCACAGATTTTCTCTAAATTTTCCGCTCTTTCTGTCTATTTTCTCCAGAAGGACAGTATGAGCCTGGAAGTTGGGGAAATACTACCTCAAACAGGGAAAGGAGGTATGCGTTTTGACCGTCCATGTCAACGACAACTGCATCGGCTGCGGCCTGTGTGTCAACATGTGCGGCAACGTCTTTCTGATGACGGAGGAAGGCGTAGCCGCTGCCCGGGACGAGATCTTCCCGGAACAGGAGGCTCCTGCTCAGGAAGCCGCGGAGAGCTGCCCTGTTCAAGCCATTGAGATTCGTGAGTAACCGCTTTATTTCCGTTTTTTCAGCGGCAAAACCGGAATGTCAGGCGGCAAACTCAAAAAGAAGGACACGACTCACGTCGTGTCCTTCTTTTTGGAGCGAGTGACGAGGCTCGAACTCGCTACCTCCACCTTGGCAAGGTGGCGCTCTACCAGATGAGCTACACTCGCAAAATATAAGATGTACCATTGGGTACATCTTATTGCATGATTGCACTTGGAGCGAGTGACGAGGCTCGAACTCGCTACCTCCACCTTGGCAAGGTGGCGCTCTACCAGATGAGCTACACTCGCAAAATATAAGATGTACCATTGGGTACATCTTATTGCATGATTGCACTTGGAGCGAGTGACGAGGCTCGAACTCGCTACCTCCACCTTGGCAAGGTGGCGCTCTACCAGATGAGCTACACTCGCAAGCGACAATCGGTATTATAACAGAATTTTCAACAATGTCAACCGCTTTTTTAAAATTTTCAAAATTTTTTTCAGAGCGGAATCAATTGCAGGCAGGGACCTGCTGGGTATCCCAGACATACCCCTGCTGCGTCATGGTCTGATCTACGTTATAGGCCACATTCCCTGTGCGGCTCAGATCCACATGTCGGTAACCCGAAGAGGTCTGCACCACGTTCCAGAAGTGACTCTGTCCATTCTTCCGCCCGTCCACCACAGAGCAGGTGATCCCCACCTGACGGCAAAGCAGGCTAAAGGCCAGCGCCACGCCCTGGCTGTCTCCGCCTCCGCCCAGCAGGGCGTCATAAGCAGTGCTTCCCCCTTGGGCAGAATACGCCCCCAAGGATTGCAGGGTACCGGTAATTCCGTCCAGCTTTTCTTTGATGGTCAGCTCCGTCAACGGCTGGCAGATACGCTCCGCCTCCCGGGAGAGGGAATTGCGCCGGCTCTCCAGCGTCTGCAGAGACTGGTGGTAGGTCAGAGTAACTTCCACGATCCGCTGCTGGCCGCTTTCTGGGTACATGGCCACCTGAGCATCGGGAAAATCCAGCGCTGTGGCCGGATTGGAGAGGTATGCCTGCCGCACCAGCTGCTGGATGTAGGCCTCATCCTCCTCAAAGTAGCTGATGCGCAGCACCACCTCAGTGTCAAAGGAGGACAGAGCGCGGCTCAGCTCGCTGCGAATGGCAGCGGCTCCCGTGGCGTCTACGATGGAGGCCACCTGTTCCCGGGTGCGGCGGTAGGTGATCTGCACGTCGGCCTCATAGCTGCCCACGATGGAGATGACGCTGTACTTGATGTAATCCACCGCGTAGGCTCCCAAAGGATCCTCCTGTTTCACCTCCAGGCAGGCTTCGTCCATCAGCTTTTTGAAGTCCGCCTCTTCCCCGGAGTAACGGATGGAACCGCTCTCCTCCCCCTGGTTAATGAGGTAGATCAGCGCGTTGACCAGCTCCTGGTAGTTCTGCACCCGCATGGTATTTGCGTCTCCCTCGGCAGTCGGGGTTGCACTGTGAACGGTGACCGAGGAGTAGTCCCGGTTGAGCATGGAGGAACACCCTGTGCTCAAGAGCATCAGGGCGGCCATAACAGCACACATCATCTTTCGCATCCGGGACTCCTCCTCTTATCCGCTCCGGGCGGTCACATACCCAGTTCTTCCTCGATCAGTACCACTTCTGCCTGTTCAAAACCGGTGGGCTTTCTCCACAGGACGCTCAGGCCCCGGCAGATGCGCTCGGGACTCTTACAATCGTAGCAGCGGTCCGCCTTGACGGCGCAGGGCGTCTTTTTCCCCAGACGCTGCGCATTCTTGGGGGCAGCCACATTCCGTGCCCGCCACAGGGCTTTTTCAAAATCGGGGGCAATTTTGTTGATGCCCACCACATAATAGACCCGCTTGGGACCAAACATGGAGGCAGCTACCCGGTTGCAGTTACCGTCGATGTTGACGATCTCTCCCGTCTCCGCCAGACCGTTCACCGAGGTGAGGTACACGTCGGCCAGCATGGCCCGGCGCAGCTCGCCCCCTTCCCAGTGCCAGATCACTTCATTGTGCTTGGACAGGCGTTCCGACAGTCCCATGGCCTGAATGGTCATGGAGCCGCCGATGCCCACCGTAGCCCCGTCGATCTGGGCGTCCAGATAGTCTGCCGCCTCCTTGGCCGTGGCAAAGCAGCTGGTCTGAAAGCCCCGCTCCTCCAGATTCTTTCTTACACGTTCCATGTCCGCCATACTTGCTGCTCCTTTCCGGGGAAATCCCCTGTCCTTACACCGCGTCTTTGCGGTAAGTCTTAAAGCCGTTGCCCGTCACCTCGTGGGCGTTGCAGACAATAATGAAGGCATTTTTATCGATCTCAAAGATCATTTCCTTCAGGGTGACGATCTCCTTCTGCTTAAAGGCACACATGAGCACTCGCTTCTCCGATCCGGAGTAAGCGCCCTCGCCCCGCAGCACCGTCACGCCGCGGTCCAAATCCCGCACGATCACATCGGAGACGGCCTGGGCCCGGTCGCTGATGATATAAGCCACCTTGGCGGTATCCATGCCGTAGAGCACCGCATCGGTCACGTAGGCGGACACCACCTGGGCGATCACGCCGTACAGAGCGGCGGTCACATCGCCGAAGGCGATAGCTACCAGCACGATAACTGCCAGGTCGATGACCAGCAGCAGCTTGCCCATGGGCGCCCAGGGCAGCTTTAACTTCACCAGGCGGGCAATCAGGTCGGTGCCGCCGGTTGTGGCTCCTTTGACAAAGATAATGCCCAGAGCCAGACCGATCACCGCACCGCCGCAGATGGCGGCCAGCATGCGGTCCATGGGGGCAAAATCAAACATCCAGTCGATCACGTCCACCGCTACTGAGGACAGGGCCATGGAGTACAGCGAGGTGACCAGCAGGTGGCCGCCGATATACTTCCAGCCCAGCACAAACAGGGGTATGTTGATGACCAGCACGAAAATACCGATGGGGATGATGGGCAGATAGGCGTTGACCACCTGGCCCACACCGGTGATGCCGCCAAAGCCGATGGCGTTGGGGGTGTAGAACCAATCAAAGCCAACGGCATACAAAATGGATCCAAAGGTGATCCAGAAATAGGCCTCCGCCGTCTTTTTTACTGTAACTTTACTCATAGAAAACCTCCTTACTTCTTCTCACAGTAACACAAAACACTATGCGCTTACTTACTCTCCGGCTCCAGCAGGGACATCTGAGTCTCTCCCCGGTCCTCCTCCCGCAGCAGCGCGCCGGCAATGGGCAGGCTGCGGGCGCGGTAGCGGGACAGGTTGACAATGGGGGTTTCCGACAAAGGCTTGGCGTCGGTCACCACCCGCTTGGGCTTAAGCGCCATCACATTGACGCCCTGGGTGGTGCGGGTAGTCTTGGGAGCCAGGGCGGCGGTGTGGAAGATCATGCACCGGCCGTCGCTGGAATAGACCGCCATCTCCAGGTCTTCCCGCAGCAGCAGGGCGGACACCAGGGGCGATTTATCCGAATAGGCTCCGGTGAGCTTTTTCCGCCGGGTCTGGGTCTGGTAGGCGGACAACTCCACTCGGGCCACCTTGCCGTTTTCAAAGAAGAACAGCAGTTGTCCGGAATAATCTCCGGGGATACAGGCCCACAGCACCCGCTCCTCCGCCTCCATGGCCAGCTTGGTGGGCAGGTAGTCGCCCAACACACTGGCCTTGCTGTCGTCAAACTCACTCAGGCGGGTCTTGTAGCACTGCTGCTTATCGGTAAACACCAGCAGCTCGTCCCGGTTCGTGGCCTCCCACTGGAGGAAGGGACCATCCCCCTCCTTGTACTTCTGGTCACTGGCCATACGCAGGGACTGAGGCGTGATCTTCTTCAAATACCCCTCCCGGGACAGGAACAGGTTGACCGGGTAGTCGGGCGTCTCGTCCTCCTGGGGCTCCTCCTCCAGCATGTGCTCGTAGACAATATCGGTACGCCGGGGCTGGGCGTACTTCTTCTTCACGTCGGTAAGCTCCTTGGTGATGATCTTACGGATGCGCTTGGGATCGTTCACCGTGGCCTGGAGGTCGGCAATCTCTCCCTCCAGTGCCTCCACCTCCTGGGTGCGCTTGAGGATATACTCCTTATTGATGTTGCGCAAGCGGATGTCGGCAACATATTCGGCCTGGATCTGGTCGATGCCAAACCCGATCATCAGGTTTGGCACCACCTCCGCGTCCTCCTCCGTCTCCCGGATGATGGCGATAGCCCGGTCGATGTCCAGCAGGATCCGCCGCAGACCTTTCAGCAGGTGCAGCTTATCCTCCTTCTTCTTCATCTCATGGTACACCCGGCGGCGCACACAGTCCATGCGCCAGGCGGTCCACTCCTCCAGAATTTCCCGCACTCCCATCACCCGGGGCATGCCCGCAATGAGGATGTTGAAGTTGCAGGACTGGGAATCCATGAGCGGGGTGGCCCGGAACAGCTTGGCCATGAGCTTATCCGGGTCGGTGCCCCGTTTGAGGTCGATGGTCAGCTTCAGACCGGAGAGGTCAGTCTCGTCCCGCATGTCGGCAATTTCCTTGATTTTGCCCGCCTTGATGAGCTCCGCCACCTTGTCCATAATGGCCTCCGAGGTGGTGGAGTAGGGAATCTCATAGATCTCGATGAGGTTTTCGCTCTTTAAATAGCGCCACTTGGAACGCACCTTAAAGGAACCCCGGCCGGTTCGGTAAATTTCTCCCAGAGCCTTCTCATCATAGATGAGCTCGCCCCCGGTAGGCAGGTCAGGCCCCTTCAGGGTGGCCATCAGGTCGCACTCCGGATCCTTCAGATAGGCGATGGTGGTATCGCACACCTCTCCCAGATTGAAGCCGCACAGGTTGCTGGCCATACCTACGGCGATGCCTTGGTTGGCGCTCACCAGCACGTTGGGGAAGGTGGTGGGCAGCAGGGTGGGCTCCTTCATCTTGCCGTCGTAGTTGTCCACAAAGTCCACGGTATCCTGGTCGATGTCCCGAAACAGCTCGCCGCAGATGGCGTCCAGGCGCACCTCGGTGTACCGGCTGGCCGCCCAGGCCATGTCCCGGGAGTACACCTTACCAAAGTTACCCTTGGAGTCCACAAAGGGGTGCAGCAGCGCCCCATAGCCCCGGCTGAGGCGCACCATGGTGTCGTAGATGGCCGCGTCGCCGTGGGGATTGAGTTTCATGGTCTGCCCCACCACGTTGGCGCTCTTGGTCCGAGCCCCGCCCAGCAGCTTCATCTGGTACATGGTGTACAGGAGCTTGCGGTGGGAGGGCTTGAAGCCGTCGATCTCCGGGATGGCCCGGGAGACGATGACGCTCATGGCGTAGGGCATATAGTTCAGTTCCAGCGTCTCAGTAATGGGCTGCTCCAGCACCTCGGCGTGCAGCCCCATAACGTTGGGGTTATCGAATTTTTTCCCCTCCTGAGGGGTCTTCTTTTTTGCCATTGGATTCCTTCCTTATCACGAAATATCCGCCAGTTCCAGATATTTATAGCCGTTGTCCGCAATGTGGTTCTTTCGGCCCGCCAGGTCATCGCCCAGCAGCAGGTCAAAGACCTGAGCGGTGCGCTCCACGTCCTCCGGCATGACCTTGATAAGGCGGCGGGTGGCCGGGTTCATGGTGGTCAGCCACATCATATCCGGCTCGTTCTCGCCCAGGCCCTTGGAGCGCTGAATGTCGTACTTTTTCCCCTCCAGGGTGGCCACAATGTCATTTTTCTCCTTATCGGAGTAGGCAAACCAGGTTTTCTCCTTGCAGGTGATCTCATAGAGGGGAGATTCCGCGATATACACATAGCCCTGCTGGATGAGGGTGGGAGTCAGGCGGTAGAGCATGGTGAGCACCAGGGTGCGGATCTGGAACCCGTCCACGTCGGCATCGGTACAGATGACGATTTTATTCCACCGCAGGTTGGCCAGATCAAAGGTGGCCAGATCCTTGGCTCGCTTGTCGTTTACCTCCACGCCGCAGCCCAGCACCTTTAACAGGTCGGTGATGATGTCGCTCTTGAAGATCTTGCCGTAGTCGGCTTTCAGGCAGTTGAGGATTTTTCCTCGGATGGGCATAATGGCCTGGAACTCGCCATCCCGGGCCAGCTTGACGCTGCCCAGAGCGGAGTCACCCTCGACGATATACAGCTCGCTGCGCTCAATATCCTTGGTGCGGCAGGGCACAAATTTTTGCACCCGGTTGGAGATGTCCATAGAGCCGGTGAGCTTCTTTTTGATATTCAGTCGGGTACGCTCGGCAGTCTCCCGGGAGCGCTTATTCACCAGCACCTGCTCGGCGATCTTCTGGGCATCGAAGGGATTCTCGATAAAGTAGACCTCCAGCTGAGAGCGGAGGAAATCGGTCATAGCCTCCTGAACAAACTTGTTGTTGATGGCCTTTTTGGTCTGGTTCTCATAGGATGTCTGGGTGGAGAAGTTGTTGGAGACCAGCACCAGAGCGTCCTGCACATCGTTAAAGGTGATCTTGGCCTCGTTTTTCTGGTACTTCCCCTGCTGCTTAAGGTAGGCGTCAATGGCGGAGACGAAAGCGGACTTCATGGCCTTCTCCGGAGAGCCGCCGTGCTCCAGCCAGGAGGAGTTGTGATAGTGCTCCACCAGGGACACCCGGTTGGAGAAGCAGAAGGATACGCTCAGCTTTACCTTATATTCCGGCTTGTCGTCCCGGTCCCGGCCTTTCCGCTCGGTCTGCCAGAACACAGGCTGGGTGAGGGGGTCCTCCCCCGCCAGCTCGGTGACATAGTCCAGAATTCCGTTTTCATACTGGAAATCGGTGGTGGTAAACTTGCCCGGGGTGGTCTCCTCCTTAAACCGGAAGGTCACCCCTGCGTTGACCACTGCCTGGCGCTTCATCACGTCGGTGTAGTAGTCCACCGGGATATCAATGTCGGTAAAGACCTCCAGGTCGGGCTTCCAGCGGAAGGTGGAGCCCGTCTTCTTGCCCCGGTCGGTGGGCTCCTTCTTCAGGCCGCCCACATTTTCGCCCTTTTCAAAGTGGAGGGAGTACTTAAACCCGTCCCGCCAGATGGTAGCGTCAAAGAACTCACTGGCATACTGGGTAGCACAGGAGCCCAGGCCGTTGAGACCCAGGGAATATTCATAGTTGTCCCCGTCGCCGCCGTACTTGCCGCCGGCGTACAGCTCGCAGAACACCAGCTCCCAGTTGTACTTCTGCTCCTTTTCATTCCAGTCCACCGGACAGCCCCGGCCCTGGTCCTCCACCTGGATGGATTTGTCCAAAAAACGGGTGACGGTGATCAGGCTGCCGTGGCCCTCCCGGGCCTCGTCGATGGCGTTGGACATAATTTCAAAGACGGCGTGCTCGCATCCCTCCAGCCCGTCCGAGCCGAAAATAACACCGGGCCGCTTCCGTACCCGGTCGGCCCCCTTCAGGGCGGAAATGGATTCGTTGCCGTAGCTTGCTTTTTTCTGAGCCATACCTTTTTCGTCCTCACAATAAAAAAATCCACAATGTAACAGCATAATGATACTCCATTTCCCCGGAAAAAGTCAAGGAATGGGCGTCACGCTGTGTTTCTCGTATAAAATTCTCCATTCCACCCAAACTGTATTCCAAAAGGGGGAGAATTCATGGGCTGTTTTGAAGTATTGGAATCGGGAGAGGGAATTCAGGATGAAATCACCCGGCGGCTCCAGGACACCGGCGCCCTGGCCTGCGGCTGGTCCAGCCCCAGCCGCCCCGCCCTGCTGATCATCTCTCCCCGGGTAGCCGCTAAAACGCCCCGCTTGGAGGGCGGGTGCCGCACGGTACTGCTGCCTGGGGATGCCCCGGCAGAGCACTGGCAGCTCCAGGCGGCCAGCGCCGTCAGCTATGGCCCCGGTCCCCGGGACACCCTGACCCTGTCCAGCCGGGAGGGAGATCGGCTGTGGCTGGCCCTGCAGCGGGAGGTGGTCACCGTCCAGGGCCAGGTGGTGGAACGGCAGGAGTTTCCCTTTCGCTCCACAGCGGCCCAGCCTACTCAGGCCGCCTTGGCGGTGGCAGGGGCGCTGCTTTTGCTGGGAGTTCGCCCGGAACATCTGAGTTAGCCCTCGCTATTTCCTACTTGACAAGCAGGGATTTATGGACTACAATCAAGACACCCCCCACCCCAGGGGGGTGTAATCCATAAGAAAGCGGGTGAACTCTTTGAAACAGACCTTTCCGATGCCCGGCACGACCTGTTCCGCCTGCTTCACATCTCGTCCAAACCACATTGCCTGGGCGAGGATAAACAAGAGGTACATGAAATGAAGCAAACATTCAACGTAACCGGTATGACCTGCTCTGCTTGCTCCGCCCATGTGGAAAAGGCAGTCAACAAGCTGGAGGCCGTCTCCAAGGCCGAGGTCAGCCTGATGACCAACTCCATGTCGGTGGACTACGACCCCGACGCCCTCAGCCCCCAGGACATTATCCACGCTGTCGAGCAGGCGGGCTATGGGGCCTCTCTCCCCCAGAAAGACAAATCCACTCCCCTTTCCGATCCCAACAGCCAGTTGGCTCAGGAGCTGAGCGCCATGAAGCGGCGCCTCATCTGGTCCTTTGTCTTTCTCATTCCCCTCTTTTACATCTCCATGGGACACATGCTGGGCGCCCCCCTCCCCTCCTTCCTGGTGGGAATGGAAAACGCGCTGGCCTTCGGCCTCACTCAGCTGCTGCTCACCCTGCCTATCTTATATATCAATGATACCTACTATAAGGTCGGCTTCAAAACCCTGTGGCACCGCGCCCCCAACATGGACTCTCTCATCGCCGTAGGCTCGGCGGCGGCAGTGATTTACGGTATCTTCGCCATCTACCAAATTGGCTACGGCCTGGGCCACGGCGACATGGAGCTGGTGGAGCGCTACCACATGGACCTGTACTTTGAGTCCGCCGGCATGATCCTCACCCTCATCACTCTGGGCAAGTTTTTGGAGAAGCGCTCCAAGGGCAAGACCTCCCAGGCCATCAACCGTCTGATGGATCTGGCCCCCAAGACTGCCCATGTTCTCCGGGACGGCGCGGAGGTGGAGATCCCCGTGGAGGAGGTCCGGGTGGGCGACCATATTGTGGTCCGGCCCGGTCAGTCCATCCCGGTAGACGGCGTGGTGGTGGAGGGCAGCTCCGCCGTGGACGAGTCTGCCCTCACCGGCGAGTCCCTCCCGGTGGACAAAGGGCCCGGGGACAAGGTGGCTGCTGCGTCCATGAACCGCTCCGGCTCCTTCACCTTTGAGGCCCTGCGGGTGGGTGAGGATACCACCCTGGCCCAGATGATCCGCTTAGTGGAGGAGGCCGCCGCCTCCAAGGCTCCCATCGCCAAGCTGGCAGACAAGGTGGCCGGGGTATTTGTCCCGGTGGTCATGGCCATTGCCGCCGTCACTGCCTTGGTGTGGTTCTTTGTGAGCGGCTATGACGTGACAAAGGCCCTCACCGCCGGTGTAGCCGTGCTGGTCATCTCCTGCCCCTGTGCTCTGGGGCTGGCCACCCCCGTGGCCATCATGGTGGGTACCGGCAAGGGAGCCGAAAACGGTATCCTGATTAAATCTGCCGAGGCTCTGGAGACCCTTCACAGCATCGACACGGTGGTACTGGACAAGACGGGCACACTTACCCAGGGCAAACCGGTGGTCACCGACATTCTCCCCGGCGATGAGACCGACGAGGCCGGCCTTCTCACCCTGGCCGCCTGTCTGGAGGCTCCCTCGGAGCATCCCCTGGCCGCCGCCATTGTAGAGGAGAGCCGCCGCCGCAGCCTATCCTCCGCTGTGGTCACCGACTTTACCGCCGTCCATGGCCGGGGTGTGCGCGCCAGTCTGAATGGCCATCCTTTCCTGGCAGGTAATCAGGCCATGATGGAGGAGGCAGGCGTGTCCTTGGGCGACTTCCCCCAGAAGGCGGAGGAACTGGCCACTCAGGGCAAGACGCCGCTGTATTTCGCTGACGAGAAGCAGGTGCTGGGCATTATTGCCGTGGCCGACACCCCCAAGCCTACCAGCGCCCAGGCGGTATCCGCCTTCCGGCAGCTTGGGCTGGACGTAGTCATGCTCACCGGCGACAACCAGCGCACTGCCGACGCCATCGGCAAGGAGCTGGGGGTCACCCAAGTGATGGCCCAGGTGCTCCCCCAGGACAAGGAGGCCAAGGTACGCCAGCTCCAGGAGCAGGGTAAGAAGGTAGCTATGGTGGGCGACGGCATCAACGACGCCCCCGCCCTGGCCCGGGCCGACGTGGGTCTGGCCATTGGAGCAGGTACCGATGTGGCCATCGAGAGCGCCGATATCATGCTGATGAAGTCCGACCTGCTGGACGCCGCCGCCGCGGTGGAGCTCAGCCGGGCCACCATCCGCAACATCAAAGAAAACCTGTTCTGGGCCTTCTTCTACAATACCCTTGGCATCCCTCTGGCCGCCGGTGTATTCTACCATTGGACCCACTGGCAACTTAACCCCATGTTTGCCGCCGCAGCTATGAGCCTGAGCTCCTTCTGCGTGGTGTCCAACGCCCTGCGGCTGCGTTTCTTTAAGAGCAAATTCCGTCCCGCTCCCTGCACTGGAACCTGTCCTCTGGAGCAGCCGGAGCTCGACGAGTCCAACCAAATCAACGAGAAAAAAGGAGACGAACCAACCATGGAAAAGAAAATTCAGATCGAAGGCATGATGTGTCAGCACTGTGTGGCCCACGTGGAAAAGGCTCTCACCGCCCTGGGCGGGGTCAGTGCTGCCCAGGCCGACCTGGAGGGCAAGTGCGCCACTGTCACCCTGTCCGCTCCGGTCTCTGATGAGGAGCTCAAGGAGGCAGTCACCGCCGCCGGCTACGAGGTGGTGGGCATCCAGTGAAAGCCGACCACGACCAGGTCACCCGCCTGCTGAAAACGGCCCGGGGACAGATCGACGGCATTTTGAAGATGGTGGAGGAGGACCGCTACTGCCTGGATGTATCCAATCAGCTCATGGCCACCCAGTCCATCTTGAAAAAGGCCAACCGCATGGTACTCAAAGCCCATATGAACAGCTGCGTGCGTCAGGCGGTGGTCTCCGGCGATCCGGAGGAGAAGCTCAATGAACTGGCCCTGCTTTTGGATAAGCTGGCCGACTGAGGCAAAAAACGGAAGGTCTGTAAAGCTATCTTAAGCTTCCTACACCTTTCTTGCTCTCCAGCCTAGAATTATGGTATGTTGAGCACGCGGACAGGGCGGCATTCCCCCTCTACCCCGCCCAACGTCCCGCCGATTTATCTTGCTTTTCTTCCTCTCCAAAGTACAGCGCGCGCCTTGCAGAACAAGGCGCGCGCTGTGCTATTTTTTTAAGGCAATACCGCACAGAAAAATGAGCCAACGACTGGCGAATATGATATATTAGAGGCATGGATAAACAGATGACGATTTCCGCATTCAG
>CDTY01047064.1_pt1 | contig 71885 bp, 72 predicted proteins | sample 557731 | NCBI WGS metagenome assembly CDTY01 (sample SAMEA3182101, study PRJEB8094) | gut metagenome | biome: human; feature: gut; material: Stool; isolation source: human stool | place: Canada | collected 2013-02-12
CTGAATGCGGAAATCGTCATCTGTTTATCCATGCCTCTAATATATCATATTCGCCAGTCGTTGGCTCATTTTTCTGTGCGGTATTGCCTTAGGATTGTCAGGTATCATTTTGCGCCCAATGAGATCGACAATGGGAAGATCGATGTGGTCGACCAATCCGCTCAAACGGTTGATCACCTTCACAGAAAGCGAATCATAATTGCGCAGGACGGCGGGGTCATCGAATTCGATTCTTACTCGTAAATCTCCGCCCAGCGTGCCAAAGCAGGTACGCCCGATAAAAACAGGCTTATGGACGATTGTCCCATCTCCAAACAGATTCCGCAGTTCCTGTTCAAAAAGTGTGTTCATCGGCTCATTTCACGCCCTTTCTGTTTTTGGGGCGTGGGAGGGGGCGGTTGTTGAGGAGCCAGTTCGTCTCGGGACGAATCCCGGATCACAGAACGGTTTTTCCCGCTGATCACCAGAGTATCCAATGTATCGTTGCGGATCTCCTCACCGCTGATCACCAATGCGCTGCCTGTCAGACGCACATCCCCGGACACTTTGCCATAGACCGCACAGTGGCCGGACAAAATGGGAACGCCCATGGTATCTTTTTCATTGAGGATCGTGGAAAAACCGGAGGCCCTGGCAGAGGCGCTGAGCACAGCGCCGCGTATATAGGCATTGTCCTCTACCCGCGCATGGCCAGAAAGGACAGCGCCCATAGAGATATAAGCGTTGTCGCAGACGACCGCCTCTCCGCGCAGAACAGCCCCCTTGTCAACATTGGCGTCATTGCAGGCAATGGCATCGTCAAAGATCCATGCGGTATCGTCCGGCTCAAAGGAAAGGTTGCTCTCGCTCTCCACGAAGCCACCTAAATCACCGGCTCTGACCTCCGCACTCACATCACGGAGTGCCCGGATACGATGAAGGAAGGGGTACTTTTCGTGCGAGATCTCCGTGATTTCATATTTCTGATTGCTCGTTGTTCTCATCTCCTTTTTTATGCAGCATTTTGGAACAGACTCTCCTGCGCATCTTCCAAACGAAACTCCGCGTCAATGTCGGAGAAAGTCTCGCTGCGATTGAATTTCTCGCTTACCTTGTTGGGCAAAGCCTGCAGCTCCAACATCCGTTCCCACAGGTTTGGGTGGTAGTCATAGAGATGGCGCAGTTCTTTTCTTTTGGCGTTAGGGCAGAACCAACAGCCCCCGCGGTTTGTAAATGTGTAGACAGGCGAAAGCAACCCTGCCCGCTGGCAGAGCTGCTTTGCATCTTCCTCTGTGCAGTTGTACTTGTCCAGTAAGGAGACCCGGTTCCCAGCCAATCGAAGCAGCCGTTCCTGCTCGTCCTTGGCGATCCCGATATACTGAACTGTGTCGGGCGGCAGCGATTTTTGGTATCGCAGGATCGGTTTCAGCTTGCAATCCCTCTGAACGGCACACCGTCCGCAGATGGGAAAAGAACGTAGAAGGCCCTTCTTGGGACCGCGGGTGATTTTGCCTGTGAAGAGATCCACATACGTTTTCTCACTACGCAGGACAGTTACCGGGCAGGCGGTCATTGTAAAATACCCGTTCCACAATGCCCATACCCGTGGTCAGCTCCGCATATTGGGGGGTGGTGTCTACAATGTGTTCATCGTCTCCGGGGTTTCGTTCCTCGATCCGATAGCTGCCCTCGGGCTGGTTCACCAGAAGGATTTCGCCCTGTTCATTGGTGCGGAAAATGCCCAGGGAAACATTATCCCGGAAGATCTCAAAGGCCACATCCGGCATAAGTTCCATCGTCTTTCGGTCATACTTGATGATCCGCAAGCCTGGGAGTTCTTCATTGATGATGGTCGCGGTAGATTCCTCGCCCGATACCACATTGACCGTCTGAACGGTATCGGTCACAGCTTTCCAGCCCTCGATTCCTGCCAGCTCACGCACTTCCCATGCGCCGGGTTCAAGCTGGTCGAAGGTGATGGAACCTCCGGTGGTGGTCTGACCGCTCCGGGTCTGGCCGCTCTCCAAGTGCTTGATCTGGATGGTTACACTGGAAAGCAAGTCGCCGGTATTACTCTTTTTCTCCACACGAAGGGATCCATAGGGGGCGTTCCAGAAAGTCAGGGTTGCAACCTTGTTGTACTCCACATCCGCGTGCTGGGTGCGCTCATCCGGCAAAAGATGATACCGGGGCGGGATCTCCTCGGTTACCGTATAGTGGCCCTCAAGGGTCAGAGGGATTACCACGGTCCCGTCCGGGCCAGTGGAGAAAGAGCCAACCTTGCGTCCCTTTGGATCGTACACAGAGAACACTGCGCCCTCCAGTGGGATTTTTGTGCCCTCCTCCAGCTTTACGATTTTCAGCGCGGTCTCATCCGGGTCGGGGCCCTGACCGTCATAATAGTTGCTGATGGCGGCAACATCCAGTCGTACATTGTTGTCCAGGTCACAGATATAATTTTGCAGGTCGCCGTATTTATCTTTCTCCTGGCAGACGGCATACATAGCGGCATATTGCGCCACGGAGGCGGACAGTGCAAGCTGGACGCTGCCGCTCTGGTTCTGGATGGATTCTGCGGGGTACAGCACCTTAAATTGAGCGGAATAGCCGTCCCCAGTTCCTTCCGCGGCAACAGCGGTCACATCCTGGTTGTCCATGTTGACGATCCGGGTGCCATCGGGAACGGCGGAGGGGTCCTGAAAGGCAACAGAAATGTCGTAATCGTAGACCCATGTTTCACTCCAAACCGTGAATACCTGCTGATGGTAGTCCTTACCATCAACACTGACAGGATAGGCCACGGAATGGTCTGGGGTGGCTGTCATTTTGGGCGTGAGCATGTAGTTGTAGGTGGTGCCGCGCTTGTAGATGTCCTTGGCGGCGGCCAGGATGCGGTTGCCAATGTCCAGTTCAGAACCGGAAAGGCCGGGGGCCACCTTTAAATTGTTGATGTCCCAGGTGGAAAGCAAATAGCACCAGAGGGCCATCTTTGTGGCGTAATACGCCTGATACTTGTCATCCAAATTCAGTTCGCCCAGACTGCGGTGGGGGTAACCGTTGGAGATAATGCCCACCACCTTGGGATCGCTGGAGCGTTCCTCCGCAAGATATTTGATGCTTTCGCCGGGTTCTACCTTTTGGGGAACTCCTTTGATATACGGATTCACGCAATAAGCCGGAACTTCTCTGGTAGTTCCATCGTTGCCCTTATACATGAAATAGGTATAATCCTGTTTCTTGACAGCGCCGTTGATGGACAGATAACCCAGCTCATATCCGCCGTTATAAATGTCCACCTCGCCCAGTGCGGTCTCCACACTATCAGCGGCAAAAGCCGATGTGGGAAGGATGCCCAGGAGCGTTACCACAACCAATAACAGGGATAGCAGTTTTTTCATAATGCCTCCTTCAAAATGGGCAGAAAGAGGCATTGAACAATAAGCTGTCCATCACCTCTTTCCAGAAAAAATTTGATCAGAATTGGGAAATAATCAAAAAACCGCAGAGCACTTCCAGGTTTGGAAGATGCTCTGCGGTTAGCGTTCTACTGCTTGGACGCACCAGCGATATGGCCTTTGATCCCGCACACAGGTAAACAATGTGATACGGTTATCACTGGTAGCCGCCGTATCACTGGTGTCCGTTTCTAATACCTGCTCAACGCTGACAACCTCATAAGTCCGCGTGCCCAGCTTGGTAGTCCAGGTAACAGCATCGCCCGGTTCCAGGGTGTGCAGGTCCCCGAAGTCGTCCCGGACGCCCCGGTTGTGACCCGCAATACAAACATTTCCATCCCAAATGCTGGTGTCGGGGAAATGTCCCGCGCCTTTTGCAAGGGTGCTGCTGCCGGTTCCCTGGTAGACCTTTACGGTCAGGCCGATGGCCGGGATCTTGAGCGTCCCCAGATGTCCGCCGGAGTAGTAGAGATCGCTGGTGACAGCAGTATAGCCGACGTCCTGGCTGGAACTGTCCCCATTTCCTGTATCGATCACAGGATAGTTGACGCTCCCTGTCTGGGACACCAGCCCGCCGCCATCCAGAGCGCCGGGGATGAGATTGGGCGTCAGAGGGTTGCCGCTGCCGGGGAGGTAACTGGTAGGTGTGCCAAATCCAGGCGGGATCAGGGCGTTGTTCTTACTCCTGTCTACATTGGGATCTTCCCATTCGTAGATGGTGTCATCGCTGGTAGGTCTGCCGAACAGGTAATCGTCCGGAGCCTCCATGGTATATTCCAGGGCGCTGGCCTGTCCCACGCACAGGGCGCATAGAATTGTGGCCAGCAGAAGTGCTCTCAGCTTCAGTTGAATCAGCTCCTTCCTTTATACCGCTTGAACAGGAAAACCCCACCCGCGGTCAGCAGGAGAACCGCGCCGCCAATCAGGAGGGGCTGTTTGATGTCGATATCTGCCATGGCCCCGTTTGAGCTTTCGCTGGAAGGGGTATCTGTGGGGGCCGGGTCTGTCTGCTCCTCGGGAACCTCCATGCTGCCGAAAATGGCGGTATAGGTCAACACAGAGCAGTTGGTTTTGGAAACTTGGCCGGTATAGTCTGCCGTAACAGTGTAGCCGGTAGCATAGGTGCTGCTGGTAGTGCCGGTATATTTGGCGGTGGCAGTATATCGGGTGACGGCCCCATCCGCCCCGACTTCACTGGTCTCGGCCCACTGGACGTCTGCCAGAGTCAGGCTTTTTCCATTGTCCTCAATGCTCTTTGGAATCAAAGATAGATCCGCTTCCGAGAGATTGGGATAGGTGCGGGTGGCGGAGAGATCCTTTGTCCGGGTGGCATAACCGTCTGCCGCTACCTTAACAGTGGTATGATCCAGTGTCAGAATGCCGGTATAACCGTCCTCCGTGGTTACCTCCATCTGCGGTTCCAGACTCTGGAGGATCTTCTCCATATTGTTGGTCTCACTGGACAGAGTTTTGGTCTGGGTGATGGTCTGGATGTCCACCCCAACCTCGTCCTTCCGCGTCATATCTAGCAGATAATAGAGGCGGCCATCCCGCTCAAAATCCTCGGTGGGAATCTGGGATGGGTTATCTGCCAGGGATAGCTGGTACACTTTCTTGATCCTGGGGCTGTCTCCCTCCATATACTCCTCCACCGATGTGGGGTAGTAACTGGCACTCTGCTCCGGTTCAGCGGCCAGAGCAGGGACAGATGCCGCCAGGAGTAGGGTCAGGGCGCACATCGTGGTCAAAATGCGTTTCATACTGGGTTCCTCCTACAACAATTTTTCTTTTGATTTACCGGAAATCATATTGTTATTTCTTCTTTTGGAAATTGTCACCCCCTTTCCCGGAGCACATTTCGCTGCAGCAGATACTCATTCCAATCCTTTCCCTGTGGCGGAAGTTGTTGAGACACCTCATAGCCCTCTGCGCAGAACATTTCTCGGAGCTTTTGGGTTGCCTGCCGGCCATGTTCATCGTTATCCAGGCACAGAATAATCCGGCGTATGTGTGGGTTGTCTCGCAGATAGGTCCGCAGTCCTCCTTCGTACAGCCCACACAGCGCCACCGCGTTGGAGGTCACTTTCCGGTGCAGGGTACAGAAGCTCATCAGGTCGATTGGGGCCTCAAAGACAAGAACGACGTCATTTCCCGGATCACAGCGAAGGCGGAATGCAATATCCTTATTGCCGCCTGGGACATCCCCCTTAAAGCTGCTGCCGCTCCGATCATAGGTTCCTCGTTGATTGGCAAATACCGGCGCTCCTGATCGGTCCCGGCCAACAAAGACACAGTTGTGATGTTGGGCGTCCTCGTACAGCAATCCAGCCTCCACAAAGCCCCGGATCACTTGGGGTGCGATCCCACGCTTGCGGAGATAGGCAAACACCCTGCGGTGATCCACGTTGGCAGGGGGGAGGGTAAAGGTGGCCTTTTCCTCCTTTTCCTTGGTCTGCCGCGGAGTGCTCACCGGGGGAGAGTCACGGGCGCGGCCATGCCAGGTCAGCAGGTACTCCACGGCCTCCGGGAAACTTTTGTTATAGAACCGCCGGAGGAATGTGATGGCATCTCCGCCGATGCCCTCTGAGTAGCGGAACCAGGTACGTCTGTCCTTGATCCGGATGCTGTCCATCTCCTGCGTGGTGTAGTACCTGCCGATCCGCTTCACCTGGTAGCCCAGGGAGATCAGCAGATCTGGAAGGTCCGTGTCTCGGATAGTGGCCATTTCAGCCTCTGTAAAACGAGTTTTTTCTGACGTTTGTATCATGTTCACCCCCCTTCTAGGAAAAACAAAAAGGGGCCGGAGGACGCATCTGCTTGAGATATGTCCTCCGGCCCCTTGCTTTGACTCCTTGTGTTATTGTTCGATGTCCGCTGTGCCTCACTCCGCCTCCGTGCTGGCCTCGCTGGCGTCTGGGGTGGTACCGGCGGCTCCGCTGTCCTCCGGGGCTTCCTCGGTGCTCTCAGGGCCCTCCTGTGGGGCCAGGCTGGCTTCGGCTTCCGCCAGCGCCTGTTCGATCAGGCCCAGGACGAAGTCCCGCTGGGTGAGCTTTACGCCGGTCCGAGCCGTTTCTCTGGCCAGGTGGGTCTTGATGCGCTGGAAGAGTTCCTCGGGAATCTGGAATGCCATCGTTCTGCTGCCTGTCATGTTGATTCCTCCATTCTCATCTTTCATCTTGTAGTATTCAGTGAGCAGTGCTGCGATGTACTGGCTGGTAGTCATCTCCAGGCGGTCTTTTTCTTCTGTTACCCGGTTGTGCAGGGCGATGTCGATTTGAGCGCATAGGTTTTTCTTGTCTGCCATGGTCTGCGCTCCTTTCCTCGTTTTGCAACGCAAGTATATCCAAAACCATGGCAGAAAGCTATTACCAAGACCACCAAGGAACCAAGGACAAAGCAAGCAATACCACCAACTGAAACAGCTACGTAATAAAAAGAGAGAAGCCCCCGTTGGCAGTTCGATTTGAACTACCAGCGGGGGCTTCTCTCGCTGTTTTCTCTTTGCTCAGAGGTTCGAATCACACCACATCACGAAAATGGCCTTTTGCATCTCCATCTCGGCTGGTGCTCGATTTTTCCCTCTAAAACGGCTGAAACCCTTGCCGCAGCAAGGGTTTCAGGGGTTGCATCTTTTTCAGCAACCTTAGTTGGTGGAGGCGGGGGGAGTCGAACCCCCGTCCGAAAACTCTTCCATGGGAACTTCTCCGGGCGCAGACGGTTATTGCGGAGGTCTTGCTCCTCCCGTTCCCCTCTCCCCAGGCAAGCCGTCACGCCTGAGGGTCAGGTAAGCTTCATCATGCATGGCCGGCGCAAAGCTTTGCCGGCGCACGTGCACCACTAAACGACGCCTGATTCCGGCTCGTGGTCCTTCCGGGTCAGACGGCCGCCTTTAATTAGGCAGCGTAAGCGTAATTATCGTTGTTCTTTAATTTATAAAGAATGCCCGTTTTAAGGTGGCCAGGCGCCACCGCCCGCTATTCCCACTTCCGCGTCCCCGTCGAAACCGGTACGCCCCCTCGTCGAGGCAAAGTCCGCTCCATTCGGAACACCCGCCAAAGGCGGCTATTCCTCACGCCGCTCCCTTGCCTCTCCTCTCCAAATCGAACCCGCTGGCGCTGGGCTTCGATTTGGTTTTGGCGGGCTGGGAAACCGCAGCGTCTCCCGGCGGACTTCACTTTGCAGCTTGGCTGCTGTTACGGGAGAATGAGGTGGGAACTTCTCCTCCCCACAAGGGGGAGGAAAAGATTCCGTTTTAAATTAGACTTTCTCAGGCTCTGGATAGTCCACACCGAAGGTCTCCACGGTGACCTTCTTCATGCGCTGAGGCTGACGGGGCTTGTCGTTCCAGTCCCGCTTGGTGGACACGATGGCGTCGGCCACCTCCATACCCTCAATGACCTTGCCGAAGGAGGCATACTGGCCGTCCAGGTGGGGAGCCTGCTCCACCATGATGAAGAACTGGCTGCCCGCGGAGTCGGGAGCCATGGTCCGGGCCATGGACAGCACGCCCCGGTCGTGGCGCAGCTCGTTGGGGAAGCGGTTCTGGGTGAACTCGCCCTTGATGGAGTAGCCGGGGCCGCCCATGCCGGTGCCGTCGGGGCAGCCGCCCTGGATCATAAAGCCGGGGATGACCCGGTGGAAGATCAGGCCGTCATAGTAGCCCTTCTGAATGAGGCTGATGAAGTTATTCACCGTGTTGGGGGCAACCTCGGGGTACAGCTCCGCCTTCATGATGCCGCCGTCCTCCATCTCGATGGTAACGATAGGATTCTGTGCCATTGGAAACACTCCTTTTCAGCGGAGAAATTTCTCCGCAAACTCTTTAATACCGGGCATTCCGGGATTTCATAGTGCGGTCCATCTCCCGCTTGGCGTCCCGCCGGGCGGCGGATTCCCGCTTGTCATAAAGCTTCTTGCCCTTGGCCAGCCCAATCTCCAGCTTGACCCGGGGACCTTTGAAGTAGACGCTCAGGGGGATGAGGGAATAGCCGTCCTGCTTGATATGGGCAAACAGGCGCATGATCTCCCGCTTGTGCATCAGCAGCCGGCGCTGGCGAAGAGGGTCCTTGTTGAAGATGTTCCCCTTCTCATAGGGGCTGATGTGCATCCCGATGACCGACATCTGCCCGTCCTTGATGTGGCAGAAGGAGTCCTTCAGGTTCACATGGCCCTGACGGATGGACTTGACCTCGGTGCCCGCAAGCTCGATGCCGGCCTCATATTTCTCTTCAATGAAGTAGTCGTGGTAGGCCTTGCTGTTCTTGGCCACCACCTTGACCGACTCTGCCATAGGGCGCCCCCTTTCCGGAAAACCATAGATGAATGGTAAATTAGTATACCATGTTTTCTTATAAAAAGCAAGGTGGAGCTACCCCTTGACAACCGTCCGAAATCAGACTATACTGGTATGGCAATATTAAGTCCGATTTCGGACTATTTGGAGGCTGCCATGTCTGAACTCACCTTCTCCGAGTTTATCCGCCGCTACAACAGTCTATACAAGGCCAACAATGAAATCTACCACCGTCTGGCCCGGCACTTTGGGCTGTCCGACACCGCCTTTTGGATCCTCTACACCCTGCGGGAGCAGGGAGGCTGTGTCAGTCAGAGTCAGCTGTGCGGAGAGCTGTTCCTCAGCAAGCAGACCATTCACTCCGCCCTCAAGCAGCTGGAACAGGGCGGCTTTCTTCAACTGGAGAACGTGCCAAACAACCGGAAAAACAAGCTGGTGCGGGTCACATCTCAGGGAGAGCAGCTTCTCTGCCAAGTGACCGATCCGGTGTTTGCCATGGAGGAGCGGGCTTTTCTGCGCCTCTCCCCTCATCAGCGTCAGGCTCTGCTGGATCTGGATGAGGCTCTGCTGGAGGCCCTGCGGCAGGAATCCAACCTGATCCTCGATCCGCCCAAGACACCCTAAGGAGTTTTTATGAAAATCAAGTTATCCGACCACTTCACCTACAACCGATTATTGCGCTTCACCCTGCCCTCCGTGGTCATGATGGTGGTAGCCTCCATCTACAGCGTGGTAGACGGCCTGTTTGTGTCCAATCTGGTGGGCGACCTGGCCCTGTCCGCCGTCAACATCATTTTCCCGATCACCATGATCATTGGCGCCTTTGGCTTTATGCTGGGAACCGGCGGCAGCGCCATTGTAGCCCGCACGTTGGGCGAGGGCCGCAAGGAGCTGGCCCAGGAGTACTTCTCCATGCTCATCTACACGGTGCTGGTGGTGGGCGGTATCCTGTCCGTGGTCAGCGTGGTTTTGACCGAGCCCATCGCCCGGCTGGCCGGTGCCAGCGACCTGCTCATGGACGACTGCGTGGCCTACGGCCGAATCATGCTGGCAGGCAGCGTGGTGTTCATGCTCCAGGTCCTCTTTCAGAGCTTTTTTGTGGTGGCCGAGCGGCCTCAGCTGGGGCTGTTTTTCTCGGTAGCTGCAGGCGTGACCAACATGGGACTGGACTATGTGTTCATTGCCCTGATGGATCTGGGCATTGCCGGAGCCGCCCTGGCCACGGTGGCGGGCTACTGTGTGGGCGGCGTGATCCCTCTGATCTACTTTCTCACTGGAGAGCGCTCCGGCCTGCGCTTAGGCAAGACCAAGCTGTACGGCAGGCAGCTGCTCCAGGCCTGCGCCAACGGCTCCTCGGAGCTGATGAGCAACATCTCCTCCTCCATCGTCAGCATCCTCTACAATCTCCAGCTGATGCGCCTGATTGGAGAGACGGGTGTGGCCGCCTATTCCGTGATGATGTACGTGGACTTTGTCTTTATCGCCGCCTTCCTGGGCTTCTCCGTGGGCAGCGCCCCCATTGTCAGCTTCCACTACGGGGCGGACAACCGAAGAGAGCTGAAAAGCGTCTTTCGAAAAAGTGCTGTCATCATCGGGGTGACCGCCGTGGTGATGGTCACCGCCTCGGAGCTTCTCAGCCATCCCCTCTCCTCCGCCTTTGTGGGCTACGACCCGGATCTGCTTGAGATGACGGTACACGGCTTTCGTCTGTTTGCCCTGAACTACCTGTTCTGCGGTGTGAACATCTATGCCTCCGCCTTCTTTACCGCTCTGTGCAACGGTCTCATCTCCGCCCTCATCTCCTTTGCCCGCACCCAGCTGCTGCGGGGCGGGATGGTCCTGCTGCTGCCTCTGTTCTGGGGCCTGGACGGCATCTGGTGGGCGGTGGTGGCCGCCGAGGGGCTGGCTGTTCTAGTCTCTCTGGCCTTCCTGATCTCCCAGCGCAAGCGCTACCATTACGCATAAAAAACAGCGCGTTCCTCTCCGGAACGCGCTGTTTTTAAATTCAATTTGTTATTTATCCGCACAGATATCCCGCACGTAATACTCCACATTCTCTTCCCCCTGGGGGACAATCTGGAAGCGGTCCAGGGCGCGGATCAGTTTGGACAGTTTAGAGAAGCCGTAGTTACGGGGATCAAAGTCGGGCTGCTTTTTCAGCAGGAGGTTGCCCAGCTTGCCCATATGGGCCAGCCCGTCCTCCTCGCACAGGTCCTCCACCGACTCGGCGATGAGCTCCACGATCTCCTCCGGGGCAGGGCTGCTGGAGGTCTGGCACTTCTTGTTCTCCTTCTTGGCCGTCTTTTTGGCCTGGGCCTCCTCCTTCTTTTTGGCGGCCTCAGCGGCCTGCTTGGCCGCGGCACGGATGACCTCGATATACACAAACTTGTCGCAGGCCACAATAAAGGGCTTGGGGGTCTTCTTCTCCCCCATGCCGTACACCTTCATCCCCGCCTCCCGCAGCCGGGTGGCCAGGCGGGTGAAGTCGCTGTCACTGCTCACCAGTACAAAGCCGTCGCAGGTGCCGGAGTAGAGGATGTCCATGGCGTCGATGATCATGGCGGAATCGGTGGAATTTTTGCCGGTGGTGTAGCTGTACTGCTGAATAGGGGTGATGGCGGTCTCCAGCAGAATGGACTTCCAACTGTTCATGTTGGGGCTGGTCCAGTCGCCGTAGATGCGCTTGATGGTGGGGGTGCCGTACACCGCCACCTCAGCCATCACGTCCTTCATGGCAGTGCGGGATGCGTTGTCCGCATCGATGAGCACCGCCAGGCGCAGGTCCTTCTCACTTTCCGGCATACTCCGCCTCCTCCCGGTCCCACAGCTTGGGCAGCAGGCGGTAGAAGTCCCCCTGCTCCCGCCACAGGGCCAGCAGGGTACCGTCGCCCACCGTGATCTTGGCGGGGGCGTCCACAAACTCGTTGCTTACCCCCAGAGGGAAGTCGGCGGACATGGTGTGGTCATTGAGCTCATACTTCAAATTCTCCAGCCGAACCCCCTTGGCCACGCCACTGGAGCAGAACACGGAAAGGAAGCCCTGCAGCCCCTGGGGGAAGGTCATGGACTCGTTGTGCAGGGCGGTGGCCACGGTGCCCTCGCCTGCCAGCACGCCGCGAGCTCCCTGGGTGGTGAGCCAGGCCAGCGACTGGAGGTTAGCCAGGGTGTGCTCCAACCGTCCGCCCACGCCGCCCAGCAGCACGAACCGGCGGTAGCCCCGCTCCAGGCCTTCCCGCAGGGCGTACACCATGTCGGTGTCGTCCTTCATCACCGGCAGCTGGATCACATTGGGGTGGTTGGGCCAGCGGCCCAGAGAGTCAAAGTCACCCACCACCAGATCAGGGGGCGCGCCGTAGGCCTCCAGGGCCTCATAGCCCTTGTCGGCGGCGATCAGGAAGTCACCGGCGCCCTTTCGGGGGCACAGGGACCAGGACAGGGGCATAGCCCCCACAACATAACACAAACCGGACTTGATTGTCACAGAGAATCCCTTCTTTCATAGGCTGCTTATCATTTTAAACTCCCGCCCGCTCAGGAAAAACGCTGAGCGGCCTGGAGCATCTGTTCCGAGATCTGGGGCCACTGCTCCGCCGAGCCGGGAGGCAGGAAAATAAGCTCCATATCCTCCGGCAGGTGGTAGAAGGCCCGGAAATAGTCTGCCCGTACTTGGGACTGAGGGTTGCGGCCCCAGGAGTAACTCAAATCCCACCCCTCGGTGGGCAGCATCACACTGGAGTCGCCGTTGGCCACCGCCTGGGCCATCTGGTTCTGGCGGATCCACTCCGCCTGGCCGATCAGACGGCAAGCCCGGACGTGGAAGCCCACACTGAGTGCCAGCGTGACAAGGGCAAGGCCCTGAACCCAGCGCTTGGTCTCCATGCCCTTGGCCAGAGACAGCCCCAGCACCAGCAGCGCCGCCGCCGAGGGGAAGACGCACCGGGCGCCGTAGTCCTTCACCACTGCAAAGGGGGCCAGCATCCCAACTACCGCCAAGAGCAGCAGCAATCGGGCATTTCGCTTCTCTCCCCCCTCCCAGACCACAACGGCCAGAAGGAGAATGAGCTGGATCACCGCACCGGCCACCCGCAAAGGCTGCCAGGGACACTGCCAGCTGTCCAGCTGGCGTATGTGCTCCATCACAACCCAGCACTGGACACAGTACAGGGCGGACCACAGGCCCAGCAGGACCTGCCAATACCAACGGATTCCCCGCCGGTGCAACCGCCACAGGCAGCCCACCGACACCAGCAGGCACACACCGGGGTAATACTCAAACAGCCCCGGCAGCACCACGGTGAACAGCCGCTCCGCCACGGTGGCGGCCATGGAGGCCAGCCCTTGCCCCGGTTCAAACACCAGACTGCGTACCCCCTCTACCGCGGTACCGCTGGCGGCCAGCTGGCCGTACAGGGGATTGCCGAACATGAGCAGCGCGCCCAGCACACAGCCTGCCAGCCCCGCCAGGGCGGGCAGCCGCCCTCTCCGGGAGACCAGAGCGTAAGCTCCGGTGACCACTCCCGCTCCGGTCAGCGCCAGGGTCTGGTTTTCCGCAAAAAGCTGACCGAACAGGCACAAAACAAACAGCGCCCCGGCCAGTGGGAGCGGATGCTCGGATTTTTTGGAAAAGGTCTTCTGCCACAGCAGCAGCACCCCCAGCATCACCGCCGCACCCGCCACAAAGTTGGCAAAGGCGGACACCCAGCCAAAGGTCTGCTGCCAGGATACCATGGGCATGGAAAACAGGGCCGCACCCCCGGCCGCGGTCCATACGGCTCGCTCCCCCGCATCTTCTGTGGTCAGGCGGGCCGCCAGCCACGGGACCAGGAACATACCTGCGCCCATCACCAGCGTTTTCATGAGCTGCGAGCGGGTCATGGCCAGCACCAGAGCGGTGCCCCCATAGCGGCTGTTGAGCCCCGCGGTCACCAGCCGCTCCACCCCCACGGGCAGGCCCCAGTCCCAGTCGTCGTGAGTGTAAGGAACCTTCCAGGCGATATACAGGCAGGCGGCCAGAAAAACGGCCAAAACGGCCCACCGGGCTGCGTTTTTTCCACGTGACAAGGGGGCTCCTCCTCCCGACCCGGGAGTTCCCAGATCCCGACCCGTTTTCGTTTCCAAATCCGATTTTTATTATAATACAATCCGGCTTTTCTTTGCAAGGGGAGCAGGGCTGGAATGCCTTGACTTTCCCCGCTCCAGGCCATAGAATATTCTTACTTTTTCCATATCTTACGAGGTGAATTTCATGCACTATTTAGATAACGCGGCCACCACGCCGGTACGTCCGGAGGCGGTACAGGCTGCGGTGCAGGCCATGACCGAGGGGTGGGGCAACCCCTCCTCCCGCTACGCCCTGGGCAGTCAGGCTGCCGCCGGGGTGAAGGAGCACCGCGCCCAGGCAGCGAAAGCTCTGGGCTGCGCCCCGGAGGAGCTCTATTTTACCTCCTGCGGCAGCGAGGGAGACAACTGGGCCATCCGCGGCGCGGTGGAACTGGGCCGCCGCAAGGGCAAGCACATCATCACCACCGCCATCGAGCACTCCGCCGTGCTGGAGCCCTGCCGGGCGCTGGAGCGGGAGGGCTATGAGGTCACCTACCTCGCCCCCAACGCCGACGGCCAAGTGTCCATGGAGGACGTGAAGGCCGCCCTGCGTCCGGACACGGTGCTGGTATCCATGATGCTGGTCAATAACGAGCTGGGCACCCTCCAGCCGGTGGCCGAGACCGCCAGGGCCATCCGTGCCGCAGGCTCCCCGGCCCTTCTCCACTGTGACGCGGTCCAGGGATTTTTGAAGGTGCCCTTTACCCCCAAGGCCCTGGGTGTGGACCTGCTCACCATCAGCGGCCACAAGATCCACGCTCCCAAGGGAGTGGGCGCTCTGTACATCCGCAAGGGACTGCGCTTCCCTCCCCTCATCCGGGGTGGTGGACAGGAGGAGGGACTGCGCTCGGGCACCGAGGCTACCGCCCAGATCGCCGCCTTTGCCGCCGCCGCCCAGGCGGGCAAGGCCACTCTGGCCGCTGACCTGGAGCACATGGCCGCCCTGAAAGAGGACCTGGCCCGCCGTCTGCCCCAGGAGGTGCCCGGCGCTAAAGTGGTCCTCCAGGGACAGGCCCCCCATATTCTGCCCATCACCCTCCCCGGCTACAAGAGCGAGGTCATCGTGCGCTTTCTCAGCGACCGGGGCATCTGCGTCTCCTCCGGCTCCGCCTGCCACAAGGGAAAGCCCAGCCACGTGTATGCCGCCCTGAAGCTGCCCAAAAAGGAGCTGGACGGCGTGCTGCGCATCAGCTTCTCCTACGACACCACACCCCAGGACATTGACGCCCTGCTGGAAGGCCTGAAGGCCGCCCAGGAGCAGTTATTCACCAGCTTGTCCTAATCACTACATCCAAGGAGGTTCCACCCCCATGTTTTCCTACCTGCGCCGCGGTCCCGGCTTCTACCGCCGGGTGGGCGGTCTGGCAGTGCCCATTATTCTGCAAAACCTCATTACCAGCACCCTGGCCATGGCCGACACCTTCATGGTGGGCATGCTGGGTGAGGTGCCTATGGCGGCCGTCACTCTGGCCAACATTCCCCTGTTTGTCATGCAGCTGTTCTTCTTTGGCGTGCAGAGCGGCTCGGCGGTGCTCATCAGCCAGTACTGGGGCCGCCAGGACCGGCAGTCCATCAACCGGGTGGTTGGCGTAGCCCTGTGGGCCGTGAACCTAGTATCCATCTCTTTTGCCCTGGTGCTGCTGCTCATCCCCGTGCCCTTTTTGAGCCTGTTCGGCAACCAGCGGGAGGTCATCCTGCTGGCGGCGGACTACGGGCGGATCATCGGCCTGTCCTATGTGCTCAACGGCGTCACCCTGGTCTATGTGGCCGCCTGGCGCAGCATGGAGCGCCCCGGCATCGGCATGTACATTCTGGCTGCCTCCATGGGCACCAACACCTTTTTAAACTGGGTGCTCATCTTCGGCAAGCTGGGCGCTCCCGCCCTGGGCGTCACCGGCGCCGCCATCGCCACCCTCATCGCCCGGGTGGTAGAGATCGTCATTGTGGTGGTACACGCCCGGCGCTCCCGGGTGTTCCGCCTGGACCTGGGGCTGCTGCTGCGTCCGGGTCTGAGAACCGTCAAGCAATTTATCCGCTACGGCTCCCCCGTGGTGTGCAATGAGACCATGTGGGGCCTGGGCACCGCCATCTTCCCCACTATCATGGGCCACATGGCAGGCAGCACGGAAATTCTGGCCGCTTACACCATCGCCGGCAACGTAGAAAAGCTGTGTATGGTGGTGGCCTTCGGCATCTCGGGCACCGCCTCCATCATCATCGGCCGGGAGATCGGCGCGGGCCGCTCGGACACCGTCTATCAGGTGGGACTGGCCCTCAACACCCTGGCGGCAGCGGGAGGCACCATTCTGGGAGCCGCTCTGCTGGCCTTCACCCATCTGTCCGCCCCGGCCTGGTTCTTCCCCCTGTTCCACCTCTCCCCCTCGGCCTGCTCCGCCGCCACCATTATGATGACGGTCCAGGCCTGCATCATGCCCATGCGGGACTTTAACAACTGCAACATCGTAGGCGTCCTCCGGGGCGGCGGCGATGTGAAGGTGGCCACCATGATCGACCTGTGTCCTCTGTGGCTGTGCGCCATTCCTCTGGCCGCCCTGGCCGGGCTGGTGCTCCAGCTCAATATCCTGTGGGTCTACCTGGCCATGAGTACCGAGCAGCTGGTCAAATGTATCGCCGGCGTGGTTCGTCTGCGCACCGGCAAGTGGATCCACGATCTCACCCGTCCCCAGACCATTGAATGAAAGGAGCGCATCCCCATGAAGGTAACCGTCTTGGTAGAAAACACTGCCCCGCAAGACAGCGGGCTCACCCCGGAGCACGGCCTGTCCCTGTATATCCAGTACCGGGAGCATAACATCCTGCTGGACGCCGGCTGTTCCCAGGCCTTCGCCCAAAATGCCCAGGCTCTGGGGGTAGACCTCAAGCAGGTGGACCTGGCCGTCCTCTCCCACGGCCACTTCGACCATGCAGACGGTCTGCGCTACTTTTTGGAGGAAAATCCCACCTGCAAGGTGTACGCACGGCCTCAGGCTGGCGGTCCCTACTTCTCCACCTCCACTGGCTCTCCCCGCTTCATCGGTATCCACCGGGACATCTGGGAGGGCCACCCGGACCGCTTTGACTGCGGAGAGGGAGTGCGTCAGCCTGTTCCCGGCATGTGGCTGGTGCCTGAGACCGTCCACGGTGGTCCCTTCGCCAGCCGGGAGACCAATCTGCTGCGCAAGCTGGGTCCCGACCAGTTTGTCCAGGACGACTTCGTCCATGAGCACTCCCTGGTGCTGGAGGAGGAGGACGGCCTGGTGGTCTTCAACTCCTGCTCTCACGGGGGCATCGTCAACATCGTCCAGGGGGTACAGGAGGCCCTGAACCGGCAGGTCACCACGGTGGTGGGCGGCCTGCACATGTTCAGCACCAGCACCCTCTCCGGCCTCAACTGTCCCCCCGAGTACCCCGGCCAGGTTGCCCGGGCACTGAAAGAACAGGGGGTACGGCGGGTATACACCGGCCACTGTACCGGTGAGACCGCCCTGACTCTGCTCCGGGAGGAACTGGGGGATGCTCTCATCCCCCTTACCTGCGGGTTGACCTTCTCCCTGTAAGTTCCTATAAATATCACACGCGGCGTGCCTTTTATCAAAGCACGCCGCGTTTTTTGCACATCATTTAATTCCCCTGTGGAAACTGCTCATAGGGCTGGGTGGAGGAGATGGTCCAGCCGGAGTTGATGAGCACCAGATCCTTCCCGTCCGGCCCGCAGTAGTAGACGTCCACGCTGTCCGGATCCCCCTGGCCAGGGACCACCGCCCAGTTCTGCAGGGTCTTCTTCACGCTGTCCAGAATGGTCTGGTCCAGCTGGTAGCTGTCATAGACGTGGAACTCCTCCTTCTGCTCCTGAGGGGGTCCGGAGAAGAGGGCACAGGTCTCCCCAAAGCTGACGGTGATCCCGCCTTTCCCGGTGGTGATCTCCCCTGCCAGGTCCAGGTTCCAGCCGGTGAGCTGGGCCATTTCGGCCACCACGCCCTCCGCCGGGACCATGCCCTGTTCATTCAGTGTACCCTCGTAGGGCTCCTGGTACTGCTGAAATTGGTCGTCCATACCAATATAGAGCGTCACCATCTGTGCTCCTTCTCCCTGGCTGGACTTCTCTTCAGGCTGGATCTCTGAGGTATCCGCCTGGGCACCCTGGCTCTGGTACGGATTTACTGAGCTGTCCAGGCTGCTGGATTGGTTCCCGTCGGCGCTCTGGACGCTCTGCATACCGGACTGCGCGTGACAGCCTCCCAAGGTCAGCAGCAGCGCCCCGGCACATAAGATCAAGGGCAGATTCTTCATACGTTGGCTCCTTTTTATGTAAATGGATCTGCACCCACAACAGCAGTACACAAAGAAAAGCCAGACCTCCGGCTTCTCTGGTTTTGGTCTGAGCATGGAATACGTCATCTTGGCTAGAGAGTATTGTACGAAACGAACGCCTGTCCCGTCAAGAATTTCCCCTCATTGTTTGCATTGTGTTAAAAAAATGTTCATAATTACAAAAAAGCGCCCTCCCCGCGGTTCACACCCGTCTGGAGAAAGGCGCTTTCAAATGTCCGGCCGATGGCCAAACCTTATTTTTTCTTCTTGTGCTTATCAAAAAAGCCCTTCAGGCCGCTCTCTTCCGGCACATTCTCCCCCATGGCCTGAGCAAAGGCCCGCAGGGCCTCCTTCTGCTCAGCGTTCATGGAGGTGGGCACCTGGACCCGAATGGTGACATACTGGTCGCCCCGGCCCCGGCCCCGCAGCTCGGGGATACCCTTGCCCCGCAAACGGAAGGTGGTGCCGGTCTGGGTTCCGGCGGGCAGGGTGTACTTCACCTTGCCGTCGATGGTGGGGATCTCCAGTTCGGCGCCCATAGCCGCCTGGAAGAAGGTCACCGGCTGCTCATAGAGCACGGTGGTGCCGTCGCGGCGGAACTGAGGATGAGGCTTGACCCGCACGCCCACAATGAGGTCGCCGGCGGGACCGCCGTTTTTGCCCGCGTTGCCCTGGCCCCGCAGGGAGACGGCCTGGCCGTCGTCGATGCCGGCGGGGATGGTAACGGTGATGCGCTTGCTCTTCTTTACGCTGCCGCTGCCTCCACAGCTCTTACAGGGACTGTGGATAATTTTGCCGGTGCCCCGGCAGCGGGTACAGGCGGCGGTGCTGGAGAAGGCGAAGCCGCCGGTACGCTGCTGCACCCGGACCACGCCGGTGCCCCGGCAGTCGGGGCAGGTCTCGGCCGTGGTACCCGGCTGGCAGCCGGAGCCGTGGCATTCGTCGCACTCCTCGGTGCGGTTGAGGTTGATCTCCTTCTCGCAGCCGAAGGCGGCCTCTTCAAAGGTAATGGTCAGGTTGGCCCGCAGGCTCTCCCCCTTCTGGGGACCGTTGCGCCGGGCTCCGCCGCCGCCAAAGCCGCCGAACCCACCGCCGCCAAAGAAGGAGCCGAAGATATCACCCAGGTCAATATCCCCCATGTCAAAGCCGCCGAAGCCGCCGCCGGGACCGCCGCCGGGACCGCCTGCGCCATAGTTGGGGTCTACTCCCGCATGGCCAAACTGGTCATACCGGGCACGCTTCTGCTCGTCGGACAGGACGCTGTAAGCCTCGTTCACTTCCTTGAACTTGGCCTCTGCCTCCTTGTCGCCGGGGTTCATATCGGGGTGATATTTTTTGGCCAACTTCCGGTAGGCCTTTTTAATCTCATCGTCGGAGGCGCCTTTGCTTACGCCCAGCACCTCGTAATAATCTCGTTTCTGTTCTGGCATATGGTTCACCAACTTTACAAGTGGAGTTATGAACATGGGAAATGGCGGGGGCATCCCCCGCCGTTTCCTTCATTCTCACGCTGCGGATTGGGCACACAACCGGGTCGCTTTCACTCCGTCTCCGGACGCAAACAGCCGTATTCCATCCGGCTTGGTTTGCATCCGTCGCTGCGCTCCAAGCTCCCCTGCGTGCCTATCCTCCGCGCTTATTTCTTACTTCTTGTCGTCGTCCACGACAGTGTAGTCCGCGTCCACTACGTCATCGCCGCCGTTGCTGCCGCCGGCCTGGCCGCCGCCGAAGTTGGCGCCGCCCATGTCAGGGCCGGGACCAGCCTGGCCGCCCTGCTGCTGGTAGAGCTTCTCGCTGACCGCGTAGAAAGCCTTCTGCAGCTCCTCGGTGGCGTTCTTGATGGCCTCGGTGTCGGAGCCCTTCAGGGTCTCCTTCAGCTTGCCCAGAGCGCTCTCGATGTTGGAACGGTCACCGGCGTCCATCTTGCCGCCCATCTCCTCCAGAGCCTTCTCGGTCTGGAAGACCATCTGGTCGGCCTGGTTGCGGGTGTCGGCAGCCTCGCGCTGCTTCTTGTCCTCGGCGGCAAACTGCTCAGCCTCACGCACGGCCTTATCGATGTCGTCCTTGGACATGTTGGTGGAGGAGGTGATGGTGATGTGCTGCTCCTTGCCGGTGCCCAGGTCCTTGGCGGACACGTTCACGATGCCGTTGGCGTCGATGTCGAAGGTAACCTCGATCTGAGGCACGCCGCGGCGGGCGGGAGCGATGCCGTCCAGGTTGAAGCGGCCCAGAGTCTTGTTGTACTGAGCCATCTCACGCTCGCCCTGGAGCACGTGGACCTCAACGGAGGTCTGGTTGTCCGCGGCGGTGGTGAAGGTCTGGCTCTTCTTCACGGGGATGGTGGTGTTGCGCTCAATGAGCTTGGTCATCACGCCGCCCATGGTCTCAATGCCCAGGGACAGGGGGGTGACGTCCAGCAGCAGCAGGTCCTTCACGTCGCCGGTGAACACGCCGCCCTGGAGAGCCGCGCCCAGAGCCACGCACTCGTCGGGGTTGATGCCCTTGAAGCCTTCCTTACCGGTGAGCTTCTTGACCATCTCCTGAACCGCGGGGATACGGCTGGAGCCGCCCACCATCAGGACCTTGGAGATGTCGTTGCCGCTCAGACCGGCATCGCCCATGGCCTGGCGCACAGGACCGGCAGTGGCCTCCACCAGGTGAGCGGTGAGCTGGTCAAACTTGGCGCGGCTCAGAGTCAGATCCAGGTGCTTGGGGCCGGTAGCGTCGGCGGTGATATAGGGCAGGTTGATGTTGGTGGAGGTGACGCCGGACAGTTCGATCTTGGCTTTCTCAGCGGCCTCCTTCAGGCGCTGCATGGCAACCTTGTCGCCGGTCAGGTCGATGCCCTCGGCCTTCTTGAACTCAGCAGCCATCCAGTCCATCACGCACTTATCGAAGTCATCGCCGCCCAGACGGTTGTTACCGGCGGTGGCCAGAACCTCGATGACGCCGTCGTCGATGTCCAGGATGGACACGTCGAAGGTGCCGCCGCCCAGGTCGTACACCATGACCTTCTGAGCGGTCTCCTTATCCACACCGTAGGCCAGAGCGGCAGCGGTGGGCTCGTTGATGATACGCTTGACCTCCAGGCCGGCGATCTTGCCGGCGTCCTTGGTGGCCTGACGCTGAGCGTCGGTGAAGTAAGCGGGGACGGTGATGACGGCCTCGGAGACGGTCTGGCCCAGATAGGCCTCGGCGTCAGCCTTCAGCTTCTGAAGGATCATGGCGCTGATCTCCTGGGGAGTGTACTTCTTGCCGTCGATGTCCACCTTGTAGTCGGTGCCCATCTCACGCTTGATGGAGATAACGGTGCGGTCGGGGTTGGTGATAGCCTGGCGCTTGGCCACCTGGCCCACCATACGCTCGCCGTCCTTGGAAAAAGCCACCACAGAGGGAGTGGTGCGGTTGCCTTCGGCGTTGGGGATAACGACGGCGTCGCCGCCCTCCATAACCGCCACGCAGCTGTTAGTCGTACCTAAGTCAATACCAATGATCTTGGACATAATGTGTTTCCTCCTAATATATGAAAAAGATTGTTGTTTACAAATTTTGTAAGGTTTACATTGTCACGCTGCGGCGGCTTCGCAACGCGCGGCTTCCCTTCGTCTCGGGCTGGTCTGCGGACCGCTGTGCGGTCCTCCGCTCGCCCTCGCTCCGGTCCATCCGCGCTGCTCCGCTCGCCTCCGCGCTTCGTATCAGTTAGCCACCTTCACCATGGCAAACCGGATGACCTTGTCGCCCAGCTGGAAGCCGGCCTGGAACACGTCGCAGACGGTGTTCTCGCCGAAGTTCTCATCCTCCACATGCATCACGGCATTGTGCAGGTTGGGATCAAAGGTCTCTCCCAGAGCGGGGATCTCGGTGATGCCCAGCTTTTCCAGCACGGTTTTAAGCTGAGTCATGGTCATCTCCACGCCCTTCTTAAAGGCCTCGTCGGCGGTCTCCTGCTTGAGCGCCCGCTCCAGATTGTCGTACACCGGCAGGAAGGCCACAGCCGCATCCGCTTTGGCGTCGTTCCAGATGGAGTCCTTCTCCTTGGCGGTACGGCGGCGGTAGTTGTCGTATTCGGCGGCCAGGCGCAGGTATTTGTCCTCCTGCTGGGCCACCTGATCCTTCAGGGACTCCAGCTCAGTGAGGAGGGGATCGGCGCTCTCGCTCTGAGCCTCGCCCTGGGGCTGGGTCTGCTCGGCCTGGGGTTCGGTCTGAACCTCAGCCTGCTGCTCCACCGGCTCCTGCTGCTCCGGAGCGGTCTGCTCCGCCTTATTTTCTTTCTTGCTCATGAACTAATGTTCCTCCTATTCCTGGTCGTTCCCGTCGCCGGGGGGAAGCTCCCCCTTGCCGAACATCCGGGTCAGGCTGTCGGCGAAATAGGACAGGCGGGCGGTCACCTTGGCATAGTCCATCCGGGTGGGTCCTACCACCCCGATGACGCCCCGCATATTATCTCCAATGTCATAGCTGGCCATGACCACGCTGGTATCCTTCAGCGCCTCGCTGACGTTTTCCGGCCCGATGAGAATATTCATATTCTGGCCGTTCTCCATGGATACCGGCAGCTTGGACCCCTCCTGGTTTTCCGCCAGGTAGGTCATCAGAGGCTTGGCCTTGTCCAGACTGCGGTACTCAGGGTGTTCCAGCAGATGGGTGATCCCCGAAGTGTGAACGGTCTGGCTGCGCTGCTCCTGAAGCACCTCAATGGCGTACTGCACTACCATGGAGATCAGGTTGAATGCCCCGGGTGCGGAACGGGTCTCCATCTTGTCCAGGGTCTGTTCCATTTCCTCCACGGTCAGACCTACAAAGGAGCTGTTCAAAACGGTGGAAAGCAGCTGCAGCTGGGTGTCGGAGAGCTCATCGGACAGGTGGATGAGCTTGTTGCGCACCACCGAGTTGTCGGTCATCACCACAGCGATAAAGGCGTTTTCCTCTACCATCAGCAGGTCGTACCGCTTTACCGTCACCCGCTGCTTGGGCTGGGCCATGGTAAAGACGGGGTAGTCGCTGATCTGGGAGAGCACCTTGCCCGCCCGGTCGATGACCCGGTCCAGCTCCTCCATTTTCAGGTTCAGCGCGTCGTTGATGCGCTGGGTCTCCTGCATGGTCAGCTGGTGCTCACCCATGAGCTCGTTGACGTAGAGCCGGTAGCCCATGGGGGACGGAATCCGTCCAGCCGAGGTGTGGGGCTGCTCCAGATAGCCCAGTTCGGTGAGATCGGCCATCTCATTTCGTATGGTGGCGGTGGAGATGTCCAGTCCGGCCTGCTCTGCCACGGCCTTGGAACCTACCGGTTCCGCGGTGGAGATATAGATCTCAACAATGGCCCGCAGGATTCGCTTTTTTCGATTGGTCAGCTCCATACTCTCGCCTCCATTTCTCATTCTATGTTTTAGCACTCATTCTCCCTGAGTGCTAAAGATAATGTACCACCCACCTGCAAAATTGTCAATAGGTACTTTATGAATTTATTTTAAACAAAAAAAGCCCGGCATTTCTTTGCAGAAATGCCGGGATACTGCTAATTTAACTTACCGTTGTTTCCCAGTCAGATATTGAATGGCGGCCCGGTAACCCTCAAAGCCCATGCCGATAAAGGACTTCTCACAGGCCATCCCTGCATAGGAGATGTGCCGGAACTCCTCCCGGGCATTCACATCGGACAGGTGGACCTCCACCGCGGGCAGATTCACCGCCTTCAGGGCGTCCAGAATGGCCACGCTGGTGTGGGTGTAGGCGGCGGGGTTGATGACGATGCCGTCCATCTTTTCGTAGGCCCACTGGATCTTGTCCACAATGGCTCCCTCGTGGTTGGACTGGAACAGCTCCACTTCTGCGCCGCACTCGTCCGCCGCCTGGCGGATAAAGGCCTCCAGAGCGGCAAAGTCCTGCTTTCCATAGATATCGGGCTCCCGAATGCCCAGCATATTAAGGTTGGGGCCGTTGATGACCAGAATTTTCATTCTATCACCCTCCTGATGATTTCATCCACCGTCTCCTCCACCGTGCCGTTGTTGTCCACCGTCACCTGGGCCATGGCCTCATAGAGGGGCGCCCGGCGGCGGTAGAGCTCCTCCCGGGGCACGCTCTGGGAGACAGGCCGACCGTCGGTGGGCAGCTTGTCAAGGTCCCGGCGCAGCCAGACCACCACGGAATTTTCCTCCATTCTGTCCTGGTTCTCCGGCCGGGTCACGATGCCTCCTCCGGCGGAGATGACCTGACCGGACTCCTTGGCGATCTGAGCCAGAGCCCGGTGTTCCCGGACCCGGAACCCCTCCTCCCCTTCGCTGGCAAAGATGTGGGGGATGGAGCAGCCCGCCTCTTCTATGATCTTCTCGTCCACATCGGCCAGAGGGCGGCCCAGCCGCTGGGCCAATGCTTTGCCCACCGTGGTCTTGCCGCAGCCGGGCATGCCGATGAGGAGGATGTTTTTCGTCTCCCGCTCCAGCTTGGCGGTAATGTCGGCCACCAATTCGTCGGGCAGCTTTTTGCCCTGGAACCGCTCCGAGGCCGCTTTGGCCTGGGCCACCAGCATCCCCAGGCCGTTGCCCCAGATGAGCCCCCGGCGCTGAGCCTGGAGAAGCAGCTGAGTTTTGGAGGGGTTATAAATGAGGTCAAAGACACCCTCACACTGGGGGAACTGGTCCAAATCCACGGGGGAAACTCCGTTGTTGGGGTACATACCCACGGGGGTGGCGTTGACGATGATCTGGGCATCGGCGTGGCGGTCCAGATTCTGATAGTTATTCTCTCCGGAACGGGAGATGGTAATGATCTCCCTTGCCCCCAGCTCAGAGAGCACCGCTCGCACCGTAAGGGAGGCCCCGCCGCTGCCCAGCACCAGGGCTTTCCGGCCCTCCACCTGGGCTCCAGCGGACTTTAACAGGTACAGAAAGCCGTCGTAGTCGGTGTTGTCCCCCAGCAAGGTACCGTCGGGGCGGCGGAGGATGGTATTCACGCTGCCGATGCGCCGGGCGGCCGGGGTGAGTTCGGCACAGTACTCCATCACCGTCTTTTTATAGGGGATGGTGACGTTGAGGCCGTGAAACTCCCCCTTGCGCAGGAAATCCCCTACCTCCTCCGGCTCCAGAGGGATGAGCCGGTAGGGGTAGTTCCCCAGCAGGCTGTGGATTTTTGGGGAAAAGCTGTGGCCCAGCTTGCGGCCGATGAGCCCGCAGTCCATCAGCAGATCACCTCGTTGTAGGTGCCCAGATAGCGGAAGTGCTCGCTCTCCTCCTCCAGGTCCCGGAAGATACGCTCCATCTCGGGGGCATACACGGAGCACTCCAGGTCGAAGTAGAACATGAACTCGAACTCCCGGTCAGGGAGAGGACGGCTCTCCAGCTTGCGCAGGTTGATGCCCAGGGCGTAGAACTTGGAGAGGACATTATAAAGGGCGCCGGGCTTGTGGGGCAGGGTCATCATCAGAGAGGTGCGGTCGGCCCCGGGATAAATTTCAGGGTTCTTAGAGATGCAGATGAAGCGGGTGTAGTTGTTGTCCTGATCCTGGACGTTCTGCTCCAGGAGGTTAAGCCCGTAGAGCTCGCCGCAGAAGCGGGAGGACAGGGCGGCCACGTCCCGGCGCTCCGACTGGGCCACCATCTGGGCGGCCAGAGCGGTGTTCTCCACCACGGTGACCTTCACGCCCTTCAGGGTGGACAGGTAGCCGGCGCACTGGCTGATGGCCTGCTGGTGGGAGAAGATCTCCTTGATGTCCTCCTCTTTCACCCCGTGCTTACAGAGCAGGTTGTGGCTCACCTTCAGGCGGGCGGAGCGGACGATGGAGAAGTTGTGCTTGGTCATCAGGTCATAGATAGCGTTGACCGAGCCGGCGGTGCTGTTCTCGATGGGCAGCACGCCGTACTGGCACATGCCGCTCTCCACCGCCTTGAAGACGTGCTCAAAGGTATTGAAGTAGAGGATGGTAGGAGCCTTGAAGATGCTGTCGCAGGCAATCTGGGAGTAGGCGCCCTCCACGCCCTGGCAGGCCACGGTAGCCCGCTGGGGGAAGAGGTCGGGGGTGGTGTCCAGGGCCTTGCGGATGGTCTCATACACCTTGGAGGTCACACCGGAGCAGGCGTTCTGGTAGGAGCGTCCGGCGGCCAGGATGGTGCGGTACACCGACTGGGTGTAGTCGGCCAGCTCCTCCCCCGCCTGCTCGCCCACCTTGCTCAGCAGGGCGCGCTCCCGGCCCGCGTCCAGGGTAGGCAGGCCGTTTGCCTGCTTATAGGCGGCCACCTCTTTGGAGACCTCCATACGCTGCTTGAACAGGTCCACCATCTGCTGGTCGATGGCGTCAATTCTCTCTCTCAGATCCTTCAGTTCTTCCATCTTCAATCACTCCTTACCTATGGGTGCAATATTCTATGACTGAATAAGGTGGCGAAACAAAGTTTCGCACAAAGCTCTTTTGCGCGCGTGAGTCAAAACCGCAGTTTCGCCTCACGCGGCAAATTTGAATTGGCTTTTCCAATTCAAATTTGTAGTGATTGCACGTGAAAGGGCACCCTGACGGTTCCCTTTCACACTATCCCTCCCTCCGAAACCTCTTGCTTCTCAGAAGCGAAACGAAGTTTCGCACAAAGCTCTTTTGCCTACTTTTCTCACGAGAAAAGTAGGTCGGTGAGGACGAGCGCGGTGACCGCCTCTACTACAGGAACTGCCCGTGGAACGATGCAGGGGTCGTGGCGGCCGGTGACCACCAGCTCCTCCACCTGCTTTTTCGACAGGCTCACCGTCTGCTGCTGCTTGGCAATGGACGGGGTGGGCTTCACCGCCAGACGGAACACCAGGGGCATGCCGTTGGTAATGCCGCCTAAGATGCCTCCGGCGTGGTTGGTCTCGGTAACCAGCTTCCCGTCCTTCACGGTAAAGGGGTCGTTGTTCTCCGAGCCCCGCATGGTGGCCACGCCGAAGCCCGCGCCAAACTCCACGCCCTTCACCGCCGGGATACCGAACAGGGCTGCGGCCAGACGGTTTTCCATACCGCCAAACATGGGCTCTCCCAGCCCGGCGGGTGCTCCGGTGACTAGGCACTCCACAATGCCGCCCACCGAGTCGCCCTCCTCCTTGGCCTGGAGGATGGCTTTCCGCATGCGCTCCCCCGCCTTCTCGTCCATGACGGGGAAGGGCGCGCGCTTCAAGGCGTCCAACGTCTCCACGCTCTCCCCCATGGGGTCGAAGGGCCGGTCGGCCTCTCCGGCGATGGAGGCGATGTGGGCGGCTACTTCAATGCCCCGGCGTTTTAAGATCTGGAGACAGATGCCGCCCGCAATGCACAAAGGCGCGGTGAGGCGGCCGGAGAAATGGCCTCCCCCCGCCACGTCCTGGAAGCCGCCGTACTTCACCTGGGCGGTAAAGTCGGCGTGGCCGGGACGGGGCTTGTCCCGGAGCTGGGCATAGTCCTGGGAGCGGGTGTTTGTGTTTTCAATAAGAGCGGCCAGGGGGGCACCGCAGGTCACATCGTCCACCAGGCCGCTGAGAAACTGGGGCAGGTCGGCCTCCTTGCGGGGGGTGGAGGTGGCGTTCTGTCCCGGAGCCCGGCGCTTTAAGAAGCGCCCCAGCTCCTCCATGTCCACCCGCTCCCCGGCGGGCAGGCCGTCCACCACGACCCCGATGGCCGGGGAGTGAGACTGTCCAAAGACGGACACGTGGATATGTTCACCCAGATATGAGGCCATGTATTTCTCCTCCCAACGCAGTGTAGTCCTCCCAGAACCGGGGGTAAGATTTTTTCACGCACTCCGCACCCAAAATAGTCACCGGCTCTTTGCAGGCTACAGCGGCCACGGCGGCCATCATGGCAATGCGGTGGTCGTTGCAGCCGTCCACCGTGCCGCCCTCCAGGTGGTCCACCCCCTCCAGGCTGAGGGTGTCCTCCCCCACCTGAGCCTTGGCTCCCAGGGCGTTTAACGTGCGGGCGATGGTCTCCAGGCGGTCGCTCTCCTTCATGCGCAGCCGCCCGGCATGGACAAAGCAGGTGGTTCCCTTCCGCACCGCCGCCATGGCGGCCAGCGGGGGAGCCAGGTCGGGGCACTGGGACAGGTCAATGTCCACGTCTCCGGGCCGGGCCAGCTTCCAATAGAGGGTGCCGATCTGCCGGTCTCCCTGGACGGAATCGGGATTCAGTCCCTGTATGTCCACCTGAGCGCCCAGGAAGTTGGCGGCGTACCAGAAGGCGGCGCCCGACCAGTCGGCCTCCAGGGTCAGGTCCCGGGCCTGATAGGTCTGGTTTCCCGGCACCAGGAAGCCGTCCTCCTGCTCCTCTACCTTTATATCAAACCGGCGGAGCATATCCAGCGTCATATCCACATAACCCCGGGATTCCAGGGGGGTGGTGAGGACAATTCGGCTGTCTCCAGGCAGCAGAGGCAGGGCATAGAGCAGTCCGGTGATAAACTGGCTGGACACGTTGCCGGAAAGGGCATAGACGCCCGGCTCCAGCTGACCTGCCACGGTCAGGCAGGTCCCCTCCTGGTTCCACAAAATCCCCTTCTCCTCAAATAAGCGGATGTAGGGGCCCTGGGGCCGCTCCATCAGACGTCCCCGGCCGGTAAAGTGGCCGCCGCCCCGCACAGCCAGGGCTACCGGAATGAGAAAACGCAGGGTGGAACCCGACTCGCCGCAGTCCAGCAAAGGCAGCCCATCCGCCTGTGCGGGCTGTCCGCTTTTCAGGGCGGCTACACAGTCCTGAGTGGCCTGAATATCCTCGGAAACCGCCAGGTTGGAGAGCTTCCCCTCCCCCTGGGCCAGCATGAGGGCAAGCACCGCCCGGTGGGTCTGGGACTTGCTGGAAGGGGGAGTGACTGCCCCTTCCAGCGTTCCCGGTACGATGGTCACATTCATCTCAGTTTCCTTTCCACATGGGGGCCAGAGCCTCCAGCAGTGCCTCGCGGGGCAAGGCGTGGGGAACGGCCTTTCCCAGCTCCTCCAGCACGATGAGGCGGATGTTGCTGCCGGCGTTCTTCTTGTCCAGGCCCACCGCCTCCACCAGGGTATCCCAGGGACAGGGAATGGTGAGGGGCAGCTGGTACTCCTTTAATATATTCTGGATGGTCTCGGTCGTTCCGGCGGGAGTGATGCCCATCTGTTCCCCCAGCCGGGCAGCTACACACATGCCTGCGGCCACCCCCTGGCCGTGGGTCCAGATCTCGTAGTGGCCTGCCAGCTCAAAGGCGTGACCGATGGTGTGGCCGAAGTTGAGCACCATCCGCTCGCCGGTGTCCCGCTCGTCATTGAGGACCACCTTGCGCTTGATGTCGCAGCAGGTGTGGATGACCTCCTCGATGTGCTCCATGACGCCCGCTCGTCCGCCCCAGGCGGCCAACTTGTCAAAGAAGGCCCGGTCCCGGATACAGCCGTATTTGATGACCTCGGCCATGCCGTCGGAGAAGGTGCGGTCGGTGAGGGTGGTGAGCACCTCGGGGTCAATGAGCACGCCCTTGGGCTGCCAGAAGGCCCCGGCCAGGTTCTTGCCTGCGTGCAGGTCGATGGCCACCTTGCCGCCCACGGAGGAGTCCACCTGGGCCAGGAGGGTGGTGGGGATTTGGATGTAATCCACACCCCGCAGCACGGTGGCGGCGGCAAAGCCTGCCAGGTCGCCCACCACGCCGCCGCCCAAGGCGACCACGGCGTCGGTGCGGGTCAGGCGGGCGGCCATCATGGCCTCCCACAGCTCCTGGAGCCGCTCCACACACTTGCTCTCTTCCCCGGCGGGAACGGTGTGGAGGACAGCACAGAACCCCGCTTTTTCCAGGCTGTCCAGCACCCGCTGGCCATAGAGGGGACCTACCGTGCTGTCGGTAACCACAAAGAGGGCCTTGGCCCGGGGCAGCACCGCCTTGCACCGCTCTCCCACCCGGTCCAGGAGCCCGCGTTCAATCTCAATGTCGTAGGCCCGGCCGGGCAGGTCTACCGTCAGGATTTTACTCATTGTCCATCCACCTTCTCTTTGCAGATCCGGCCCTCCGCCAGGAGAGTACAAAGTCGGTCGCCGTTGCCCTGCTCCAGGGCTTCCCGGTACTCCTGGAGGCTGCCGATCATCTGGTCCAGCTCCTGAAGCAGGAAGGTCCGGTTCTCCAGAAACAGGTCGGTCCACATGTGCTCGTTGAGCCAGGCCACCCGGGTCAAATCCATGTAGCTGCCCGCCGAGTAGCCCTTGTGCATCTGGGCTCGGGGACTCTTTACATAGGCGTTGGAGATGACGTGGCACATCTGGGAGGTATAGGCGATCATCTCGTCGTGGTGCTCCGCGGTGGTCACCGTCAGGTGGACAAAGCCGGCAGGGGTAAGGAGCTTTTTCACCCGGTCCAGCAGCAAAATATCGTCGGCCTGGGGCGGGACCACTACCATAGGCGCCCCGTCAAACATATCTGCCTTGCTGTTGGCAAAGCCGGAGAACTGGGTGCCCGCCATGGGGTGGCCGCCCACAAAGGTGAAGCCATACTGCTCCGCCAGGCGGAAGCCCACCTTGCAAACCTCCTGCTTGACGCCGCAGCAGTCCATCACCAAAGTGGTGCCGGGGATGTAAGGAGCCATGCGCTCCAGATACTCCATGGTCACCTCGGGGTACAGGGCCACCAGCAGCAGCTCGCACTCCCCGATGGTGTTCTCGTCCAGGTCGCCCGCCAGCACCCCCTGGAGCTTGGCAAAGTCCTGGACCACCCGGTTTCCGTCATAGCCGTACACAGTGGCGCCGCTGCGCTCGTAGGCCTTGGCCAGGGAGCCTCCGATGAGGCCCAGACCTGCAATTCCAACTACCATGCCTGCCTCCTTACTCCTCGCTCAGGGCGGCGGCACGCACCCGGCGCACCGCCTTGGCCACGTCCTCAAACTGCTCGGGCCGCAGGGACTGGGCGCCGTCGCACAGGGCGTGGGGCGGATCGTTGTGGACCTCGATGATGAGGCCGTCGGCGCCGCAGGCGGCGGCCGCCATGGCCATGGGCTTGACATACCGGGCCACGCCGGTGGCGTGGCTGGGGTCCACCACCACGGGCAGATGGGTGAGCTCATGGAGGACGGTGACGGCGGACAGGTCCAGGGTATTGCGGGTGGCGGTCTCAAAGGTACGGATGCCCCGCTCGCAGAGGATCACGTTCTCGTTGCCGCCGGCCATGATGTACTCCGCGCTCATCAGCAGCTCCTTGAGGGTGTTGGCCAGGCCGCGCTTTATGAGGATGGGCTTTCTTGTCTTGCCCAGTTCCTTCAAAAGCTCGAAATTCTGCATGTTCCGGGCGCCCACCTGGATGACGTCCACGTCCTCAAAGAGAGGCAGGTGGTTGGCGTTCATGATTTCGGTGACGATGGGCAGTCCGGTCTCCCGCTTGGCCTCCAGCAGCAGCTCGATGCCGTCGGCCTTCAGGCCCTGGAAATCATAGGGAGAGGTGCGGGGCTTGAACGCGCCGCCCCGGAGCATGGTGGCTCCGGCGGCCTTGACGCTCTTGGCCACCGAAATGATCTGCTCCTCGCTCTCCACGGAACAGGGCCCGGCAATCAGGGCGAAGTTCCCGTGGCCCACTTTCAGCTTCTGCTCGCCAACTTCGATGATGGAGTCCTTGGGATGGAACTTCCGGTTGGCACTTTTAAACGGCTCAGAAATATGCTTGACCCCCTCTACAATGTCCAGTCCGGTGATCAGGTCGTCATCCAGCTTGCTGATGTCGCCGATGACGCCGATGATGGTGGCGTAGTCTCCCTTGGAAACGTGGGTGCGCAGGTTCTGGGCCTCGATCCACTGGATCAGATCCCGTACCCGCTCTTCCTTTGCGTCCTGTTTTACAATGATAATCATAGCTGTTCTCCTCCTTGCTTCACCGGGCAAATGAAAAAGCCTGCGGTGAAGTGTCATTCACCGCAGGCCTAAAACTTCCCTATTCCCCGCTTACGCGAAACTGGGGAGCCCATTGTTTGCAGCAAAAAACACTCTTACCTTTTTGAACCAAAAGCCAAAAAAGTAAAAGTAGCCAAAAAAGTAAGCCGCAAACTGCTTCATCATGAAATTTGGCTCCTTTCCTCGTTCTCACGTTGGGTTGTTTTTATGGTAGCACCGGCTTTTCTCCCTGTCAATCATAAAACAATAGGATATTTTCACAAAATTATATTCTTACCAAGCCCACGGCTTTTGCTATTTTGCCGCCATCTCCGGGCATAAAAAACCCCCGGGTCTGGCAAGACCCGGGGTAAAAGAGAAGGGAGAGGAAAACCGATGAGAAATCGGTAGAACGTAATATTACCAGCTGTATCCGCTGAAGGGCCAGCCATAGGAGCCGCCGGACTGCTGCTGTTGCTGTTGCTGCTGATTGGACTCCTGCTGGACCTGATTGGCAGCCTCAGTCTGCTCATTCTTCTCGTCGAAGGTAATGGAGAGGGTGATCTTATCGCTGCCCCGCAGAACCGTCAGAGTGGCGGTGTCGCCGGCCTTGTAGTTGCTGGACAGGGCGGCAGTGAGGGCGGAGCTGGAGTCGATGGCGGTGTCGTCAATGGCGGTGATGATATCGCCCTGCTGCAGGCCAGCCTTCTGGGCGCAGGAGCCGTCCGCCACGCTCTCCACATAGGCGCCGGCGCTGATGCCGTAGCGCTGCGCGTACTCAGGCACGGAGGAGACCTGAACACCCATATAGGGCTTGCCGGTAACGTAGCCGTGCTCGATGAGATCTTCGATGATGTCCTTGACATCGTTGATGGGGATGGCGAAGCCCAAACCCTCAGCAGACACGCCGGAGGAGGACTCGGTCATCTTGGCGGAAACCACACCCACCACATTGCCGTAGCTGTCAAACAGGGGGCCGCCGGAGTTGCCGGGGTTGATGGCACAGTTGGTCTGCAGCACGTTCAGGGTGGTGGAAACGGTTTTGCCGTTGGCATCCTGGCTGGAGGTGGTGATGAGCCGATCCAGAGCGGAGACGATGCCGTCGGTGAGGGTATAGGTCAGCTCGCCCAGGGGGTTGCCGATGGCGTAGACGCTTTCGCCCACCACCAGCTGGCTGCTGTCGCCCAGGGTGACGTGCTGCAGGCCGGTGGCATCGATTTTCAGCACAGCAATGTCGTTGTCCTGCTCGCCGCCCACCAGCTGAGCGGTGTACTTGGTGCCGTCGGCAAAGGAGACCTCAATACTGACGGAGGAATCGTTGGCTGCGTCCTCAATGACATGGTAGTTGGTGACGATGTAGCCATCCTGGGTCAGCACAAAGCCGGAACCGGTAGCGGCAGAGGTGGTGGTCTGGCCGAAGATATTCACCGTGGTGTTCACAGTAATGCCCACGCAGGAGGCCAGGTTGGCCGCGTAGAGCTGCTCGGGAGTCATAGGCTCCCCGTTATTGTTGTTGACCACCGTCTGTACCGTGGGGCGTTCCCCCTCATAGACCACGGTACCGCCCCGGCTCAGGTTCTGATACAGGGCCGCACCGCCCACGCCGGCGCCGCCGCCCACGATGGCACAGGCCAGCACCAGGGCTACGACCTTCTTGGAAAAACCTCTGCCCGGCTTCTTCCGGTTCTCAGGTCCTTCCGGATTGGGAACCGCGGGGGTGGGATCAACGTATTCCCCAAAGCTTCCCCGGTAGCCGTCATTCTCGCTATTATAAAAGTTAAACTCATTGTTTTCCATAACTGCTTCACTCCTCTATGGTCTCTTGGAGGTCCTCCTCCGTTCGACTGGGGCAAGTATAAAGGAAAAATATGAAGAAACCATGAAGAAAAAACATGCGTTTTTTGAATTTTCGCAAAACAAATTTTGACAGCTTATCCAGCTATTCGCTCTCGGGGCGCTCCCGCAAAATGGCGATCACATCCTCCACAGCAGCCTCCGCGTCCGCCCGAACCCCGTCAAACAGGCCCAATTTCACCAGATTCAGGGCAATCAGCAGGACAGTTGGGCCCAAAATCATCCCCAGCACGCCGCCCAGACGCATACCTACATAGATGCTCACCAGGGACAAAATGGGAGACAGACCGGTCTGGTCGCCCACAAATTTGGGCTCGCCCACCCGGCGAAACAGGGCGATCAGTCCCCAGATCACCATCAGACGGATGGCGCCCCCCAGATTTCCGGTAAACAGGTCAATGACCGCCCAGGGCACCATGACGGTCCCGGCGCCGATGATGGGGATAAAGTCCATCACCGCCAGCACCAGGGCCAACAGCAGGCCGTAGGGCTGATGGATGATAAAGAAGCCGCCCAGCAGGATAAAGAACACACCCACCGACAGGAGAAACTCTGCCTTCAGATAGCCGCCGAAGGCCGCCAGGGCAGTATCCCGCACCTGGATCAGAAAGGCCAGCAGCCGCCGGTCGGTGCGCCGGGCCGCCGCGGTGCGCAGGTCGGGGTAGTCGGCGGTAAGCAGGTAGGAGGCCATGATATAGATGATCAGCGCCAGACCAAAGGAGGGCAGGCTCAGCGCCTTATCCTTGGCATAGTTCACCAGCCCCTCCAGCATTCCGGGCAGGGTATTTTTCAGCCACTCCAGCACGCTGTCCCACACAGAGTCCACCGTCTCGTTGAGAGCCGGAGGCACCAGGTCCCAAAAGCGGGCAAAAATCTGCTCCAGCTGCTGAAAAATCCCTTCCAGATTGGCCAGCAGGTCGTCCCAGCTCTGCACCAGGGAAATCAGCTGGGCTCCGGCGGCATAAATGAGGCCGCCCAACGCCGCGCCCATCAGCCCGAACAGCAGCACCAGCACCAGCAGCGACCACAGCTTTCGGGAGCCTCCCAGAGTACTCCTCAGCCACCGCACCGCCGGGTGGAGAATGGCGGCGGTGATGAGGGCTGCCACAAAGGGAGCCAGCAGGGACAGCAGAGGCAGCCCCACCTTCCACAGCAGCCACAGCCCCACAATCAGCAGCACCAGCCGAATGCCGATCCGGAACCACAGTCTTCCTCTGGCCCGCCAGGTCAGCTTTTGTTCTTTCATCTCATGTCACTCCTTGTTTCCACGCCAAAATGGACACAGCGGCCCCGCACCGGAGTTTCCGGAGCGGGGCCGCAAAGAAGGTCACTGTTCCCGGTATACCACACCGATGAGGTTGGGACCGGCATTGATGGCGATGACGCCGCCGATGGGATAGACCATATCGGCAGGAGCGCCGAACTCCTCCTCACAGGCCCGGATCAGAGCGTCGGCCATGGGGGCGTTGTCCGCCTTGATGACCATGTAGGGGCTGGCCGCCTGACGGGTCTTGCGGCAGCGCTCCATAATAGCGGGGATGATGTTTTTCTCTCCACGTACCTTGGAGAGGATCTTGGACTCGCCGTTTTCAAAGGTCATGATGGGCTTGAGTCCCAGGGCGTCGCCCACAAAGGCGGCAGCCGCCGACACACGGCCCGACTTCTTGGCAAAGCGCAGGTCCAGCGGGGCAAAGAGCACCCGCACGTGGTCCAGCCAGTCCTGAATATAGGCCACTACCTTGTCCGGATCGGTGCCCACCGCGGCCATCTTGGCTCCCTGAACCACAGCCCAGCCGTAGGTCATGGTGTAGTTGCGGGAGTCGATGATGGTGATCTGGAAGTTCTCCCGGGCCTCGGGATGCTCCTCATAAAATTCCTCCCGGGCCTGGACGGCGTTCTGATGGGTGGCCGAGCCCTTGGAGTTGATGGAGGTATAGATAAGATGGGTATAGCCGTTATCGTAAGCCTGCTCAAAGCACTGCTCAAAGACATAGGGGTTGAGCTGAGCGTGGGTGGGGATCTGCGGGGCGCTGAGCAGCATCCCGTAAAACTCCTCCGGAGTAAAATCATAGCCGTCTTCATACTCCTTGTCCCCCATGGCGATGGGGAAGGGGAGCACCTGAATATCCAGCTCCTCCCGCAGAGCGCGGGGGATGTCGGCGGCAGAATCGGTAACCATTTTTACGTAAGCCATAGCGGCCTCCTAAATCAAAATCTTATGTGTCCTCACGACAGCCTTGCATAGGGGCTGTCTGGGGCCATTATTGCAGAAAGGGCAAGGCTTGTCAAGAAAAGGGAGTCAATCTTTGCGTTTTTCTAATTTAATTCGGGAGCCGTCCGGCTTCTGGATCCAGGTGTTGTTCAGCTGTCCCTCCAGATTGGCCTTTACCGAGTCGATATAAGCCCGGCGCAGCTTGCCCCGCTCCTCTTTCTCCTCCTCGGTCAGTTCCCGCTCCTTGGCCAGCCGGGCCAGCTCATTGATGCGGTCAATGTCCTTTTGCTCCATGGTTTTCCTCCTTCCGCCCGGACGCCAGCCGGTCCAGGCGCTGCATCAAAAATTGGGCGCACAGCCCGGTAAACAGTCCTGCCCCCGCTCCGGCGATCACCAGATAGGGCAGGTAGGCCAGCACCGCCCAGGTCTTCATCACCCCGGCGGCCACCAGCAGCTGGCCCAGGTTGTGGCAGATGGCGGCCAAGGGGCTGCACAGCCACAGCTGCTTCACGGTGAGCAGCCGCTTGAGCCCTACCATGGCCAGCCAGCACAGAAGCCCGCCGCCCAGGCTGTACATGAGGGTCATCATCTGTCCGGAGAACACCGCGCCCAGAAACACCCGGCTCACCAGCACCAGCAGGGCGTCTCCCGCCCCCAGGGCAAAGACGGTATACACCGTTACGATATTGGCCAGGCCCAGCTTGACCCCCGGGATAGGCACCGCCACCGGGATCTGGGCCTCCACCATAAAGATGGTCAGGGCAATGGCGGTGAGCAGGGCCAGCCGGGTCACCCGCCGCGCCCCTTTAACCGGCCGCTGCGTCAACCTGGCTCCCTCCTCCCGTGATCTGGATGATGACCTGATTGGGCAGGCAGACGATGGGCTCGCTGCCGTCGCCGATCCACCCCTGGTGGACACAGATCTGGTCCGGGCAGGAGGCCTCACTGATGCAGATGCGCCCCGGCTCCACCTGCACGGTATTGAGCGCTCCGTTCTCCCCCTCGATGACAAAGGAGTAGGGCTCCTTCACCTGGGTCAGGTCGATCTCCCGGAGTACCTGTCCCTTCTGGGTGATCTTGGCGATCCGGGCCTCCTGGGGGTTCAGCTTGCGCCATACCAGTACGCCCGCCGACAAAAGCACCACGGCCGCCAGCACGCCGGCAAGGATCTTGGTCTGTTTGTTCATCGGTAGATCACCGTCACTTCCCGGTCCTGGTAGCCGTCAGCCAGAGTAAAGTGCTCCTCCAGGCCTTCGGTCACCGCGATGGAGCCGTCCTGGGAGACAAAGATGGCCTCAAAGTCCATCTCCGGGTGGTCCTTCCAGAACTGGGCGCCCTTCTCCTCCCCCATGACGAACAAGGCGGTGGACAGAGCGTCACACACCGTCCCGTCGGAGCCTACAATGCTCACCGAGTCCACCCCGCTGTCGGCGGGAGCGGCGGTGGCAGGGTCCATGATGTGGCAGTAGGTCTGGCCGTCCTGCTCAAAGTAGCGCTGGTAGTCTCCGGAGGTGACCACCGCCTGGTCAGCCACTTCCACAATGGCCAGATAGCCCCCCTCCTGGGAGTTGGGGTCCTGGATACCTACCCGCCAGCGGGAGCCGTCCGGCTTGGTCCCCACCGTCTGAATGTTGCCTCCCAGCTCCAGCAGAGCGGAGGTCACCCCCAGTTCCTTCAGGTCCTGGGAGAGCACCTCTCCCAGGCGGCCCTTGGCCACGGCGCCCAGGTCCAGGGACATATCTTCCGGCAGACGGGCCTGACCGGTCTGCTCATCCAGCTCTAGCTGGGTGTAGTCGATAGTTCCCACCAGCCGCTCCAGCTCTGCCTCATCAGGCACACGGTACACTCCGGTAGGGAAGCCCCAGGCCTGCACGGCGGAGTATGCAGTAATATCCAGCGCGCCGTCAGTGAGGGCACACAGCTCCAGACCGCGGCTCAGAATCTCCCGGGTATCCTCAGACAGCTCCACCCAGTTTCCGCCGCTGTGGTTCAGCGCCCAGATTTCGCTGTTCTCATCGGTGGCCGACCACAGCTTTTCCAGCTTCTGAATGGTCTGCTCCGCCTGATCCAGCCCCTGCTGGGCCTGATCGCCGTAGACGGTGAGCAGCATCACCGTATCCATAGCAAATACCTGGCTGCTCTGGGAGGAAACCTTCTGCTCTCCTCCGCAGCCCGTCAGCACCGCTCCCGCCGCCAGCACGCCGGCCAGCAGCAAGCTCAGCCGCCCCTTCACAGCAGCTCCCGGTACATGGCCGCCGCGTCGGCCTTGCCCACGTTGTCGGCCACCAGCAGCACCTCTACCTTTACCACCCGCTCGCCAAAGCGCAGCTCCAGCACGTCTCCCGCCTTTACGTCGTAGCTGGCCTTTACCGGCCGGCCGTTGGCGGTGACCCGCTGGTTGTCGCAGGCCTCGTTGGCCACCGTGCGCCGCTTGATGAGCCGGGATACCTTCAGCCATTTATCCAGTCGCATTGCATTGTCCTTTCCAAAGCAAAAGATAATTTCCAAGAAAAAGGGGCGCCGCCTTCCGCGGCGCCCCCAAGGGTCAGCGTTGCAGTGCTTCAGCCCGCCACCGCGTCCTTCAGAGCCTTGCCAGCCTTGAATACAGGGGTCTTGGTCTGGGGGATCTCGATCTCGGTGCCGGTCTTGGGATTGCGGCCTACCCGAGCAGCGCGGGTCTTCACCTCAAAGGAGCCAAAGCCCACCAGCTGCACCTTCTCCTCCCGGGTCAGCGCTTCGGCAATGGCCTCCACGGTGGCAGTAATGGCAGCCTCAGCGTCCTTCTTGGACAGCTGGGTCTTATCGGCCACGGCGTTGATGAGTTCGGTCTTGTTCATAGCGTGTCTCCTCCTAAGAATTTGCGCGGCCTTGGGAAAGGCCTGTCCTTTGCGTGGGGCGTTTCAGCCCTCCTGTTGCTTGGCGCGGGCCCAAAGCTCCTCCAGCTGGGCCAACTCCATCTGGTCCAGGCTCTCTCCCTGGGCCAGCCGCTCCACAGCGCGAAAGCGGCGGATGAACTTTTCGCAGGCCTGAGTCAGCGCCTGCTCGCTGTCCACGTGGAGAAAGCGTCCCGCCTTCACCGCGGCAAACAGCAGGTCGCCCAGCTCCTCCTGGGGGTCTCCGTCGCCCTGAGCGGCGCGGCGCAGCTCCCCCACCTCCTCGTCCAGCTTGTCCAGGGCGGGAGCCAGGTCCGGCCAGTCAAAACCCGCTTTGCGGGCCTTGTCCTGCAATTTTTCTGCTCGGATCAGGGCGGGCAGAGAACGCGCCACCGCATCCAGCGTGTCGCCGGCGGTGCGCTGGTGCTTCTCCTGGCGTTTCTGGGCGTCCCAGGTCTCCAGAGCCTGGTCACTGTCCTCCGCCTGCACGGTGCCAAACACGTGGGGGTGGCGGAAGACCATCTTCTTGGCCACGCCGTCCACCACATCCTGGAAGGTAAACAGACCTTCCTCCTTGGCCATCTGGGCGTGGAATACCACCTGGAGCAGCACGTCCCCGAGCTCCTCTTTCAGGTGCTCCGGGTTCTTTTCGTCAATGGCCTCTGCGGCCTCATAGGCCTCCTCCAGCATGTTGCGCCGGATGCTCTCGTGGGTCTGCTCCCGGTCCCAGGGGCATCCCCCGGGAGCGCGCAGCAGAGCCACGATCCGCTCCAGATCCTCCATGCCATAGGAGTCCATGCACTCAAAATCTACCACAACTTCGCTTCCTTCGCAAGGTATTTTTTACGCATCTGTTAAGAAAGATGCAGAATCCGGGCAATTTTCTCTCCCTTTGGCATGAGCGCCAGGTCCTCCTTGGTGATGGCCCGCAGCACGATCACCAGCACGCCGTAGATGACCACCGCCACCAAAATAGCGGCCAGCGTGGACACGGCGTTGCCCATTCTGCCTGCGGCAAACAGCTTGGCCAGCAGGCCGTGGACCGCCCAGGCTCCCAGGCCCATCACCGCGGCAGCGGCAGCGGGCTTGGCAAACAGGGGGATATACTTGGGACAGCCGGGAATGACCCGGGCCATGACTATGAGGTCCAGAATGAGACACAGGGCAAAGCAGAAGATGTTGCCCAGGGGTGCGCCGTAGATACCCACCTGGGGCAGCACCACTACATTGTAGTTGAGCACGATCTTGATGACGCCGCCGGCCAGCATGATAATGACCGGCAGATTCACAAAGCCGTAGGCCTGCAAAATGGAGTTGCACACCAGCATCATACACACAAATACCGTAGCCAGGCCCAGGGTGGACAGCAGAGGGCCGGCCAGCTCCGCGGTGAGGCTGGGGAAAATCAAAGCCATGATGGGCTTGCCCAGTACGTACAGGCCCACACCCATGGGGAAGGCCAGCAGTGTGGAGATGCGCAGGGCGGAACCTGCCACCCGGCTGGCGCCCTTCCGGTCCCGGCGGGCCAGGGTACCGGAGACCGCGGGGATGACCGCAGCGGTAATGGCCGCCATGAGGGAGGTGGGCAGGTTATAGATGTTCAGGGCTCCGTTGTAGTTGCCGTAGAGGGTGCGGCTGGCCGCCTCCAGGGCGTCGTGGAGAGCCCCAGCGGTCTTACTTCCATCCGCCAGCTGGTCAGACAGCAGGGACATGGAGACGGCCGTTCCCTCCGGCAGGGTGTCCTGCCAGGCCTTCAGGGCGCTCTCCAGCTTGTCAAAGTTCATAAAGTCCTTGTACAGGGCCCAGCAGTCGGTATTTTCCAGCAGTGCCCGCTGAAGCTGGCCCTGAACCAGAGAGGAGTCGATGACGGTGACGATACCCACCATGGAGGAGCTGATGGTAATGGGCACGGCGATCATCAGCAGGTTGCGGATGATGGTGGCGTTGGAGTCTGGGGTGTCCTTGGCCAGACCCTCCCGGCTGCGGCCCATGAGATAGTTGAGCAGCATGTAGGCCAGGGCCACAATAGTACCCACCGTCACGCCGGTGATGGCGCCGGCGGCGGCGTGGCTCTGGTCGGCTCCTGCCTTTACCAGCCAGTAGGCCAGTCCCAGGCCTACCACCAGCTTACACAGTGCCTCGATGATCTGGGAGACGGCGGTGGGCGTCATGTTCCCGTGGCCCTGGGCATAGCCCCGGAAGGCGGACAGACAGCCCACGCAGATGACCGCCGGAGCCAGGGCGCGGATACCGGGGGCGGCCTGGTCGTCATTCATCAGGGCGGCCAGCTGTGCCGAGCCAAAGGACATGATGAGGAAGGACAGCACGCCCAGGGTAAGAAACAGGGCCAGGGACAGCCGGAACACCCGGCGCACCTGGTTTTGCCGTCCGGTGGCGTTGGCCTCGCTGACCAGCTTGGACACGGCCACGGGCAGGCCCGCGGTGGAGATGGTGAGCAGCACGGCGTAGATATTATAGGCATTGCCGAAGTCGGCGCTGCCCTGCTCCCCGATGATGTTGATCAGCGGGATCTTGTAGAACATGCCGATGAGTTTGACCACCATGATACCCACGGCCAGGATGGCGGCTCCGCCGAAGAAGGTGTTTTGTTTTTCCGGCCGGGCCACCCGGCGGGGTGCATGACTGTGTTGGGCCATTCGTTAGGTCCTCCTTGTATTTTGGAGAGTCAGGCGGCGCTGCCGCCCGGATGATCTCAGGCTTGCGGGAAAATTTTCGGCAGGGCGTAGTGCTCCACCTCATAGCGGATGCGCTCCAGGTCCAGGGTGAAGAACTCCCCCTTCTCATATATGACCTGTCCCCGGGCCATATTCATCTCCACATTGGAGCCACGGGCGGCGTAGACCAGATTTTCCTCCACGTCGTGGCAGGGCATCAGGTTGGGGGCGCTGAAGTCCACCAAAATGAGGTCGGCCAGCTTCCCCGGCGCAATAACGCCGGTGTCCCGGCCCAGAGCCCGGGCCCCGTTGACGGTGGCCATGGCAAACGCCTCGTGGGCGGTGACCGCCATGGGGTCATGCTGGACCCCCTTGTGGAGGATGGCGGCCAGCTTGATCTCCTCAAACAGGTCGGTATTGTTGTTGGAGGACACGCCGTCGGTGCCCAGGGTCACGTTGACCCCCGCCTTCAGCAGCTGGGGCACCCGGGCCACACCGGAGCCCAGCTTCAGGTTGGACACCGGGTTGTGGACAGCGGTAATATGCTTTTGGGCCATAAGGGCCATGTCCTCGTCGGTGACCCATACGCAGTGGGCGGCGGTGCCTCCCCGCTCCCACACGCCGTACTGGTCCAGCAGGGCGATGGGGGTCTTTCCGTATTTCTCCAGGCAGCTCTCATGCTCCAGTTTGGTTTCGGAGATGTGCACCTGCATGCCCAAATTGTGCTGGGCGGCGTAGTCGGCCATCCACTGCCACAGGGGCGGGTTGGAGGTATACTCCGCGTGGATGGAGGCATCCACCAGGATCTGCCCGTCTCCCGCGCCGTGCCACTGCTGGGTGAGCTCCTGCTGGTTGCGGCAGTCATTACACTTTTCGGGGGAAAAATCCTCGGGCGCGCCGAAGTACACCCCGCCGCAGGACAGATTGGCGGAGATGCCCGCCTTCATGATCTCCTGGGCGATGGTACCAGTGTGCATATACATATCTGCAATGCAGGTGGTGCCGCCGGCGATCATCTCTGCCAGGCCCAGAGCTGCTCCGGCGGCCACGGCCCGGTCGTCCAGTTTGGCCTCGGCAGGGAAAATAAAGTCATTGAGCCAGTGCTGCAAATCGTGACCCCCGCCGTAGCCCCGCATCAGGGTCATGGGCACGTGGGTGTGGCAGTTTACAAGGCCGGGCATGAGCACCTTACCCTTGCCCTCCACCACCCGGTCAAAGGTTCCCTCCGGGCGCACCATCCCCACGGAGACGATTTTCGTTCCCTCCACCGCCACAAAGGCGTTCTCCAGCACCGGCTGGGCGGGGTCCATGGTCACAGCGGTGACGTTGGCAAATAAAACAGACATCTGTGGTTTACTCCTTACAAATCAAGAACTCCGTCACATCTCCCGCAGGCAGGCCCGCACCAGGGCAGAAAAGTCCTCCCGGGCGTGCTCCCCGGCGATGAGGACCTCCTCCTCGCTGAGAGGCTGGTCCAGAATACCGGCGGCCATGTTGCTAAGCAGGGTAAAGCCCAGCACCTCCATGCCGCAGTGGCCCGCCACAATGACCTCGGGGGCGGTGGACATGCCCACCGCGTCGCCGCCCAGGATCCGGGCGGCCCGGATCTCCGCCGGGGTCTCGTACTGGGGACCGTAGCAGTAGAAATAGACGCCCTCCCGCAGGGTGAGGCCCAGCTTCTGGGCGCAGTCCCGGGCCACTTGGCGCAGGCGGGGGGTATACAGCTTGGAGGCGTCGGGGAAGCGCACCCCGAACTCGGGCAGGTTCTCACCCCGCAGGGGAGACTCAGAGAACATTTTAATGTGGTCGGTAATGAGCATCAGCTCTCCGGCCTTCCAGTCGGTGTTCACACAGCCGGCGGCATTGGTGACCACCAGGGTGTCGCACCCCAGCAAGCGCAGTACCCGCACCGCGTAGGTGACCTCCTCATAGGAGTAGCCCTCGTAGTGGTGCATCCGGCCCTGCATCACCGCCACCTTCTGGCCCTCCAGGGTGCCGAACACCAGACGGCCCTTGTGGCCCGGTGCGGTGGAGGCCTTGAAATTGGGAATGTCTTTGTAATCCACGGCGATGGGATTTTCCACCTGGTCACCCAGATAACCCAGGCCGGAACCCAAAATCATAGCCACCTTAGGGACAAAACTGCCCAGGCGGGCGCGTAAAAAGTCCGCGCTCGCCCGGTAATGCTCTATGGTATAGGACATGGCAGCCTCCTTACAGGCTTCCGCCGCACCGGCGGCAGAACTGGTCGTCCTTGCCGCACACCGCGCCGCAGTTGGGGCAGGTGCGGGACTGGCGCAGGGCAGCGATGCGCTCTCTGAGTTCGGCGATCTTTCCGGAGAGCTCGTCAGCCTGGGTGAGCAGGCCCGCGATCTTCTCCTCGTCCTGGCTCTCCCCCTTGTGGGTCTGGTACATCACTTCGCCCAGCTGGCGCAGCACGTCGTTATACTCTCCGCTCAGGTCAAACAGCTGCACATTCAGTTTGGCCACATCCACCATCTGGCCGGCCCGCTTGCCCGCCACCCGGGCGGTGCCTGCCGCGGCGTCGGCTGCATCGGCCGCCGTGCTCCGGATTCGGTCCAGCAGTTCCTTCACCTTGTCGTCCATATCCACGTGCTCCTTTCCGTGTCACAACCCCTGGTATTTTTTGGTTTGTTTCATTAGTTTTCACTATTTTACACCATTGGATAGGAAAAATCAACGGAAAAGGCCTGTCTTCCCACTCTATCTGCCGATTGCCCCGGGGTGGAATTTATGATATACTTCTTTTGACAATTTCATGCGCCCGGAGCCCGTCCTGCAAGCCGGCTCTGGGAAGATTGCATGAAGATGCACACGGGGGCAGATCGCCCGGGGAGGTGACTGTCCCTGTTTGCCTGGCAGGGACGTCCGGGAGCTTAAGGAGGGACGCGCGTGAATCTGGAGTTGTCACTGAAACAAACCTTGAAATTGACCCCGCAGATGCTCCAGTCCATGGAGGTGCTGCAGATGAGCACCCAGGAACTGGCGGACTATATTCAGGACCTGGTCCAGATGAACCCCGCCGCCGAGCTCACCGAGCCCGCCTCCCAGAGCGACGAGAGCGAGGAGATGTGGCGGCGCCTGCAGTCTCTGGCCGATGCCGACCACCAAAACCGCCAATATCTCTCCCCCGACCGGGAGGAGCTGGACCCCCTGGCCCGGGTAGGCACCGACGGCGGCCTGGGCGAGACCTTGGTACTCCACCTCACCCGCCAGCTGGAGCGCAGCCACGCCTCCACCCTGGTGCTGCGGGCCGCCCAGTTTCTATGTGCCTGCCTGGATGAAAACGGCTATCTCCGGGATGAGCTGGAGGACCTGTCCCAGGCCTCCCGCCTGCCCTTGAGCGCCCTGGAGCAGGGCCTTCATCTGATTCAGAGTCTGGACCCGGCTGGAGTGGGCGCCCGGGATCTGTCCCAGTGCCTGGCTCTGCAGCTGCAGCGCCGGGGCGAGACCGGCCCCGCTCTGGAGATCGTACTGCACCACCTGGAGCGGCTGGGCCGCAAACAGTACCACGCCATTGCCCAGGAGATGGGCGTTTCTCAGAAGGAGGTCCTGCGGGCTCAGAGTCTCATCCAGGAGCTGGACCCCCGCCCCGGCGCCGCCTTTGCCAGCCGGGACGAGACCTCCTACCTGGTTCCCGACCTGGTGGTCATCCAGGACGAGCAGGGTCTGACCGTGGCCTATCAGGACTCCTACCTCCCCGGCCTTCATCTCAGCGGCTACTACTGCAAGCTGCAAAAGCAGAGCGCCGACCCGGAGGTCAAGCAGTACCTCACAGACAAGATCAAGCAGGCCCAGTGGGCCATTCAGGCGGTGGAGCAGCGCCGCTCCACCCTGCTCTCCTGCGCCCAGGTCATCGTGCGCCGGCAGGAGAGCTTCTTCCGCCCCGGGGGGCACCTGTCCCCTCTGCGCCTGGCCGATGTGGCCCAGGAGCTGTCCATCCACGAGTCCACCGTCAGCCGGGCCATCCGGGAGAAGTACCTGCAGTGCAGCCGGGGCGTATACCCGCTGAGCTTTTTCTTCTCCCGGGAGGGAGGCACCGAGGGCACCTCGGTACACCAGATCAAGGAGCGGCTGCGGCAGCTGGTAGACCGGGAAGACAAAAAGCATCCTCTCTCCGACCAGAAGCTGTGTGAGCAGCTGGAGGGAGAGGGCTGCGCCATCTCCCGGCGCACCGTGGCCAAGTACCGGGACGAGCTGGGCATCCCCAACGCCTCGGGGAGAAAAGAGATCCACTAAGGAGTTTATATGAAACACTATCGCGCCATCTGTTTTGACTTTGACTATACCCTGGGCGACTCCACCGACTCCATCGTGGGCGGCTTCCAGTACGCCTTTGAACGCATGGGCCTGCCCATTCCCGACCGTGACACGGTGCGGGGCACGGTAGGCTACCTGCTGGAGGACGCCTATGAGATGCTCACCGGAGACAGCGACAAGGAGCACCGCGCCCAGTTCCGCGCCTACTTTCTGGAGGTGGCCCGTCCCCGCCAGGTGGAGGAGACCACCCTGTTTCCCGGCACGGCGGAGCTGCTGCAAGGCCTTCACAGCCGGGGCGTACGCCTTGGCATTGTAAGCACCAAGACGGGCGAGACCATCTCCCGCATTATGGAGCGCTTTGGCCTGCGGGACACCCTGGAGCTCATTCTGGGCAGCTACGACGTCACCCACCACAAGCCCCACCCGGAGGGCATTTTGAAGGCTCTGGACCAGATGGGTGTGGCTCCGGAGGAGTTGCTCTACTGCGGAGACACCATTCTGGACGCCCAGGCTGCCCAGGGTGCGGGGGTGGACTTTGCCGCCGTTCTCAACGGCACCACCCAGGCTCCGGCCTTTGCCCCCTACCCCTGTGTCCATATCGCTCCCGACCTTACCGAGCTGGCCCAGTGGCTGGAGGGCAGAGCGTGAAATACTATTTTGCCCCCATGGAGGGAGTCACCGGGGCGGAGTTCCGCCGCGCCCACCACCAGGTGTTCGGCGGCGTGGACGCCTACTACATGCCCTTCCTCTCCCCCACCCAGGACCACGTGTTCACACCCCGGGAGCTGCGGGGGATTTTGCCGGAGAATAACCCCGGTTTTCGTGCTGTGCCCCAACTGCTCACCCGGAATGTGGAAGACTTCCTCTGGGCAGCGGGAGAGCTGGCGGCCATGGGCTATGACGAGGTGAACCTGAACCTGGGCTGCCCCTCGGGCACCGTCACCGCCAAGGGCAAGGGCGCGGGACTTCTTCAGCGCCGGGACACCCTGGAGGAGCTGCTGGAGGGTATCTTCTCCAAAACTCCGGTCAAGCTATCCATAAAAACCCGGCTGGGCTGGGAGGACCCGGAGGAGTTCGGCCCCCTGCTGGAGCTCTTCTCTCGCTACCCTGCCTCCCTGCTCATCATCCACCCCCGGGTGCGCCAGGATTTCTACCGCGAAAAGGTCCGCCTGGACGCCTTTGCCCAGGCTCTGGAGGTCTACCCCGGGCCGGTGTGCTTCAACGGCGGTCTGGTCACCCCCGAAGATTGCAAGGCATTTCACGCCCGCTTTCCCCAGGTGGAGCACGTGATGATCGGCCAGGGTCTGCTGGCCGACCCTGCCTTGACCCGGAAGGCCAAGGGCGGAAGCGCCGCCACGGTGGATGAGCTGCGTGCCTTCCATGACCTGCTCTACCACACCTATCTCGCCCTCTTCTCGGGGGAGCGGAGCACCGTGTTTCACATGAAGGAGCTGTGGAGCTACCTCTCCCGCCTGTTTGAGGACAGTGCCCGCCCCCTGAAAAAAATCCGCAAGGCCGACCGCTCCGCCCCCTACGAAGCGGCAGTGGAGGAGATGTTTGCCCGGCCTCTGCGCCGGGACGCCCTGTGGGAAGAATCTAACATAGATTTGTCTTGAATCGCCGGGATGGGGTGTGTTATACTCTAAAATGTAGAATTTTGTGCGCCGCGGTCTGGCAGTCAGGCCCCAATTGGGCGCGGAAAGGTTGTGAAGCCCCATGAAAAGTCGAAGTCGCCACCGGGACACCGTACATGCGCTGTCACGAACGGCGGAGGACGCGGGGCCGCATCCTCTTGATCCGCCGCTCCGGGGCCGGCATGCGGAATAGCCGCACCGTCCCCTGACCAATTCGTAGCAGCCGCAGGAGTGATCCTGTGGCTGTTTTCCGTCCCGGATACTCCGTGACTTCAGAGGGGGAAACCATATGCACGAGAATTATGATCTGGACCAGCTGCTGGAGCTGGTCCGCACCAAGCAGTTCCGCCGCCTGCGGGAGCTGCTGGACGATATGAATGAGGTGGACATCGCCGAATTTCTGGACGAACTGGGTCCGGAGGAGACCATTCTGGTCTTCCGTCTGCTGCCCAAGGAGGTAGCCGCCGAGGTGTTCACCGAGCTAGAAGACTCCGACGATCAGGAGCGGCTCATCAACGCCCTGAGCGATAAGGAGCTGCGGGAGGTGCTGGACGAGCTGTACCTGGACGATACCGTGGACCTCATCGAGGACATGCCCGCCAACGTGGTCAGCCGTATCCTGCGCAACACCGACGCCACCACCCGCACCCAGATTAACCAGCTGCTCAACTATCCCAAAGACTCCGCCGGCTCCATCATGACCACCGAGTACGTCTACCTCCACCCCAACGCCACCGTGGAGGAGTCCTTTGCCCGCATCCGCAAGGTCGGCATGGACAAGGAGACGGTATACACCTGTTACGTCACCCAGCGCCGGGTGCTGCTGGGCGTGGTCACGGTGCGCCGGATGCTCCTGTCCTCCTACGACACCCGCATCGGCGACATCATGGAGACCAACGTTCTCTCGGTAAACACCCACGAGGACAAGGAGGACGTGGCCCAGCTTTTAAATAAATACGACCTGTACGCCCTGCCCGTAGTGGATGGCGAGGACCGGCTGGTTGGTATCATCACCTTCGACGACGCCATGGACGTTATCGAGGAGGAGACCACCGAGGACTTCGAAAAGATGGCCGCTATCCTCCCCTCCGACAAGCCCTATTTAAAGACCGGCGTACTGGAGACCTGGAAGGCCCGCATTCCGTGGCTGCTGCTGCTGATGCTCTCGGCCACCTTCACCGGCATCATCATCACCAGCTTTGAAAGCGCCCTGGCCGCCTGTGTGGTGCTTACCTCCTTCATTCCCATGCTCTCGGGTACCGGCGGCAACTCCGGCTCCCAGTCGTCGGTGGCCGTGATACGTGCCTTATCACTGGACGAAATCGACTTTTCCGACATGGTCCTGGTGGTATGGAAGGAGATCCGGGTGGCGGTGCTGTGCGGTGTGTGTCTGGCCTGCGCCAACTTTGTGAAAATGATGATCGTAGACCGGTGGCTCATGCACAACCCGGAGGTCACCCCTCTGGTGGCTCTGGTGGTGTGCCTTACCCTGGTATTCACCGTCATCTGCGCCAAGGTGGTGGGCTGCACCCTCCCCATGTGCGCAGAGAAAATCGGCATCGACCCGGCCGTCATGGCCTCCCCCTTCATCACCACCATCGTGGACGCTCTGTCCCTGCTCATCTACTTCTTCATTGCCACTCATCTGTTGGGTCTGAATACCTAATTACAGAAAGGAAGCTGCTATGTCTCAGGTCAAGCGGGGTATTTCCCCACTGTCCCTGTTCAAGCAGGGAAAACTTATCATTTTTGGCGTGCTGCTGGCCATTATCTGCTTTGCCGTGGGCTTTTTCAGCGGCGGGCGGCAGGAGAAAGCACCGGTCCTTTCCTCCATTACCGTGGAGAACCAGCTCCAGCAGATCAGCCAGCTGGCCACCGTGCGCTACTCCTACACCAACATGGGGCAGTTTGAAAACAGCAACGAATTTTACGGCATCAAGCTTCCCTTTACCACCAAGAGCTTCATCGTGGCCTATGACGGCACGATCATTGCTGGCGTGGACCTGACTCAGGCCAAGGTGGCCATCACCGACCAGAAGGTGACCATCTCTCTGCCTGCGCCCCAGATCCTCTCCCACGAGGTGGACCCCAACAGTCTGGAGGTCTTTGACGAGACCACCAGCATCTTCAACCCCATCACCATCGAGGACTACACCGGCTTCCAGGCCGACCAGCAGGGCGTCATGGAGGAAAAGGCCATCCAGAGCGGTCTGCTCACCCAGGCCAAGAACCAGGCCGAGACCGCCATCGGCGGACTCATCACCCCTCTGCTCCAGGAGGGACAGGCCCTGGAGATCGCCGTGGCCGATCCCGAGTGACCCTCTCTGAGCTGGAAAAAATGACCCGCCCCGCGCCCTCTGAGAAAGAGCGGCGGAAGGGGCGGGTCTTTCTTATTTTCCAACCCTTTCTGCGGTTGTGTGTTCCGTGCAAAAAAGACGGATAGACATAAAAAATTCATGGTAAATTTATTTTTCAAACGGGGGCAACTATGCTATAATGTCCATAATACTACCATTCTGCCGTCATTTCCGGATTCTGGGCCGAAATGCGGTGAAAATAGAGAACTGATTGGGAGGGCTTCCGGATGAAAAACAAGATTACCGTCGCCATCGCGGGCCAGGAGTACACGATGGTAGCCGAGGAAGACGAAAACTACGTACACCGCTGTGCCACCCTGGTGGACAGCCAGGTGCGGGATGTGATGGATGGTGCCCATCTGGGCCGCTCCGATGCGGCAGTGCTGGCCGCTATGAACATCGCCGACCAGTTCTTCCGGGAGCAGGAGGCCAGCGAAAATCTCCGCCGCCAGATCAAAGACGGCCTGGATGAGAACGCCCGGCTGAAGATGGAGCTCTCCGAGGCCAAGCGGGAGATCTTCAAACTGCAGAACGCTCACAAATCCTAATTGCCCCGCGCCTCCTGTCCAAGGGCGGGAGGCGCTTACCATGAAATCGGAAGAGGGTTATCCATGCTGGAATTGCTGTCGCCCGCCGGCTCTATGGAGTCGGTGACTGCCGCGGTCCAGAACGGCGCAAACGCCGTCTATCTGGGCTACGGCGACTTTAACGCCCGCCGCAACGCGAAGAACTTTACCCGGGAGGAAGTTGCGGCGGCGGTTTCTTATTGTCATACTCGGGGAACCAAAGTGCATCTCACCTTAAACACCCTGCTCACCGACCGGGAACTGCCCGCCGCCGCCCAGGTGGCCGGGGAGATCAACGAGATGGGAGTGGACGCCGTCATCGTCCAGGATCTGGGCGTGGCCCGGATGCTCCACCAGATGGCGCCTCAGCTCGCCCTGCACGCCTCCACTCAGATGACCGTGCACAGTCTGGACGGCGTGAAGGAGTGCGCCAAGCTGGGCTTTACCCGGGCGGTCCTCTCCCGGGAACTGAGCCGGGATCAGATCCGCTACATCTGCCAGAACTCTCCCATTGAGATCGAGACCTTTGCCCACGGCGCCCTGTGCATGTGCTATTCGGGACAGTGCTATCTGTCCTCCGTCATCGGCGGCCGCAGCGGCAACCGTGGTCTGTGCGCCCAGCCCTGCCGCCTCAAATACGGCTGGGGCAACCGGGCCAACGAGTACCCCCTGTCCCTCAAGGACATGTCTCTGGCTGACTATCTCCAGGAGCTGGAGGAGATGGGGGTATGCTGTCTCAAGATCGAGGGACGTATGAAGCGTCCGGAGTACGTGGCCATCGTCACCGGCATCTATGCCCGGGCCATCCGGGAGGGCCGCTCTCCCACCCCCGAGGAGCTGGAGCAGCTGGAGGCCGCCTTCTCCCGCCAGGGCTTTACCCAGGGGTACTATCTGGACAAGAAGGGCCTCGATATGTTCGGCGTGCGCCAGGAGAGCGAGCCTCCCCGGGAGCTGTACGCCCAGGCCCGCACCACCTATGAAAGCGGAGAGAACCGCAAGGAGCTCATCCGCATGTACGCCATGATCCGCACCGGCGAACCTGCCCAGGTAGCCGCCCAGGACCTGCTGGGCAACGTGGCCCGGGTGGAGGGAGCCGTCCCTGAGGCGGCCGTCAACGTCCCCCTCACCGCCGAGAAGGTGGAGGGACAGCTCAAGCGCACCGGCGGCACTCCCTACGAGTGCGAGAAGGTCACCGCCTATGTGGATGAGGGGCTCAGCCTGCCCCTGTCCGCCCTCAACGCTCTGCGCCGCCAGGCCCTGGAGGAGCTCAGCCGCCAGCGTGGTCTGCCTCCCCAGCGGGAGAAGGGGGAATTCCACCCCGGCGTGCGCTATGAAAACCCCAAGGGCGCGCCTCAGATCACCCTGTCGGTGCGCAGCGCCCAGCAGATCACCCCTGCCCTGCTGGCTCTGCAGCCTGCCCGCATCTACCTGCCCAGCGACGAAGGAGCCGCCTGCCCTGACGCCATCCGCGCCTGCCAGGAGGCCGGCGTGGAGGTGGCCGTCCTGCTGCCCCGCATCTGCTGGGACCGGGAAAAGAACAAGCTGGAGCAGGAACTGAAGGTATTCCAGGACCTGGGGGTCACCCAGGCTCTGGCCGGTACTCTGGACGGGGTGCAGCGGGCGCTGGATCTGGGCTTCACCGTGACCAGCGACTTTGGCATCGGCGTCTACAACAGCCAGACCCTCAAGGAGCTCAAGCGCCTGGGTGTGTCGGCGGCCACCGCCTCCTTTGAGCTGAAGCTGCCCCAGATCCGGGACCTGTCCAAGGCCATCCCCTTGGAGGCCATTGTCTACGGACGGCTGCCCCTGATGATCATGGAAAACTGCATCATCCACAACCAAACCGGACAGCATAGCTGTACCGGGGTCAGTCAGCTCACCGACCGCCGGGGTGAGAAGTTCCCTGTGGTCAAGGCCTGGGGCTGCCGGAACGAAATTTTGAACGGCAAGACCTTGTTTTTGGCCGACAAGGCCGCCGACTACCAGCGGCTGGGCCTGTGGGCGGTGCGTCTGATGTTTACTACCGAGAAGCCGGAGCAGTGCGTCCAGGTGCTGGAGCGCTACCGCGGCCAGGGCCGCTACAAGCCCTTCGACTTTACCCGCGGCCTCTACTACCGCGATGTAGAGTGACCCACTTTTCTTGAAAGAAAAGTGGGCAAAAGAACTTTGGCGGAAAACTTCGTTTTCCTTCTACGCTCTTTGGGAAGGACTCCTTGTGCTGCAAGGCTTCCCTTCTAACCTATCTTTTAGCGCTATTTTTGTAATTTCAATTTGATATATAACTATGAGGAGTACCCTATGAACCTGAAAGTCAAAGCCCTCTCCCCCAAAATCGGCAAGGAGATCCCCGCCCCCTTCTACGCCAGCGCCGGCGCTGCCGCCATGGACCTGCACGCTTGCGTAGACGAGCCCATCACCATCCCCGCCGGCGGCCGGGCCGTCATCCCCACCGGCATCGCCATCGCCCTGCCCTCGGCCCAGTATGTGGCCCTGGTCTTTGCCCGCAGCGGTCTGGGCATCAAGCACGGCGTGGCTCCCGCCAACTGCGTGGGCGTCATCGACAGCGATTACAGAGGTGAAATCATGGTGGGTCTTCAAAACTCTGGGGAATCGGACTACACCATTCAGCCCGCTGACCGCATCGCCCAGCTGATGATCACCCCCGTGGTTCAGGCCCAGGTGGAGCTGGTGGACGAGCTGGACGACACTGACCGGGGCGCCGGCGGCTTCGGCTCCACCGGCCGGTAAGAAAGAGGCGCGGATATGGCCATCATTCTCGCCTCCCAGTCTCCCCGGCGGCGGCAGCTGCTGGAGCAGATGGGTTTTACTGATTTTCTGATCCGGCCCGCCCAGGGCGAAGAGCTTGCCGACCCCAATCTGGACCCCGGCGGGCTGGTGGAGGCCCTCTCCCGTCAAAAGGCGCTGGAGATCTCTGCCTCGGCCGATCCGGAGGATCTGATCATTGCCGCCGACACGGTGGTGGCAGTGGACGGCCAGGTGCTGGGCAAACCCCACAGCACCCAACACGCCCACGAGATGCTCGCCGCCCTCTCCGGCCGGGAGCACACCGTCTACACCGGCGTGACCGTGTGCCGTGGCGGGCAGATCCTCACCCAGCACGAGGCCACTGCGGTGCGCTTTCGTCCCCTCACCGCCCAGGAGATCGACGCCTACATCGCTACCGGCGAGCCCATGGACAAGGCGGGCTCCTACGGCATCCAAGGCCGGGGTGCTCTGCTGGTGGAGGGCATCTCCGGAGACTATTTTAATGTAGTCGGCCTGCCGGTGTGCCGGCTGGGCCGCATGCTGACCCAGTTTGGGGTGGATCCCCTCACGGGAATGTAAGGAAAGGAGGAGCGTCGTGAAGGACTTTTTTCGCCACAACGGCGTTTGGCTTCTGGTCATCGCCCTGCTGCTGAGCATCCTCATCGGCCTGACCTCCGCCTTTATGGGGGGCAACGCCGATCCCCTGTCCAACCTGGTCAATACCGTCACCGCTCCCGTCCGCAGCGGCATTGCCGCCGCCGCCGACTGGGCGGAGGGCGTTTATTCCTACGTGTTCCACTACGGCGAGATCCGGCAGCAGATGGAGGAGCTGGAGCAGGAGAACGCGGAACTGCGCAAAAAGATCCGCCAGGGCGAGGCGGCCTCCCAGGAAAACGAACAGCTTCGGGATCTCTTGAATCTCCAGGCCAAGCGGGAGGACTTTGTCTTTGAGTCGGCCAAGGTGACAGCCCGCTCCACCGACAACTGGCGCTCCACTCTCACCCTCAGCAAAGGCAGCAGCGCCGGCGTGGAGAAGGGGGACTGCGTCATCACCGAGACCGGCCTTCTGGTGGGCGTGGTCAGCAGTGTGGGCACCAACTATTCCATCGTCAACACGCTGATCGATACCGGCACCGAAATGGGCGGCATCATCACCCGCACCAACTCCGCCGGCGTGCTGGAGGGCGATTTGGCCCTCATGCAGGAGGGCAAACTCCGCCTGAGCTACCTGCCCGACGAGGCCCAGCTGGTGGCCGGTGACGAGGTGCTCACCTCGGGCAACGGGGACGTGTACCCCGCCGGCCTGGTAGTAGGCCAGGTGGAGAACGTCTTCACCGACGCTTCCGGCCTTACCCGCTACGCCATCGTCACCCCTGAGGTAAAGCTGGACCAGCTGGTGGAGGTCTTTATCATCAAGGAATTTGACATCGTGGAGTGATAGAGACCCCGCGCTGTTGGAAAGGAGGTCCCTATGACCCGTCGGGACCAGATACACAAATGGTTCGTCTATGCGCTGGCTCTGGTGCCGGTGTGGCTGCTGGACGAGTTTGTCCTCAACCGCGTTCCCCTCTTCGGTGTGGTCCCCATGCTGCTGCCCCTGACGGTGGTAGCGGTTGCCGTGCTGGAGGGTTCGGTGGCCGGAGCAGGCTTCGGCATCGCAGTTGGCCTGCTGTGGGAGCTGGCCTATCCCGGCGGCTCCGGCATTCTGGTCTTTGGCATGACTTTGGCCGGAATGCTCACCGGCTCCATCGCCCAGTACGCCCTGAGCCAGTCCTTTGTCAGCTGCCTGCTGTGCTCCGCGGGGGTGCTGGCCATGATTGACGGTGCCCGCATCGTCCGCTACCTCTTCGTCCAGGCGGAGACCCTGGACGTATTGCTCCAGGTGGCCGCCTCAGAGATCGCTGTCTCTTTGTGCTTTACTCCCTTCATCTATCTTTTGTTCCGCATGGTGTTTCGCCGGGTGGGCGGCACCAAACTGGCTTAGACTCTCTTGTGAGAGGAGGTTTCCATGGATCACAAGCAATTTTCCCGCCGGGTGGTGGGCGTGGTGGTCATGCTGGCCCTATTGCTCACCTTCCTGTGCTCCAACCTGTACACCATCCAATATACCAACGGGGCGGAATATGCCGAGCAGTCGGTATCCCAGGTTTCGGAAACGGAGACCGTAGCCGCCAGCCGGGGCAACATTCTCGACCGCAACGGCAAAGTGCTGGTTTCCAACCAGGTCTGCTACAACGTCACCTTGGATCTGAACCTGTTGGGTAACGAGGAAAAGAATCGGTGCGACACCATTCTAGCCCTCACCCAGACCGCCACAGAGCAGGGTGTGACCTGGACAGACACCCTCCCAATTACCACCCAGCCTCCCTTTGAATACACCACGGAAGATCCCTTCTATACCACTTCCGTCAACGAGGAGGGCGAGACAGAGTACAATCTCACCTTCCTGGGCAAGCTGGCCGTCAACCAGAAGTGGATCGAGGATCCCTCAAAGCAGAACGCCTCGGACAGCAGTACCGAGAAGAAAACCGGTCTGATGGACAAGATCAAAGCCTTCTTCGGCATGGGCGGCAGTCAGGAGGAAACCGAGGAGGAAGAGCCCTACCGCCAGCCCACAGCGGAGGAACTGCTGGGCAAAATGTGCAAGCGCTTTGACATTGCCGGCAACGGCAAGGTGGACGAAAAGCAGGCCAAGGCCAACGGGGAGACCGTGCCCACCCTGAATATCGGGGACATGGACCCCACCGACGCCCGCACTATCGCCGGTATTCTCTATGAACTGTACTACCGCGCCCGCATCAACAGCTGGCCTCCCTACACCTTCGCCACCGATGTGAGCATCGACTTCATCACCCGGGTGAAGGAGCTGAATCTGCCCGGCGTAGAGATCGAGACCACCAGTGTGCGCAAGTATAACACCGAGTACGCCGCCCATTTGCTGGGCTACACCGGCGCCATTACCAGCGAAACGTGGCCCACCTACAAAGAAAAGGGCGGGTACACTATGAACGACTACGTGGGCATCACCGGTGCAGAGTCTGCCTTCGAGTCCTATCTCAAGGGCACCTCAGGTACCCGTGCCATCAAGCGCAATGAGAGCGGTAAGATCATCTCCTCTCAGTGGCTCACCAACGCGGAAACCGGAGAAAGCCTTGCCCCGCAGCCCGGCCAGAACGTCTTCCTCACCATTGACATTGACCTGCAGCAGCAGGTGGAGGAGATTCTGGCCAGCGGCGTAGCCGGCCTGCAAAGTAAAGAGACGGAGGGCGCGGCCTGCGTAGTGCTGGACGTAAACTCCGGCGATGTGCTGGCCTCCGCCTCTTACCCCACCTATTCTCTGACTACCTTCTCCCAGGACTACAACGACCTGTCGAAAGATCCCCTGAAACCCCTGCTGAACCGTGCTCTCCAGGGTCTGTATCCTCCCGGCTCTACCTTCAAGATGATTACCGCCATTGGTGCCTTGGAGGCAAATATTGTAGAACCTGATACCCTGATCGATGACAAAGGTGTCTATACGTTCTACTCCAGTCCTCAGCCTCAGTGCTGGTACTACCGGCAGTATAGACGCACCCACGGCCTGCAAAATGTAAGCCAGGCTATTATGAACTCCTGCAACTATTACTTCTATGAAGTAGGCCGTCTGATAGGCATCGACCTGCTGGATCAGTATGCCGCCATGTTTGGTCTGGGACAGAAGACCGGCATCGAACTCACTGAGCAGGCCGGCGTGGTGGCCAGTCCGGAATTTACCAAATCTCTGGGCGGCACCTGGCACGAGGGCAACATCCTCTCCGTGGCCATCGGTCAGGAGAGCACCCAGGTCACCCCCATCCAGTTGGCCAACTATATTGCCACCCTGGTCAACGGCGGTACCCGCTACTCCACTCACCTGCTGAAAACGGTGAAGTCCAACGACTTCTCCCAGGTCACCTACAACTATGAGCCCAAGGTGCTCAGCCAAGTGGAGATGGAGGAGGAAAACCGAGAGGCCGTTATGGAGGGCATGCTTATGCTTACCACGGAGGGTTCCGTATCCTCCGCTTTTAAGGACGTCCCCGTCTCGGTAGGTGCCAAGACCGGTTCCGCTCAGGTCAGCTCTCAGACCAACTCCAACGCCGTTTTTGTATGCTTTGCCCCCTACGACGATCCCCAGATCGCCGTGGCCATCGCGGTAGAGCACGGCGGCAGCGGCTCGGAGCTGGGCAAGATCGCCGCCCAGATCGTCACCGCCTACTTCTCCGTCCAGGGGGAGCAGGGCACCATTACTCAGGAAAACACCCTGGTTCCCTGAGTTTTTCCCGTTCACAACCGCCCGGCGGTTTTGAAATATGATGTGTTTGCCCCTCCCTGTATGCGGGGCAGAAAGGAGACACAAGAAAATGTCTGAATGTACGCACGACTGTTCTTCCTGCAGCGCCGACTGCGGCTCTCGGGACCTGCGGGCTCCCGTCAATTCCCGTTCCAGCATCAAGCGGGTCATTGCCGTAGTCAGCGGCAAGGGCGGCGTCGGTAAGAGCACCGTCACCGCTTCCCTGGCGGTGGCCATGGCCCAGCGCGGCCACAAGGTTGCCGTTCTGGACGCCGACATCACCGGCCCCTCCATCCCCACCGCCTTCGGTATCCACGAGCGGGCTACCGGAGATGATACCGCTCTCTTCCCCGCCGTCACCCCCAGCGGCATCAAGGTCATGTCCCTGAACCTGCTCACCGCCAACGAGACTGACCCCGTCATCTGGCGTGGTCCCGTCATCGCCGGCGTGGTCACCCAGTTCTGGAGCGACGTGGTGTGGGGCGACGTGGACTATATGTTTGTGGACATGCCTCCGGGAACCGGCGACGTGCCCCTGACCGTGTTCCAGTCTCTGCCCGTGGACGGCGTGATCGTGGTCACCTCTCCCCAGGATCTGGTGTCTATGATCGTCACCAAGGCGGTGCACATGGCTCAGATGATGTCGGTGCCTCTGCTGGGTCTCATTGAGAACTACAGCTACTTCCAGTGCCCCGACTGCGGCGCCAAGCACACCATCTTTGGTGAGAGCCACCTGGAGCAGGAGGCCATGAAGCTGGGCCTGCCTCTGCTGGCCAAGCTGCCCATCGATCCTAAAGTGGCCGCTGCCTTCGACGCGGGCAAGATCGAGTCCCTGGAGACTAACTACCTGGCCGAAGTGGCTGCCAAGCTGGACGTATAAGAATATTGCACCGGGCAAACCCTGCCCGGTGCATAAAAAAACACCGTGGAGTGGGGAACCGGTGCATAGGGACAATTTATGAACCTACCCATATAACTTAATATTTGTTCCTGTGGAGGGAGGCTGTGTTTCAGCACAGCCTCCCTTTTCTGCTCATGCGACCTCGTTTGGAATTGCTTCTGCCATGGAATCCGCCATACTCCGAGGAAGTTCATCCACCAGGCCGATGTCACGATAGTAGATGCGTACTTCCTGCGGTGCTGTGCGGGAGTATTTCTCCGCACGCTCACCGACCTCCACTCGTTTGATGAAGATGCGCAGGATCTCAGCAGTCAGCTCCGGAATCTCGCTGTATCGCTTGGCATTCTCAATGAACCGGGCAATATTGGAGCTGGAGTCTTTCAGTTCCTGAAGCCTTACTTCCATGGCAGGGAGCTGTTCCTGGATCTCTTTCTGCTCGGCGGTGTACTCCTGAGACAGGATGCGATACTGCTCGTCCGGGATGCGTCCAAGTACACTGTCCTCGTAGAGCCGTTTGAACAGCTTCGTCAGCTCGGCCTGGCGCTTCTGCATGGTGTCGATCTTCTTTTGGAGCATAGCGATCTCCTGCTGTGCCTCCTTGCCCTGCTTCTTGCGGATATGCTCTGCAAACCGCAGCTCATTCTGACGAGCGAAGTGTGTGACACGGCGAATGTCATCCAACAGGATAGCATTAAGCTCTTGTTCCCGGATATAATGAGCGGAGCACACATCTTTGCCTTTCTTTTTGTAGGTGGAGCACATGAAGTTATTTTTCACCGCATCCATGGTGTGCGCCCGGTGCAGTACCATGGTGCCGCCGCAGTCCAGGCAATAGATCAGTCCAGAGAAGATATTCTGCTCGGCCATGTTGGCTCTGCGCCGTTTGTGCTTTCGGATATCCTGTACGATCTCCCAGGTCTGTTGTGTGACAAGTGCTTCATGTGTATTTTCGAAGCGGAGCTGCTCAGACTCCGGACGCTCAATGCGCTTCTTGTTCTTGAAGGACAGCGTGGTGGATTTCAGGTTGATGGTGTGGCCCAGGTAGGTCTCATCCTCCAGAATGCCAGCGACAGTGTTGGTGGACCAGTTGTACGGCCGGGTGATATCCACTCCGGTCAGCTCCACTCCGTGCTTCTGGTAGTAGGAGTATCCAGGCGTGGGGATTTTGTCTTTCTTGAGCTGCTTTGCGATCTGGGCTGGACCCTTTCCGGAAACACAGAGGTCAAAGATGTAACGCACCACCAGAGCAGTCTCAGGATCAGGCACCATGTGCCGTTTGGGATCTGCCGGGTCCTTCATATACCCATAGCGGGGACGGGAGGAAACTCTGGCGCCAGTCTCAGCCTTAAGACGAACCACGGAGCGGCCCTTCTTGCTGCAGTCTTTGGCATAGAACTCGTTCATCAGATTCCGGAAGGGCGTGAAGTCATTGGTAGACTCGTACAGGCTGTCCACACCGTCATTGACAGCGATAAAGCGCACACCATAGCTCGGGAAGATGAGTTCCGTGTACTGACCCACCTGAAGGTACTCACGGCCCAATCGGGACATGTCCTTGACGATCAGTGTTTCCACCTGACCGTTTTCCATCAGCTCCATGACATGCTGCCAGCCTGGGCGGTTGAAATTCGTTCCCGAGTAGCCGTCGTCATACAGGAAGAGTGTGTTGGTGAATCCTTTCTCAGCTGCATACTTCTCCAACAGAAGCTTCTGATTCTGGATGCTGTTGGAGTCATCCGTCTTATTTGTTTTCTGTGTGTCCTCCTGACTCAGGCGGCCATAGAGGACGGTATATTTTTCATTGCTTGCCATTGCTGCTCCTTTCCGGGCAAGCCGATACGGTAACAACAAACATACCGTATCTCCTGCCCAATGTCTATCCTCAAATCGAACCTTTTCCCAAATCGTTGTCGATGATTTGGAGCATCTGCTCCGTAGGTGTTTTCGCTTTCTCTGTGGCAGAGAAGATGGAACGGACGAAGAATGTTCGTCCGCCCACAATCATCTCACGGCGCAGTTCCATACCATGTTCAGTTTCGTGATAAGATGTATCCCGGTAGATTGGCGTGATCGTATTCTCGTCCCGGAAGCCGATCGCTCGCTCCGGCATATATCCACCCAAGATACCCGTCTCCATATACACTTCAAATTCACTTTTCATAGCGTTCCTTTCTCCCAGAACCAATTCGGGCAACAAAAATAGCAGACCGTCACATGGTCTGCTGCCAAGTTTGTTCTTCTTCGTGATCGTCCTCGGCGTGGCCTTGGGCGATTTTCTTTTGCCGTTCCTTACGGAGCGTTTTCCTGTCTGTATGCGGGTGCATTGTGGTGCCGTCCATCACTGGAGCAACAGGCTGAGACTGCTCCAGACGGTATCCAAGCCCCACCACAGCAGAAGCAATGCTGCTGTCCCCATCAGCAGGACCGCCCATGTGGGACCATCCAGGTGCGGCAGCCGCAGTCTGGGCAGCCTGGTGATGGGCAGAGAAAAACGCTTCTCGTTCCGCCTCCCAGCCTGTTCGCTCATTTGCTCCAGATGCTTCACCGCTTTCAGCAGTTCGTTCATCTGCGTCCGGGTCGGGAGCTGCGCCAGCAGCTCGTTGGCTTTCTTGAGATAGGCGGTCTGCCTCTCCGCGTGGTACCCCAGTGTGTAGAGGTCGCTCATCAGATCCTCCCACTCTGCTTTCGTGGGATGCACTTCGGGAGGCGGCGTCTGCGGTGTGGGCTGCACCATCTGCGCGGGACGGTTCTTCTCCAACAGCTCGTCCATGGATAATTTCTGTTCTGATCCTGAATTCATATTCCATCTTCTCCTTCAGATATTTGTCCCCGAACAGCAGGCGGTCACGACACTGCCAGCCGCTGGGTGTGGTGTAGGTGATGTTCCGCCGGGAGGTTTCCCAGCGTACCTTGTAGCCCTCGCTCTCCATCAACGCAATGAACTCCTCACGGCTGGAGGCATGGCGCATACAGTCGTTGATGATATTCATGAGCTGCAGCTTCTTACTCTGACCACGGGCTGCGGTATGGTACTCGCCGACCGTCATGGCCTTGGTTTTCTGCCTCCTGTCTTTAGGCTGGAACACAGGAAGAGAAAATTCCATGCAGACCTGGTCGTTGCGCTGTCGCAGTTCCTGGAGCTGCTCCTTTGCGATGTGCAGTTTCTTCCCCGTATCAAAGTTGACGGAGTTGATGAGAAAGTGGGAATGAATGTGTTCCCGGTCTGTGTGGGTGCAGACCAGAACTTCATACCCCTCATAGTACTCAGCCAGCTTCAGCGCCGCCGCATGAGCGGTGACCGGGTCGACCGCTTCGCCTTTTGGGAAGCTCTGCACCATGTGGTAGAACAGCACGCCATCGGTTTTGTGATGCAGCCGCTTGGTGGTCATGAAGTCCGCGTAGACAGAGTCCGGCTGGCAGTTGATGCCTGTGACCAACTGTTGACCGTCACACTCGGTTTTCTTGTTCTGCATGGTGTACCGCATCACGGCTCCCATGCATCCGGTGGTCTGTCCTCGTTTGTAGTTAGTGAAGCTGATGATCGCCATTTCTCACCACCGCTTTCGTTCCAGAATCAGCCGGACAGCGGCGCAGAGTTCAGAGAATGCCTGGCGTACGCTGTCCAGATTAACTACCGTGATGCGCCCCATGTGCGCCAGGGTGACAAGCTGATTCAGATTCCTGCCGATGGACTTCAGCTCCTTCAGCACTTCTTTCAGTCCATCGATGACCACAACCTGCTTTCTCAGACAGCAGGCGGTCACATAATCGCTCATGGACATCCCGGAGCGTTTCGCCAATTCCTTGATGGCCTCCCGGTCTGCGGATGCCATCCGGGTACTGAACTTGATATCTTTTTTCATTTGGTTTCCTCCAGTCTTTCGTAAAAATGGGGTGTGGGGCAGCGCCCCGCAAACAGGCGGAAGGCGGGCGGCGGCTTTGCCGACGACCAGACAAATGCGATGCTGGCCACCTCCAAGGAGGTGATTCTCCCGCACCGAACACCTGCGCTCCTCCTCCGGCCACAAACGACGCAGTACAGCGTTTTTCTTGCTCGGCGGGGAGTTTACTCGCCGCCCCCGGAAACAGCCCACAAATTGCCGCACGGCGCCCCGGCAGGGTCAACAGGGTCGACCGCCCGGACACCCTGGGTATCGTCACTTTCGGCACGCTGCAGCTCAATGAGCCGCCTTCCGTTGCTGCGGCGCACCACAGCCGAAATGCCGATTTTCCTTAGTGCGTCAAGGTTTTGCAGGATCTGTCGGGATACTTTCTTGGGTGACATGCGCTCCACCCCCACAGGGTCGATTTGTTCAGACAGCTCTGTGGGAGTGCCGATAAATTCGCTTCGGTCACGCATCAGTTCAGAGAGAAGATAAATGATGCGGTCGCCCAGCAGTTCCGGCTGTGTCCGACTGTCCGACACCAGCTCCCACACATTTTCACCGTTGCGCTCCAGTGTCAGCTCCCGGTATTCAATGTCACGGCCAATGCAGGAGAGCTTTGCTCTGCCGCTGCCCCGCCGTTCCTCCATCAGCGTGAAGCTGGAATCCACCGCACCGCTGATAGCAGTCGTACCAGAGATGCGATTGAACACATCGTCAGCGGTTTCCTTGCGCAGATGATGGATCAGCAGGATGGCGATGCCGTGGGTATCTGCGATCCGTTTCAACACAGACAGATCCCGGTAGTCGTTTGCGTAGGTTGCGTCGCGAGCCGGACGAACCATCTGCAGCGTGTCGATGATAACCAGTACCGTGTCCGGGTGTGCTACGATAAATGTGTCCACCTGCTCCTCCAGCCCCTGACCAATGAGGGCGCACTCCGTGCAGAAGTGGACGCTACTTGGTGCGTCCTCAGTGATCTCAAAGAGCCGGTTCTGGATACGGAGAACGGAATCCTCCAAGCAGAGATAGAGGGTAGTGCCCTGCTTCACGGACATCCCCCAGACCGGTTCGCCCTTGGCCACCATGACGGACAGCCACAGGGCCAACCAGGACTTTCCCACCTTGGGAGAGCCGGCAAGGATGTGCAGCCCCTGGGACAGCAGCGTGTCCACCACGAAGTTGAGCGGCGTCAGCGGCAGGCTCATCAGGCTCTCGCCGTCGATGGTTTGCAGTCGTTTTGTTTTACTCATAGGATCATCCCCTTGTAAAAAGATAAGGACAGAGACCACGCGGCCACCGTGGCTCTTGTCCTCTCACTTGATTATTGGGGGGATTTTGATAAAATGAGAATATCGTAAGACAGGCAGAAAACAGATATAGGACAGAGGAGGTGCCCCTATGCCACTGGGGATCCAACAGAACAACAATTTCCTGCATCTTACAATGGATGTCTGGCAGGATCAGATCTTTTTTAACGAGACCGTCTACCCGGCCGGCCACTTTGCCGCCGAACTGTTGAATGTTCCCGAGGAGACCATACGGGAACTGGACACCCACGGCGGCGCCATCAGCCATCAGGTGGAGGCCCTGGCCTTGGCCGGGCGAGGTGAATTGATCAACCTGCTGGACGGGACCCGCGTCTCTCTGGAGAAGCTGCTGGATGCCCTGTGGCAATGTCCACCGTACAGCCTGATGGACAAAGCACAGGAGCAGCACACATTGGAGGTGATGTTTTCCCCGGCATCCCACAACGATCTGCTGAAGCCGGCTTCGCCCGTCCGGGAATTTTTCTTCCGCTATCTGGTGGCCGCCTTCAGCATTCCCCTGGGCATCCAGCACTTTGCCGTGGCGGCACGATATTTTGAGGAGGGCTATCTGCGACGGCTGAAGAAACGGACAGAGACCTTCTTCGCCATGGCCGCCCACGACTGCTTCAACAGCGAATGGTTCTGGGATACGATGCGTGATCTGCCGGTACCGGATGTTGAGCCATTCACCATCACACCGAACTTGAGATCCTCCTATGTCTTTGCCCGACACCCGAAACAGGGAAAGGAAACCGTATTTGTGAACCGGTATTTCTTTGACCATGCCATCAGCTTCTACATCTTTGACCTGATGAACGGACTGCAGCACGGACATGCGCCCAGCCGGTGCTGTGGCTGCGGAACATACTTTCTCACCACCAACGGCCACATGCCGAAATACTGCGATGGCATTGCGCCTCAGGATCCCCGCATGACCTGCCGGCAGTACGGCGCCATGATGCGGCAGAAGAAACAGAACAAACAGCACCCGGTCTATCGCCTATTCACCACCCGCACCAACACCATTCGCAAGCACCATCAGAGAGGAAAGATCTCCGACGAGCTGCGCAATGAAGCCCTGTATGTAGCGGAGAGTCTGCGTGATAAGGCGCTCATGGACAACGACTATGCCGCCAACGGTTATGCACACGACATGGAACAGGAAGTGATCTATACTCAGGCGAGAGAGCGTCTTGCCAGGGAGGACGGGCCATGAGTATGTACCGCTGCGACGATCTCTGCCCAAGCAACGAGGAGCTTGCCCAGCGCATACAGGACGGCGATCCACAGGCCGCTCCGCTGCTGCTCTCCCAGAACGAGGGATATCTGACCATGCTGGCCGCAAGCTACTGCGAGCAGTTTTCTCAGGATTTTCTGGTGGACGACCTCAAGCAGGAGGGGGCGCTGGCACTGCTGGATGCGGCGACAAAGTTTGATCCCTCCCATGGAACAAAACTGCTGACCTATGCGACCTCCGCCATTGAGACAGCCATGCGGGACTGCGCCGCCCAAGGTTCTTTTTCGCTGTCGCTCCCGCTGGACCGTTACCGCCAGCTGCGTCAGGTGGCATTTCTCTATGCCACGCATGAGCGGAACATCGAAACAGATCTTCTGCCGGCCATTCAAGAGAAGTTGGAAGTCTCCGCTAAAGTAGCCAAGCGTCTGCTGGAAGAATACCGTACCGTATTTCAGATCGAGTCTCTGGGTGAGCGTGTCTTTGACCTTTGGTGTGGCGGCGACCCCGCCAGGGCCTACGACCGCTTCATGCGCCGGACGCTGCTCCTCCAGCGCATGAATGAGGTGTTGAGCCCCAGAGAACTGAATTTGGTGCGATGTTATCTGGGGATCGGCCAACCCAACGAGCAGGGCATGACCTTTCAGGAACTGGCCATCCGACTCAACTACAACGGCCCCAGCGGGGCGGAGAAGGCGTATAAGAGCGCCGTCCGGAAATTGAGAAAGCAGTTGAACGGCGGCACTTACGGCCAGTGGCTCTCCATCCAGAAAGCCATTCGCAAGGCCAGAGCGGAGGCAGAAGCTGATTCCGGCTACTATGTGCCGCCGCAGACGACCTGGCTGGACGAAAAAGAACTGGCGGAGCGGTTTCTCTGTGAAGTCGTTTCGCTGATCCACGTCCATGAGATCTTCAGCGACGTATTGGAGCAGGAAACAGAATAAGCAGTGCGGCACCAGGCTTTGTCCTGATACCGTACTGCTTTTCATTTATCCCATGATCCCGATTTTATTACCGTTCTCGTACATATCCTCGGCGTATTCCGCATGGTTGAGTCCCTGGCTTTCTATCCAGCCGAAGCCTGGCACGTAGACCATGTTGTCCGGTGCGCCGTCAGGCGAAGCCGGGGCAGGTTCTGGTTCTTGTGGGGGTGTGACATCCTGTTCAGGTAGAACCGGTACTTCACTCGCTGAGGGCGTTTGAGCAGGCGATGGCTCCGGGAGAATGTCAGCTTCCTCGACCAGTTCCGGCAGTATTGCTTCCGCCTTTTCTTCCTCTGGTGATATGACTCCTTCTGTTTCCGGTATCTCCTGAACTTCGGGCTGCGTGGCGATTACAGCGGCTGGCGTGGGCAGTGCGGGTGTTTCCCCGGCTGGTTGCTTCTGTGGCCACACAGCCGCACACAGGGCCAGACAGGCGGTGAATGTTGCAGCGGCGATGATTCGTTTCTTCATGTTGCTTCCTCCTTTCCTGACATGGAAAGAGCGCCCGTTCTCTTCGCTGTACGGCGAGAGACTGAGCGCTCTTTTTCATATTGATTCAGTTCCATAGAGAGCTGCCACGCCAGCTCAAATCCAGAGATAAAGCTGTCCATGGAGCGTTCTTCTGCCATCAGACTCTGGGCATCCATGATTCGCAGTACCAGCCGCCGTTCCGGCTTCTCCAGCACTTTGATCAGTGCCTGGTGGCATTCTTCCACTTCCTGCCTCTGTTCCGAAAACTCCGGCGGGGTATAGAAGCAGTCGTACAGATCCTTGAGCAGATTGTTCATGTGTTGCACCTCCTGGTAGCAACACACAATACCATATGATGAGGGGAATAGCTATAACTTTTTACAGGGAAACGCCTTTCTCTGTAAAATAATCCACCAGGCGATTATTGAATACTCGTTTGATATCTCTTAACGCCGAAAGAGAGGAGTAATCAAAGGCATATAACTGCTCTTTTTCAGCTTCTGTCACCTCGATCTTTTTAAATAGCTCAGAATATGTAGTTTTTGCTTTCTCAAATAGCAAATCCAGAAATTCTCTCTTCTCTGTCGATGTAGGTTCCTCGAATTCGCACACTAAATCAAAGCGTGTCTGAAGTTCAGGCGGAATAACCTTTTTGTAGTCCGCTTCGTTGAGAAGATTTGAAGTAAAGACAATAACATATCCATCCATGTCGTACTCTCTTGCCATAGAATCCGTAAAACGGCCTTCTTCCAATAACTCCAGAAAGAAAGAGAAAACTGGGCGTGTAGTCTTTTCAAACTCATCGCAAAGCAGCACACCTACTTTGCTTTTTTGAATTTTTTCACTTAGCTCTCCATGGTTGCAACCAATATAACCTGCCGGACTGCCAATTAAACTATTCAAGGCATCTTGGCTACTGTAGTTCTGAAAATTGATTTTAGCTAAGTAACAATCAGTTTGTAGCCCACTTGCGAGCAGCCTCGCAACCTCAGTTTTTCCGATACCAGATGCTCCAAAGAGAAAGATTGAAAGGACTTTTTGCTCCTTGGCTTTGTTTAGCAAAATAAAATTTTTTAAGCAATACTGCAGTCTGTCTTTGAAATAGCTGTGGCCAATCAAGTTATGATTGAATATGTCGATGAAGGTATCAAAATTCCCTCCACTCAAATCTGTCACTTTAGAGAGCATATTTTCTTCAGGTTCTTTCTCCCCTAAACCGCATAGATCAGGAAGTAACTTGCAGACAGGTTCTTGTCCATCAAAAAACAGTGGGAAGTATTTCAATAATGCATCAATCTGAGGTGTTTGCGCAATAACTCTAATATTTGGCATGATACCAAGAAACTGTTCAACTGCGTAAATGAGAGCTTTATTATCCTCGATTGCATATGAAACAGAAGTCAAATCTAATATAGCCAACTTAGAAGAGCTGTTAAATCGTTCAAATTCGTTACGCTGTTCACCACTTGCGCGAGAAAAAGTTGCAATCGGAATATCATTCATATCTGCGTATTGAATGATATTGTCCAAATCCTGTGTATTGTTGTATTTGTATATCTTTTGCCTGGGATATGGTTTAAAGGCGTGCGCTGTTTCGGGGGCAGAATCTGCCTCTTCATCTTCCTTGAAATAGCATTTATAATCAGAAAATAAAAGAGGCAATAATTCCATAGCGCTTTCTGCAATGGTCGCTTCTACAATTACAACAGTATCCTCTGCCATATTTGTGAAATTAATGTATACTGGTACTATATTATTTTTGTTGGTCAACAAAAAATAAACCAATGCAGATATGTCAATGCAAATATCAGCGCAGAAATCGAGCATATCTTTAGTTTGTTCAAATCTAAATGGGAATACTTCTCTTTCTTCCTGGATTTTTCTTAATTCCTCAACATTGCGGTAAGTAAACAAAGTATGCTCCATCTTTATTTCCTCCACAGTTTACTTAGCCAAATACCGAAGCGATTCCACCAGTGAAGTTTTAGCGCAGGGGCTTCTTCCAGTTTAAATGCCACATCTTGAATGATTGCCAATGTATCAATGAAATGGTAATCACTGAAACTCTTTTTAGTTGTGTCATGTGGCAAAGGATGCGAATTACTTTTAATTATTTTGCTGGCAGCTGCCTCCTGTTGTTCCTTGCGAGCACCAATCTCTTGGAAATAGGTAAATGTGTTTGAGCTAATAAATTCTTCGCTTACAATACCTTTGTAGATGCCAACAATAGATACATGACCAATAAGTAAATCGTTGATGTTGTACTTATTCTCAAATTCCGATTGAATTTCCATAGGGATCTTAATGATAATTTCAGATACGGGTTCCTTCATATTTTCATCATATACAAGCCCTTTCAAAATGTATGCATAGTCTTGCAACATTGAACTGACCAAATTATTGACTTCCATACCTTCTACCCGCATACCCTTTAATGCATCGCGACGCAAAATAAGAAATTGCCGAAGGCTTTCTTCGTTCAGCAGTTCTAATTTGATACGATCTACCTTTACAAGATCACCTTCTGCTGAGTTATCCAATGCAGCCACAGAGGCACACTGCTCAATGATCCTACGCAAAAGGATGGATTTAGTCGTTTTTACATCCAAACTTTCCACAACTTTGGATGATGATGTAGCAGTTTCCTTTGCGTCTGCGGAGATAGAGGCCTTAATTCCGTCCAGAAACTGTTTTGTACCTTGTGCTGAGATGGACGATGTGAAGCCATATTGTGCTTCAAAACTACTTGATTTATCGGTTTCAATTTTAGTAAGAATGACATTGTTAATCATCATTGCGATTTCATATACCTTACTGAAATTCAGATAGTAGATATTAAAATCACGTGATTTCTTTTTCTCTGTTTGCTCCAAAGAATTCATCTCCATACGCTTAAAACTCCTGTTTTAGCGGTACCCAGTGTTCATCAGCCATATCAACAGCAAATTCTGTATTGTTGATATATAACTGGTTGTCTTTATCCCGAACAAATCCCCAGTGTAAGTTATGCTTTGTAGCATACGCCTTGAACGCATTAAACTTGTTCTCTATTTGACGGTCAATATTTTTATCCTGGCCCCTGGCTTCGCCGCCCTTAGTTTCAATCACCCAAATCGTTCCGTCTTTCTTCGTCACGATGTAGTCAGCGTAAAAAAGCCACTGCTTCTGGATTCCGTCTACATAGACGATGGAGAAATACTGTTGTCCGGTGTCACCGTTTTTGTACACCCATTCGATGTCTTGGCGACCTTCACAGTGCTGCTCAAACAGCATTTCACAAGTGCTGCGAACAAGGCTGGTTGCAAAGCCAGAAGTATATTCGTGATAGGCATTAGATAGGTACTCTACTTCGTTTTTCACATTGGGATCATAGCGGAAAAAGTCTTGCTCCGGAATATGGAATGTACTTTTCTTCGGATGCAGTTGCATACTCATTTGAACTGCCATCTGCGCTGTAACTTCCCGGAATTCTTCTTTCAGTTTGTGTTGGTTATTGATAACAAATGCATAGAATTCAGCTGTTTCCAGTGCGATCAGCTTCCGGCTGGAGTTGCCGCCCTTACGGAAAAGACGCTCCAGAATAGTTTTGACCTTATTCTGTGCCATACCGATAGAGCTCTTAATAGCGTCAATACTGTGCATAAGCTGCATACCATGCTTATGCGTATCAACGCGTTTATGGGTCGTAATGTAACTATGGCTCTCCGTCAGAGCAGAGGTACGCACAAACTCACCCTGCAAAGCCTGCCCATGGATCTCCGCACCGAAGATGTATCCGGCGTCTGCCAGCAGCCTCTGATTCTGTTTCTTATCACTACCCAGATGGTACTTGTCAACCAGAGCCTCATGAATTTTAAACAGCACTTCGCGCTCGCCCAGACCGTCGAAGTCCATATCCCGGATTTCCTTCTCAAGCGTAAATGTTTTGCACTTGTCCTTCAGGAACAAACGGCGAGTTTCATAAGCCTTATCCATGCTGGATAGCAGACCTGCCTTGTACTTCTCGTCAAAGGTGTACACATAGCAGAAATCCAGCAAATCATCTTCGTAGTGTCTGGCTTCTGGCATACGGCGAATTCGGCCAATTGTCTGAATCTCAAATCCCTCGCTCATACCCTCACGCAGTTTTACCAAGATTTTGGCACGGGGACAATCCCAGCCGGTACTGATAGCCTGCTTCATCAATAGGAACACTGGCGTGGCATTGTTCTCGGTCAGGTTATCTGGCAGATCCCGTTTGTCCTCACTCATCCAGATGCTGACCATGCCGTTGTCATAGGTGTAGCCCATGCTTTCCAGTTTAGCTTCTACCGCACGGATGGTTTCTGGCTGGCCATTTGGAAACTGAATTAATACCAAGGGGCGGATTGCCTTTCCCAACTCCTTATATCGGGCAGCAATCGCTTTGCGCTTAGCATCGGCAAGATCCAGAAGGCACTCATAATCATTGCTAATCTCCATGCCATCCACCAATCCCTCATTTACATAGAGGGCTTTGGTAATCAGGCCGGCATTGATAACATCTACTTCGTCAATTTCCAAATACTCATACCGCTTATTCTCCACTGCGGTGGCGCTAACACGGATAATGTTTTTTGCGGAGAATGCATCAATAATGGATTTCGCCTTTGCGGTATTATTGGAATGTTCCTCGTCGATGATGACGATGAATTCCGTTCCCGCTCGATGTGCTTCCGCAATGCGGTCGAAGAGGTTCTTTCGCTCACTGTCCCGGATGGCCGTGTTTCCTTTCTTGGTCACCAGCTCCCAGTTGATAAAAGTGGTGCTTTCAGCATCAAAACCGTTCTGTAGGGCATCAAACAGGTTTTGTGTATAACGGTGAGGCGCAAACTTTTGCATCTTCTGGCGGCTTTGTTCTTCCAGATCACCCTTGCCGGGACATAACCAGATGAAGGCGGTATTACTGATTATCTTTGTCAGGTATTCTTCGATGAAGTCAATCAGGATGATGGTCTTACCAGAGCCAGTGGGAGACTTGACAATAACCGTTTGCTTGGAACGGCTGTCTGTTGCTATATCCAGAAGATTGATAACTGCCCTTTCCTGAAAGTCAAACAGATTGATGTTGATGCCGCTTACCATGTTTCACCCACCTCCTTCAGTTCAAAGTTGAAGTAGTAATCAGGTATAGTATGGATTTCCACACCTGCAAATAGTGCGTTTTGTTCCGTGGTAAACAGAACTTCCTTGGATGCATAGATGGCTTTCACATTCTCGTACTCGCCCCAATGCTCCTGCAATTCGTCGGCTTCCTCGTCGCTCAAAATCATCAGATACTGGCTGCCGTCGATTTTGACACCATGTTCTAACTGGATCATTTCTCGGATGTGTTCCAAAAGATGATCGACAATGTATTCGGCGTCCTTGGAAATAAAATCAGTTCGATAGAATAAAAGGTTTGCCGCGACACCTCCTACTCTAACCTGTTCTCCAAGGCCATAAACAATAATACAGCACAGTCTTCATCGGTCGTTACATATTCAAAAATATCCTTTACTCGCAACTGTACCCATGTTGCAAGATTGTCGAAACAATTTCGTGTAAGTTCTAAGTAGGGCTTACTGAACAGTGGGAAAAAGCTCGGAAACCATTGAAAATACTAGGAAAAACAG
>CDTY01033668.1_pt1 | contig 71403 bp, 70 predicted proteins | sample 557731 | NCBI WGS metagenome assembly CDTY01 (sample SAMEA3182101, study PRJEB8094) | gut metagenome | biome: human; feature: gut; material: Stool; isolation source: human stool | place: Canada | collected 2013-02-12
CCGCTTTCCTATATGGTCTGAAAATTTTCTGAAAAGTTTTAAAAAGCAGTGTCCAAAATCGCAGTTCTCATTGGTTATAAAGAATAAACATAGAAAGAAAGGATATGATCCCCATGTTCCACAAAAAAGAGCTGCTCCCGGCCTTGTGTGTGTCCCTATGCCTGTGTGGCGCGATGGCGCCAAGCGTATCAGCGGTGGAGATTCCTGAACTGTCCAATCAGGAGGAAATCACTCCCTATGCTCTGTATATTCGAAAGGCAGAGTGCACTTTGTCGTTGAATGGAGGAATTGCTACAATAAGAGTATCGGTCACGGGGCAAACCGGGGTAGTGGACCGCTGTCAGGTAGTCGTTACCCTTGAGGAAAAAAGCGGGACTACATGGAAAACCATTGCCACATGGTCGGATGAATCCGACGGCGGGCGGGCCTCGCTATCAGAAACAAAGGCGGTGACGGCAGGCAAGACCTACCGGGCCAAAGTAGTGGCGACGGCCTGGTCGGGAAGCAAGTCGGAGACGAAGACAATCTTGTCCTCGGAGAAGAAGGCGTAAGATTCAGTAAGAAAAGGATTGTCTGCTTGTACTGTACATAGGAAAGGAGTATAGTAAGCATGAAAAAGATATGGAGCGTATTTTTAAGTTTTACTATTTTGGCTTCAATGTTTAGCACAAATGCATTTGCATACGGCAAAGAATCTCAAATGCAATCTGAGCGAACAGAACTTCATGAATGCATTAAAGAACAATTAATTGCGCAAGATGCTCTGTACTTAATGGATTTCTATGATTCTGTGATTGAAAATCTTTTAATCTCGAAATACAATAATACAATTAATTCAACAGCGGCAAGTTCTTGGTATGCGCCTAATGGTGGTATTATTTGGGGAAGAGCACCTAACATAGAAGTAGAAGCCGCCTTTTTTAATAAATCGGATGCGAAAGACCTACAAAATGACATGGGGAAACCAAACGCTATAAAGGTAACGCTCGAATTTCTATTAGGAGCGGCTTGGTTCCCCATCGGCGCATTGTTTACATTTTCTGAACTTGCACGTGCCATTGCATATAGTGATATGTGGGGGAAAATTGATACTGATAAGGAAGGGTGCTGCGTCTATGCCACCTATGATACATTAGAAATGAAAACCATAACTGTAATCTTTGGGTGGACACCTCCAACAATGAGTGTAAATTCTACGATTACGGTTACAGACCATTACATTAAGCCGTATTGATTGAGGAGGGATCCAAGCGCATGAAGGGTCAGTGTAAGATAACTTTGGTGCGGGCTCTTGGTTTTTACAGCTTTTTCCTGATCTTTGCGCTGGTGTATTTGGTGAAAGGGATTTTTCAGTATGAATGGATCTGCCCCGATATGGCATACTATGCCGTTTGTGTTATTTTTTTGGGGTTAGAGTTGGCCGATGGATTTATTTTATACAGAAAAGGGTACTTGTGCTGCGCATTTGCTCCAATTTTATTCCTGGAGATATTGTTCGGACAGCAGATACACCATCTAACATTTATTTATATATTTGCCGTGCTATTATTTGTAATTAAGGGAGTTGAGCTGTGCCTTGCTGTTGTGAAACGCCGTAGAAATGAACTGCGTTCGGAACCCTTCTATGATGGTGCAGATGGTGTGGTCCTATTATCTATTTTAGTCGATGTAATAATTCTGATTCAAATTATGTAACAGGAAAATGAGCGAATGTGAGGTGCAAATCCATGTCACTTAGAACGAGAAAGACCCTGGAAGTTCTTTGCTTCCTCCTTTCCTGCAGCATGGCGGTGATACTATGCTGCGTCCGGATGTCGGTTTATGTTGGATTTGTGTTATTGCTCGTTTTAGCGCTGTTTCCCGGGGTGCCTACCTTCGGCTGGGGCAGGGAGCGGTTGGAGTTTCTCCAGCGCACCCAGCAGTTCCGCGTCGGATCGCGCCTGATGTGGATATTGTTTTTGGTAGTGATCGTTCTGGGCGAGAGCTTTTTTTACCTTTACCTGGGGACCTCCGGAGAGCAGACAGTGGCTGATGGTAAACGGTGGGTATATTGTCTTTCCGGCGCTGTGGAATGTGATTCGGAGCTGGGTCTACGTGCTTTACCTGTTTGCACCTCAAAAAATCCGTTTCCGGGAGCAGCCGGAAGAGGAGTAAAAAACTGGGCCGCAGGTCAAACCTGCGGCCCGTATTTATTATTCCGCTTCTTTTGGTGGCTGGAACCGGACCAGGTCGGCATATTGCTGCCACACGCAGTCCAGCTTGCCCAGGTAGTTGGGCTTCCAGGGCTTGTTCCGGCCGCAGTAGTGAACAATGGCGCTGTTTTCCAGTACCCACTCCAAATCCACCGGGTGGCCGGGAGTGAGCAGGGCGGCGGTGAGCAGCCGCTCCGTCATGTTGTACCGCCAGGGATTCAGACGCAGGATGCGGTCTCCGTACAGGGCGCTGATCACGTCCTGGTCGGGGAGAAGCAGGGTCTTGCGGTGGGCCTGGACGTAGTCCAGCACGGGCTGAATCTGCTGCTCCCGGCGCAGCACCGGCAGGTTCATCAGCAACACCCCGGAATTGATGTAGGGGCCGGGAGTCTCCGACTGGAGCCGGATGGCGTTAAATTTCTCCATCCCCTTGGCCACGTGGCTGGCCGCCGCAAAGAAGTATTCCTCCAAAGGTAGCTCCCACAAGCTGTCCAGAGGGTGATTTACCACCAGGTCCGGGTCCAGATAGAGGACCCGTTCCAGGTCCTGGGGGAGCTGAAAGGCGGCAAAAATGCGGTCGTACATCTCCATGGGGTAGCGGTCGGTGGTGGGAGCCTGGGGCAGCAGGTGGGGATCGGCGGCCACGGGGACCAGGGTGAGGGCGGACTCATCCACAGAGCGCTCCAGAGCGGTGAAGTCTTCCATTGTGAGAGAGCGGTGGAGGACAAAGACCCGCATGGGCGTGCCGGGGTGCTGGCAGACCAGGCTTTTGAGCATCACAGACAGAGGATAGAGGTAGGCGCGGTTGACAGTGACTAAGATATCCATGGAGATCCCTTTCTATATAGTTCTTAATTGTACTACGTATTATACGCAGAAGGGGCGTGGAGAACAAGAGGAAATATAAGAAAAAGGCGGGGCACACGGCCCCGCCTTACGCGGTTACGGATTATTCCTTGGGCTGTTCCTCGTCGGCAGCGGGCTCCTCGGGGACGATGTCAGCCTCGGTGACCTCGTTTTCGGGCTCCTCAGCGGCCTCGGGGGTCACGTCGATGATCTCGCCCTCCGCCTCGGCGGTAGCCTTGAGCTCAGCGATGCGGTCGTTGTTGGTCTCAATGGCGGCACGGGCGGCAGTGATCTTCTCACAGGCGGCAGCATAAGCACCGTCGGGAGTGGTGCCGTGCTCAGCGTAATACAGCTTGCCCAGTTCCACATAGGCCTTCTTGATGGTATCTTCCTCGGCCATGTTGGAGGCCTTCAGCTTGGCAATCTCCGCCAGACGCTTGGACGTGGCCACAACACTCTGAGCCAGGTCGGTTGCTCTCTCCTGGAGATCATTGATAAAATCCATGGTAGTACCTCCTTGAAATACGGTCTCCCGTTTACTGAGCCCATTTTAGCGTATTTCCTCCCCCCACGCAAGAACCTGATGTTGGATTTAATGGTTTTTTTAAGTTTTGTAAGGGGAGATTTCAGAAAGGGCCCCGGTGGAAAAACCACCGGGGTCCTGATGCTGAGATGGGGGATCAGACCTTGAAGTTGACGGCGGTGTCGCCCTTCTCGTCGTGGCCGAACTCGTAGTCCTTGCCGGGGAGAATGGCGTTGAGCACGATGCCAGTGATGGCGGCCACAGCCAGACCGGACAGGCTGATGGTGGCCTCGCCCACCTGGAAGCTCACCGCGCCGGAGTAGTTGATGCCGATGGCCAGCACCATGATGAGGGCGGCGATGATGACGTTGCGGCTGTTGGTGAAGTCCACCTGGTTTTCCACCACGTTGCGCACGCCAACGGCGGAGATCATGCCGTAGAGCACCATGGACACGCCGCCCATAGTAGCGGTGGGCATGGCGGACACCAGGGCCGCAAACTTGGGGGAGAAGGAGAACAGAATGGCCAGACCGGCGGCGATGCGGATGACCCGGGGGTCATAGACCTTGCTCAGGGCCAGCACACCGGTGTTCTCACCGTAGGTGGTGTTGGCGGGGGCGCCGAAGATGGAGGCCAGGGTGGTGGCCAGACCGTCGCCCAGCAGGGTGCGGTGGAAGCCGGGGTCCTGGAGGTAGTTGCGCTCACAGGTGGAGGAGATGGCGCACATGTCGCCGATGTGCTCCACCATGGTGGCCAGGGACAGAGGCATGATGGTCACTGCGGCGGTGAGCAGCAGGCCGGTGTCCAGGTCGGGACGGCTGAACAGACCAAAGAGGGTGTCCTGAAACTGGAAGGGCAGACCGATCCAGGGGGCGTCGGCCAGAGCCTGGAGCTTGGCGGGGTCCATGGTGTGCATGCCGGTGACCTGGCAGATGACAGCCACGCCGTAGGAGCCCACCACACCCAGCAGAATGGGGATGATCTTTACCATGCCCTTGCCCCAGATGTTGCAGCCCACCACAATGGCGATGGCGATGAGGGCAATGGCCCAGTTATCCCGGCAGTTGGTGATGGCGGTGGAGGAGAGGGTCAGGCCGATGCAGATGATGACCGGGCCGGTGACGATGGGGGGGAAGTAGCGCATGACCTTTTTGGTGCCGAACACCTTGAAGAGGGCGGAGAGGATCACGTACATCAACCCCGCCAGAGCCACGCCGAAGCAGGCATAGGGCAGCATCTGGGTGTTGGCGGTGCCGTCCTCCAGCATGGGGGCGATGGCCTGATAGCCGCCGATGAAGGCGAAGGAGGAGCCCAGGAAGGCGGGGACCTTCCGCTTGGTGAGGAAGTGGAACAGCAGGGTGCCCAGACCCGCGAAGAGCAGGGTGGCGGACACGCTCAGCCCGGTGAGGGCGGGTACCAGCACGGTGGCGCCGAACATGGCGAACATGTGCTGCACGCCCAGGATGAACATTTTGGTCCGTCCCAGCTGCCGGGCATCATAAATGGCTTGATTTTGCGGCATAGTGATTCTCCCTTCTTGTTTACACACAGGCCAAACGGCCATAAAAAAAGACAATCGCCCAGCGATTGTCAAACACAAAACGGAAAAGAAAGAAACACGCGGCCGGTACCAAGAACGGTCATGACATTCCCTCCTTTTCCTATTTCTAAACCGGTATAATAGCAGATTTCACACAAAAGCGCAAGAGGAAATTTCCCGATTCATGGGGAAATTGCAGGAATCGAAGGGAAGAAGAAGGGGGCGGTTGACTTTAGCGAGAAAAATGGATAAACTACAAATGATTTTGTATTTGCCTGCAGTCAAACTCTGCCAGAGAAAAAAGGAGCGATGGACCTTGAAGAAGCCTTTTGTTACCCTGGAGCAGCTCCAGGAGATGGTGAAGACCTATCCCACCCCCTTCCACCTCTATGACGAGAAGGGTATCCGTGCCAACGCCCGGGCTCTGCGCCAGGCCTTTGCCTGGAACCCCGGCTACACCGAGTATTTTGCTGTGAAGGCCACCCCCAATCCCCAGATCCTGAAGATTCTGAAGGAGGAGGGATGCGGCGTGGACTGCTCCTCCCTCACCGAGCTGATGATGTCCGAGCGCTGCGGGTTCTCCGGAGGACAGATCATGTTCTCCTCCAACGACACCCCCGCCGAGGAGTTCCAGATGGCCGCCAAGCTGGGCGCTACCATCAACCTGGACGACATCACCCACATCGACTTCCTGAAGGAGACCATCGGCTACATCCCCAAGAAGATCTCCTGCCGCTTCAATCCCGGCGGTGTGTTCCAGCTGGGCGAGAGCAAGGAGGGCTTCCAGGTGATGGACAACCCCGGTGATGCCAAGTACGGTATGACTCCCGCCCAGATCACCGAAGCCTTCAAGCGCCTGAAGGCGGAGGGAGCGGAGGAGTTCGGTATCCACGCCTTCCTGGCCTCCAACACCCTGTCCAACGACTACTACCCCGCGCTGGCCCGGATCCTGTTCCAGCTGGCGGTGAAGCTGAAGGAGGAGACCGGAGCTCACATCACCTTCATCAACCTCTCCGGCGGCGTGGGTGTGCCCTACCGTCCCGAGCAGCCTGCCAACGACATCGCCGTCATCGGCGAGGGCGTGCGCAAGGCTTATGAGGAGATCCTGGTGCCCGCCGGCATGGGCGATGTGGCCCTGTGCACCGAGCTGGGCCGCTTTATGCTGGCCCCCTACGGCCACCTGGTCACCAAGGTGCTCCACTTCAAGCACACCTACAAGGAGTATGTGGGCGTGGACGCCTGCGCGGCCAACCTGATGCGTCCCGCCATGTACGGCGCCTACCATCACATCACCGTCATGGGCAAGGAGGATGCTCCCTGCGACCACAAGTACGACGTGACCGGCGCTCTGTGCGAGAACAACGACAAGTTTGCTGTGGACCGCATGCTGCCGGAAATTGAGATTGGCGACCTGCTGGTTATCCACGACACCGGTGCCCACGGCCACGCCATGGGCTATCAGTATAACGGCCGCCTGCGCTCTGCCGAGGTGCTGCTCCAGGAGGACGGCTCCACCCGGCTGATCCGCCGTGCCGAGACTCCCGAGGACTACTTCGCCACTGCAATTTGGGAGTAATTCCGGGCATTATAAGTATATCAACGGTTGGAGCGCCCCAGCCCCAGGCCGGGGCGCTCGTGTTTTTTCTTTGGGAGAGAATCAAAATGAATATCATGGGACAACTGGCCCTTATTTTTGGGCTGTCGCTGGTGGGAGAGGGCGTGGCGGCGCTGCTTCCGGTGTCTTTTCCGTCCAGTGTGATCAGTATGGTGCTGCTGATGGCGCTGCTGCTCACCGGAGTGATCAAGGACAAGCATATCAAGACAGTCTCCAACTTTCTGGTGGCCAATATGGCCTTCTTCTTTATTCCCTCGTTTGTTGGCATCGTGGAGCACGGGACACTGCTGAAAAGTCAGGCCCTGCCTCTGCTGGTGATCGTGGGACTGACCACGCCGGTAGTTTATCTGGTCACCGGATGGACGGTGCAGCTGCTGATGCTGCGCCGCAGAAAGGGGGAGAGGAAATAATGGATGCCATGTTGAGTTCCCCGTTTTTCGGCCTGGCCCTGTCGGCAGCGGCATGGTGCGGGGGTGTATGGCTGCAAAAAAAGACAAAGTGGGTGCTGTGTAACCCGCTGCTGGTTGCTTCTCTGGTGATCATCGCCCTGCTGGCGGTGTTCGGAATCCCTCTGGAGGACTACAACCAGGGGGGCGACATCATCAAGATGATGCTGGGGCCGGTGACAGCGGTGCTGGCCTTGAATATCTACTACCAGCGCCAGACTCTGAAGGAATACTTTGTTCCGGTACTGGTGGGCTGCCTGGCAGGCAGCGCGGCCAGCCTGGGCAGTGTGCTGGCCCTGTGCCGCCTGTTTGAGATGGAGGACATGCTCACCGCCTCTCTGCTGCCCAAGAGCGTGACCACCGCCATCGCGGTGGGCATCGCCGAGAGCCGCGGCGGCGCGGCAGGTATCGCGGCGGCGGCGGTGGTGCTGGCCGGCGTGGTAGGAGCAGTGTTTGCCCCCCTGTTTGCCAAGTGGTTCCGGGTTACCGATCCGGTGGCACAGGGACTGGCCACCGGCGCGTGCAGCCACGCGCTGGGTACCACCAAGGCCATGGAGATGGGCGAGCTCCAGGGAGCCATGAGCTCCATTGCCATCTGCGTGTGCGGTATCTTTACTTCGATTTTAGCCCTGTTTATTTAACAAAAAGGAGTGCTTTTCCAAGGAAAAGCACTCCTTTTTCTTGCCCAATGTTCTTGTAGGGGGACCAGCCTTCTTGTCCTGACTATCTCTCATGGACCCCAGAGGCGAAACGAAGTTTCGCACAAAGTTCTTTTGCTTACTTTTCTTTCAAGAAAAGTAAGGCGGAGGAGAGGATGCGGGAGGCGGCTTCCTCTTTGGAGAGGAGAGGCAGCTCCTCAATGCCGTCCCGGGTGATCAGCGTGATCACGTTGGTATCGGTGCCGAAGCCGGCTCCCGCCACTTTCAGGTTGTTGGCGCAGATCATATCCACGTTCTTTTTCTCCAGCTTGGCCCGGCTGTTTTCCAGCATGTCCCGGGTCTCCATGGAGAAGCCGCAGATCACCTGGCCCGGACGGCGGTGCTGGCCCAGATACTGTAGGATGTCGGTGGTGCGCTTGAGGGGGATGGACAGGTCGCCGTCCTTCTTCTTTACCTTATCGTCGCTGTACCCAATGGGGGTGTAATCAGCCACGGCCGCGGCCTTGAAGATCATGTCCGCGTTGGGACTGTGAGCGGCCACCGCCTCGAACATGTCCTGGGCGGAGACCACAGGTACCACGTCCACAAAGGGAGGCGGAGCGATGGCGGTAGGGCCGGTGACCAGGGTGACCTGAGCGCCCCGGAGCATGGCCATGCGGGCGATGGCGTAGCCCATCTTGCCTGTGGAGTGGTTGGTGAGGTAGCGCACCGGGTCCAGGGACTCCTGAGTGGGACCGGCGGTGACTAAGACGTGCTTGCCCTCCAGGTCGTGGGGGCAGGCCAGCTGGCGCAGCACGTGCTGGAGCAGGTCCTCCGGCTCAGGCATTTTGCCCGCACCCACCGCGCCGCAGGCCAAACGGCCGCTGGCGGGGGCGATGACCTCCCAGCCGTAGCGGCGGAGAATATCTAGGTTGTCCTGGGTGACGGGATTTTCGTACATATTGGTGTTCATGGCCGGGGCAATGAGCTTGGGGCACTTGCAGGCCAGAACGGTGGTGGTGAGCATGTCGTCAGCCAGACCGTGGGCCAGCTTGGCACACACATTGGCGGTGGCGGGGGCGATGAGCACCAGGTCAGTGCGCTGAGCCAGGGCGATGTGCTCCACCTGGTGGGAGAAGTTGCGGTCGAAGGTGTCCACCATGGTGCGGCGGCCGGTGAGCTGCTCAAAGGTGAGTGGGGTGACAAACTTGGTGGCGTGCTCGGTCATCACAACCTCTACCTGGCAGTGCTGCTTGACCAGGGCGGAGGCCAGCGCCGCAGCTTTGTAGGCGGCAATGCCGCCGGTGATGCCCAAAAGAACGGTTTTTCCCTGTAACATGTTAAAACCCTCTTACGTTTCTAAAAACTGCCGCCCAGGCGGGCGGTACAGCAAGATTATGGCATAAAAATTGCCGCTTGTAAAGAAACTTGTCCAGATATGCAAAATTCCAGCGAATCTCAGTCTTGCAAAGAAAGGACGGATTCGCTATAATGGTGCGGTTAAAAGACGGATTTCTTTACTTTATATCTGTTAGAGGTGAGACACATGCTCTTGGCCATCGACATCGGCAACAGCAACATTGTCATCGGCGGGATTCAGGACGATAAAATCGTCTTTGAGGCCCGGATTGCTACCGACCGCATCAAGACCTCCGACCAGTACGGCGTGGAGATCAAAAATATTCTCTCCCTGTTTGAAGTACCGGTGGAGACGGTGGAGGATGTGATCATCTCCTCGGTGGTGCCTCCTGTGTTCAACGCGGTGCGCACCGGCGCCTACAAGGTGACCGGGCTGACTCCTATGGTGGTGGGACCGGGCATCAAGACCGGGCTGAACATTCAGATGGACAACCCCGCTTCCGTGGGCAGCGACCTCATCGTGGCCGCCGTGGCCGCCCTGCAGGAGTATACCGCGCCTTTGATGCTCATTGACATGGGTACCGCTACCACCATCACTGTGGTGGATCAGGGCAACAACTACATCGGCGGAGCCATCATCCCCGGTGTGCGGGTGTCGGCGGAGGCTCTGTCCAGCCGGGCGGCACAGCTGCCGGGTATCCAGCTGGACCGGCCCAAGCGTGCCATCGGCAAGAACACCATTGAGTGTATGCGCAGTGGCATTATGTACGGTGCGGCGGCCATGCTGGATGGAATGGTGGAGCGCATGGAGGCTGAGCTGGGCAAGCCGGTCACGGTGGTGGCCACCGGTGGTATTGCGCAGTTTATTGTGCCTTTGTGCAAGCGGGAGATGACCATTGAGAAGGATCTGCTGCTCAAGGGCTTGAATGTGATCTACAAGAAGAATAGGAAGTAAGAGGCGGGCCGTCGTTCTGACGGCCCGCCTGCTTTGTCTTGAAAGAAAAGTAGGCAAAGAACTTTGTGCGAAACTTCATTTCGCCTCTGGAAAAGAAAATGGCGCGATAGGTGTATGGGTTTGTGCAGAGAGTGGCCCTGTTACAGTAATAGTGAAAGTCAATGTCAATGTCTCTGTTATAGTTACGTCAGCGTGCCGCGGTCCGGCGCGGCGGCAGGGAGAGGAGAACTTTTTTGGAGAAGAGTTCCGCCCTGCGGGGCGGGTGCCTTTCTGGGTCACCAGAAAGGCACCAAAGAGTGACTGGGGGTCTCCTTCGATGAGCACTTGGCTTGCGCCAGTGCTCATAGGCGTCGCCCCCCAGACCCCCTTTTACGGGGGACGCCCTCCAGAGAGACTGGTTATGACCTCCCGGCGGACCTAAAACAAGTTCCGCAGTTTTTCTTGCCTCGGCCCACTGGGGCCTACATGCCTAAAATTTGGAGAGAGGATGGGTTGAAATGACACCGCCTACTCTGGCAAAACTGTGGCAGCTGGTCTGGCCGACTACCACCGCACCCAACGGGTAGGGATGCAGGAGGCGGGTATACGTTAGAACGCACAAAGCGGCAAATTTTGATTGCAAAAGGCCCCTGTGGGCCGAGATTAGAGGGATGCACGGTCAAAACTTAGGCCGCCAGAAGTGACCAAAAGTCCAAAGTGGCCCGCTCTCGTAACGGGGGACCGGGGGAAAGCCGCCTAGGAACACCGCCGCAGGCGAAGTGTTCCTCGAAGGCGTCCCCCGGCGATCTTTGGTTCTTTCCATCGCTGGAAAGAACATTTTTTATTTTGCGCAAATTTTCCATACTAGAATCAAGTTAATAACAAGATAATTTAAAGGTGAATCCAATATAATCAAGTCCAATTTCAGTCTTGGATGGTGAAACCTTTGAAGCGTGATAAACATCTTGGTATTACGATCACCCGTGAAATGCATCAAAAGCTGGTGTACATTTCATCCTATGAGGGCCGCTCCATGAGCGGCCAGATCCTCTATCTGATTCAACAGTGCATCCGCAATTTTGAAAAAGAACACGGCCCCATTCCGGAGGACAAAGAACAATGACATGGAGCGACTGGGCTCTGGACCTGTTGTTTCCCCCGAAATGTCCCTACTGCCAAGAGCTGTTGGAGGGCTCCTATGTCCCGGCCTGCACCAGGTGTCAGCCTGTGCTGCCCTGGCTGGTGGGGACGCAGGGCGAGCGCAAGGTGGATTTTACCGCCGGGTGTCTCTCGCCCCTGGCCTACCGGGACAAGTTGGTGGATTCCATCCACCGCTTCAAATTTTCCGGCCGGGCCAGCTACGCCCGGGCCTATGCCATCCTGGTGGCCCAGTGTGTCCGGGACCATTGGGACAAGCCGCTGGACGCTGTCACCTGGACGCCGCTGAGCCGTCAGCGCCGGCGGGAACGAGGCTATGACCAGGCTCAGCTGCTGGCGAAATGGGTTGCCCGGGAATTGGAACTGCCTGTTTTGGGCATGTTAGACAAGGTTCGAGATATTCCGCCCCAATCCGGCATTCAGGACGATGCCCGCCGTCGGGCCAACGTGCTGGGGGCGTACCGCCTGCGCAAAGATGCCAGACCAGAGGGGATGAACCTGCTGCTGGTGGACGATGTGGTGACCAGCGGCTCCACCCTGAGCGAGTGCGCCCGGCTGCTGTCCGGCGCAGGCGCGGAGACGGTGGTATGTGCCACCCTGGCTCAGGCAAGGAAAAATTGAATCACAAAACGGGCGCAAATTCCTGGAAATATGGCGAAATACTAGTTGAAAACCGCTGCTTGAGCCGTTATAATGAAAAATGTCTGAATACAACTTATCCGGCGGGAAGCTCCGGCCGGAACGGAATCATAATAAGGTGGAAGGCTATGTTTAATTTGTTTAGCAAAGACATCGGGATCGACCTGGGCACCGCCTCTGTTTTGGTATACATCAAGGGAAAGGGCGTTGTTCTGCGCGAGCCCTCCGTGGTGGCCATGGATAAAAACACCGGCAAGCTGCTGAAGGTGGGCACCGACGCCCAGGCTATGCTGGGCCGTACCCCCGGCAACATCGTTGCCATGCGTCCCCTGCGTGAGGGCGTGATCTCCGACTACGACATGACCGAGCGGATGCTCAAGGAGTTTATCAAGAAGGTGACCACCTTCTCCCTCTTCAAGCCCCGTCTGCTCATCTGCGTGCCCTCCGGCATCACCGAGGTTGAGGAGCGCGCCGTGGTCGACGCCGGCATCCAGGCTGGCGCCCGCCGGGCCTACCTCATTGAGGAGCCTGTGGCCGCTGCCATCGGCGCCGGCATCGATATCACCAAGCCCGACGGCCACATGGTCGTTGACATCGGCGGCGGTACCGCTGATATTGCCGTCATCTCTCTGGGCGGCGTGGTTGAGTCCGCTTCCATCAAGATCGCCGGCGACAAGTTCGACGAGGCGGTGGTGAAGTATATCCGCCGCAAGCACAACGTCCTCATCGGCGATCGTACCGCCGAGGAGCTGAAGATGAAGATCGGCTGCGTGTTCCCCCGTCCTGAGGAGGTCACCATGGAGATCAAGGGCCGCTGCCTGATGACCGGCCTGCCCCGCGTGTTCTCCGTCTCCTCCAGCGAGATGATCGAGGCCTTCGAGGAGGTCTCCAGCCGCATCCTGGAGGCCATTCACGGTGTTCTGGAGCGTACTCCCCCCGAGCTGGTGGCCGATATCTCCACCAACGGTATCGTGATGACTGGCGGCGGTTCCCTGCTGTGGGGCTTTGATAAGCTCATCGAGTCTCACACCGGCATTGAGACCCACGTGGCTGAGGATGCCATCTCCTGCGTGGCCGAGGGTACCGGCAAGAGCCTGGACAGCCTGGACCAGATGCAGGACGGTACCATGAACCTGTCCCGCCGCAAGCAGATGAACTATTGATCTTGCACTTTGTACAAAGAGGCGGCCCCTGTGGGGGCCGCTTCTTTTTTTGCAGTTGGAACAAACGGTAAAAATGAAAATAAATTGAAATAAAGTGGATATCCGGTATAAACGAGGCCCCGGACGCCCAATTCGGCGTCCGGGGCCTGTATGCTTTTGAGCCAGTTAAAATGTTTGAATCGGAAAAACCACTTTTCGGAGGGGAGAATCCTCAGAGTCAAGAGAGAAAGGGGAAAACACGGGGGAGAAAAGGGAAAGAAAGGCAAGTTCAGGAAGAAAAATGAAAGAAACAGATACGATTGAATAATATACGAATATGCGTATAAATATACAGTCAAAATTTGTGGAATTCACTATTTCTTTTTGTCTGGTTTTATGGTATGCTTAACAAGGTAACAGAAGAAAAGTTCACTTCGTCTGTGCATATCAACCAGAAAAATTGAGGTAAGTCCCACGAATTCTCCGTTAACCCACGGTCATCTTTCTGGCCCACTGTTTAGCATGTTCCACGAATAACTTGGTAATAGTGGAGGGAGGAACGTCCCGCTTGACCGCGATGCCGATGTCCCGAACCTGAGGAATATCAAAGGGTTTGGCCACAATATGGTAGCGGTTGGGGTAGAGCATCAGTTCATGGACCACGCTGATGCCCAGACCGCACTCCACCATAGACAAAATGGCGTAATCGTTGCTGACCTCATAGCGGATGTTAGGCTTCTGCTGGAGGTGATCCAGGAACTTGGTGATCTCGTGGTCCTGCTCCTCCTTCAAATTGATGAAGTCCTCGTTGGACAGCTGAGCGATGGGGTAGCAGGGGGCGTTGGCCAGCGGATGGTTCTCCGGCAGGATGGCTACCAGGGTGTCCTGCAATAAGAAGGAGGCCTCCAGGTCGTTGGAGACGGGCAGATTAAGGAAGCCGCAGTCCACCAGACCCCGGCGCAGCCAGGAAGCGATCTGATTATATTCTCCGTTGATGAGCTGAAAATCAATGTGGGGATAGATCTCATGGAAGGACTTGATCATCTGGGGCAGCCAGCCGCTGGAGATGGAGGAGAAGGCGCCCACCCGGATGGAGCCAGAGCTGAGACCGTGGATTTCAGAAATAGCGTAGTTGAGATCCTCATAGTCTTTACAGATGGCCTGGAGTTTGGGCAGAAGTACCAAACCCTCCGAGCTGATCTCGATGCCGGAGCGGTTTCGGGTGAGCAGTTTGACTCCCCAGGCGTCCTCCAGGTCGGCAATCATGCGGCTGATGGCAGACTGGGTGTAGCCCAGCTGGGCGGCTGCGTGGGTAATGCTGCCGGTTTCAATGGTTTTCAAGTAGGCTATATATTTGCGAATACTCATAAAAATGTTGGCTCCTTCTTCATGAAATTACGACATTCCACTTAGGAATGCGAAACAGAAAAAAGAATTTCTTGTATATTCTGCCTAGTAATTATATAATACACAGTAGGAAAATTCAACAGAATCATTACGATCCATTCGAAAATAATTTAAAATGGAAGTAAAGATTGCGAAAATGGAATTCCTGGTTGGATGTTTTACAACAAAAAAGGAGGAAAAGTGTCATGATTCGTTTTTCTATTTGCGGTGCTGCCAGCTATGCTTGTGGTGAATTGCTTCGCCTAATGGTGCACCATCCCGAGACACAGGTCGCCCATCTGGCCGATAGCTTTGCTGCCGGCCGGAAGATCCAGGATGAGCACGCTGCTCTGATGGGCTTCTACGACCAGGAGATCCTCCCCCTCAACGACGAGACTCTGGACATGATCGTCAAGGACAGCGACGTGGTCTTCACCGCTGTGGACGCCGGCACCGTGTGCGGCATTGCCGAGAAGGTCCTGGCTGCCGGCAAGAAATTCATCGACTTCGGCGCTGACATCCGCTTCCGTGACGCCAAGACCTGGGAGAAGTGGTATCACCTGGAGCACCCCAACTATGAGATGACCAAGGAGGCCGTCTACTGCATCCCCGAGATCCAGCGCGATCTGGCCAAGGGCAAGAGCCTCATCTCCAACCCCGGCTGCTATCCCACCGCTACCACTCTGGGCCTGTACCCCGTGGTGAAGGAGGGCATGGTGGTGGAGAACACCATCATCGTGGACGCCAAGAGCGGCTACACCGGCGCCGGCCGCCGTCCCGCCCCCAACAAGCTGCTCACCGAGGCCACCAATAACTTCTGCGCCTACGCTCTGGGCGGCTCTCACCGCCACACCCCCGAGATCGAGCAGAACATCGCTTACATCCAGGGCAGAGATGTGATGAAGCCCGAGACCTGGCAGTTCATCAACTTCCAGCCTCACCTGACTCCCCAGATCCGCGGCATCGAGGTCACCATCTATGCCACCCTGAATAAGGATATCACCAACGACGAGCTCTTCGAGCTGTATCAGAACTACTACAAGGATGAGCCCTTCGTGCGCGTCTTCCCCGCCAGCAAGCCCGCTCAGACCAAGTGGACCGCCGGCACCAACATGTGCTGCATGACTCCCACCTATGACGCCCGTACCAAGCGCCTGCTGGTCAGCTCCGTCATCGACAACATCGGCAAGGGCGCCGCTGGTCAGGCAATCCAGAACATGAACATCATCTTCGATCTGCCTGAGACCACCGGCCTGCTGATTCCCCCCATGTACCCCTGATTGATCAAACATCATTGTCGTGACGGAAGAAAGGAAGGATACCTATGGCTTATAAACTGATCCAGGGCGGCGGCGTGACCACCCCCAAGGGCTTCCTGGCCGGCGCCTGCTATGTGGGCGTGAAGAGCCGCAAGAGTGAAAAGCCCGACGTGGCTATGATTTATTCTGAATATCCCGCCTCCTGTGCGGCCATGTTCACCACCAATAAGTTCTGCGCCGCTCCCGTGATTCTGGACCGTGAGATCCTGAAGAAGGGCAAGGCCCGCGCCGTTGTCATCAACAGCGGCAACGCCAACGCCGCCACCGGCGAGCAGGGCATCAAGAATGCCAAGCTGGTGGAGACCGAGGCTGAGAAGCTGCTGGGACTGGGCGAGGACGAGGTCTTTGTGTGCTCCACCGGCGTGATCGGTCAGCAGCTGCCCGTTGAGAAGGTGCTGGAGGGCGTGCGCCGCATCGCTCCCGATATGAGCGCCGACAAGGGCTCTGAGGCCGCCTGGGCTATCATGACCACCGACTTGGTCCGCAAGGAGACCGCTCTGGAGCTGGAGCTGTCCGGCGGCACCATCCGCATCGGCGCCTGCGCCAAGGGCTCCGGTATGATCCATCCCAACATGGCCACCATGCTGGCTTACATCACCACCGACGCTAAGGTGGACGCCGCTGTGGTCCAGGAGATGCTGAAGAAGAGCACCGACAAGAGCTTTAACATGATGACCGTGGACGGCGACACCAGCACCAACGACTCCCTGTTCCTGCTGGCCAACGGCGCCTCCGGCGTGGCCGTGGAGACCGAGGAAGACAAGGCTGCTTTTGCTGCCGCTCTGGATGACATCTGCATGGATATGGCCCGCCGCATCGCTTCCGACGGCGAGGGCGCGACCCACCTCATCATCGTAGAGGCCGGCGGTCTGCCCACCGAGAAGGACGCCAAGATGGTGGCCCGTTCCATCGCTGGCTCCACCCTGTTTAAGGCCGCCGTGTTCGGCAAGGATGCCAACTGGGGCCGCATCATGGCCGCTGCCGGTTACTCCGGCGCCGACGTGGATCCCACCAAGGCCGACTGCATCCTGAAGAGCGCCGCCGGCGAGGTGGTGGTGATGGAGAACGGCTTCGGCACCGACTTCAGCGAGGAGCTGGCCAAGAAGGTGCTCACCGAGCATGACATCACCGTCATTGTGAACTTCCACAGCGGCGACGGCCAGGCCACTGCCTTCGGCTGCGACCTGACCTACGATTACGTCAAGATCAACGGCGATTACCGTTCTTAAGAGGAGGGGCGCGCTATGAATGATGTAGCCAGCAAGGTTGCCACCCTGATGGAGGCAATGCCCTATCTCAAGAAGTACGCCGGTAAGGTTATTGTGATTAAGTATGGCGGCAACGCCATGATCAACGAGGAGCTGAAGGCCGCCGTCCTTCAGGACGTGGTGATGCTCAAGCTCCTGGGGATGAAGCCCGTGCTCAGCCACGGCGGCGGCCCCGGCATCAACAAGATGCTGGAGAAGCTGGATATCCCCGTGCAGTTCATCAACGGCCTGCGCTACACCTCCGCTGATATTATCAGCGTGGTAGAGGCGGTGCTCATCGGCCAGGTGAACAGCGAGCTGGTTGGCCGGATCAACGCCATCGGCGGCGAGGCCGTGGGCCTGTCCGGTATCAGCGCCAACATCTATAAGTGCGTGCAGCGCAGCGAGGAGCTGGGCTTCGTGGGCGACATCGTCGAAGTGAACGCCGCTCCCGTGCAGGCTCTGCTGGACGCCGGTTACATCCCCGTGGTGGCTCCTGTGGGTACCGACGGGAATGGTCAGAGCTTCAACATCAACGGTGACACCGCCGCCGGTAAGCTGGCCAGCGCTCTGGGCGCTGAGAAGCTGATGCTCCTGACCGACATCGAGGGTCTGTGCAACGATATCAAGATCCGCGACGTCATCAGCTATCTGAACATCGCCGACGTGCAGGGCCTGAAGGATCAGGGCACCATCGCCGGCGGTATGATCCCCAAGGTGGACTGCTGTGTCCAGGCCATTGAGGAGGGCGTGACCAACGTCCACATCATCGACGGCCGCAAGCCCCACAGCATTCTCTACGAGGCCTTTGCCAACGAGGGCATCGGCACCACCGTAGGTAAGGATCAGCCCAGCGTGGGCATCAAGTGGAATAAGTGAATTTTCCGGACCCCCTCCGCGGGAGTTCCCTCCCGGGAGGGCCGGAACAAATCAATAAAAAGGAGGACTCTTCCCATGATTGAGAGATTCAAGAGCAATGCTGAGGCCATCGCCGCTGCTGATAAGTATCTGTACGGCAACCACGCCAGAATGCCCATCGTGATGGACAAGGGCGAGGGCTGCTGGGTCTGGGATCTGGACGGCAATAAGTATCTGGATTTCGTGGGCGGCATCGCCGTCAACGGCCTGGGTCACCATCACCCCGCCATCGTGAAGGCTCTGGACCGCGCCAAGGATATGATGCACTGCTCCAACTACTACTACAACGAGCCCGCTATCCAGGTCTGTAAGATGATTTGCGAGAACAGCTGCTTTGACAAGGTGTTCTTTGCCAACTCCGGCGCTGAGGCCAACGAAGGTCAGATCAAGCTGGCCCGTAAGTACGCCAAGGACCATGGCCACCCCGAGCGCTATGTGGTCATCTCCATGCTGAAGTCCTTCCATGGCCGCACGCTGGCTACCGCCACCGCTACCGGTCAGGAGATCGTTCACAATCCCAAGTGGTTCTCCCCTCTGCCTGAGGGCTTCCGCTATGCTGAGTTCAACAACCTGGAGTCCGTGAAGGCCCAGATGGGCGACGACGTGTGTGCCATCCTCACCGAGCCTGTTCAGGGCGAGGGCGGCGTCCGTCCCGCTTCCCAGGAGTTCCTCCAGGGCCTGCGTGACCTGTGCGACGAGAAGGGCATCCTGCTCATGTTCGACGAGGTCCAGGTCGGCTCCGGCCGTACCGGCAAGCTGTTCGCCCACCAGAATTACGGCGTGGAGCCCGACACCTGCTCCATGGCTAAGGCTCTGGGCTCCGGCGTGCCCATCGGCGCTGTCTGCGCCCGGGGCGAGGCCGCTCTGACCCTGACTCCCGGCACCCACGGCTCCACCTTCGCAGGCGGCCCCCTGGCCTGCGGCCTGGCGGAGGCGACCCTGGACACCATGCTCCACGAGGGCGTGATGGACAACGCGGTGAAGGTGGGCGAGTACTTCCGTGCCAAGCTCACCGAGCTGTCCGGCAAGCACCCCGGCACCATCACCGAGGTCCGCGGCATGGGCATGATCAACGGCGCTGAGCTCAAGGACAACGAGATCGGTCCCAAGATCGTCCAGAAGTGCTTCGAGCAGAAGGTTTTGATCAACTGCACCGCGGGCAACGTCCTGCGCTTCATTCCCCCGCTGATCGCTAGCGAGGAAGAGGTTGATATCGTTGTGGCCGCCATCGACAAGGCCATGACCGGGCTGGGTGTGTAAGATCCAGTTTAAAGTAGTCATTTAACACACGCATTGGGGCGAGATCTGGGCGCGCCGGCGGGCGCGCCCAGACTTGCACCTGGAGAACTGTGTTGTAAAGCTCTGAGAGGGAGGAGGTGCATAGCGGTACCAGGCTGAACGTCCACAAGCAATCCAACGCTGAATCAAAAAATGCAGAACATGCAAAGTAATGAAAGAAAGGTTGGTAGCAATCCTATGAGCGAGACAAATAAATCCAGAGAAGGCCGCATGCCAAAAGTATGGGAAGCCCTTATCACCCTGGTTGCTTTGATTGCCCTGCTGGCAGTAGGCATCATTATCTTTGGTGCCCCCGTTCATGTACCTATGTTCTGCGGCGTGTGCGTCGCAGCCCTGATGGCCCTGTATCTGGGCTATAAGTGGGATATTATTGAAAAGATGATGATGGACGGCATCTATAAGGCCCTCCAGTCCATCTGTATCCTGATCATCGTTGGTATCCTCATCGGCGTGTGGATCAACGCCGGCGTGGTGCCCACCATGATTTACTACGGTCTGCAGATCATCCATCCCTCCATCTTCTTCATCGCCACCGTGCTGGTTTGCTCCATCACCTCCCTGGCCACTGGTACCTCCTGGGGTACTATGGGTACCATGGGTGTGGCCTTTATGGGCATCGGCTTCGGTCTTGGCATGAGCCCTGCTATGACTGCCGGCGCTATCCTCTCTGGTGCGTATTTCGGCGACAAGATGTCTCCTCTGTCTGACACCACGAACCTGGCTCCCGCTATGGCCGGTACTGACGTTATCGCCCACGTGAAGGCCATGATGATCCCCACTGCCATCACCTACATCATCACCCTGGTGGTCTTCGGTGTGCTGGGCGCCATGCAGTATCACGGCGGCGAGGCTGATATGAGCCGCGTGACCGAGTTTGCCAATGCTCTGAACGCTGCTCAGGGCGGTCTCTTTACCATCAATCCTGTCCTGCTGCTGCCCCCCGTCATTGTTATCGTGGCCGTGGCCATGAAGATGCCCGCCATCCCCGGCATCACCCTGGGCATCTTTGCCGGCGGTATCCTGGGCCTCATTTTCCAGCCTGAGAGCTGCAACCTGGGTACTCTGTTCGGCTTCGGCCTGGACGGCTTTACCTTCTCCGATGAGCTGAAGGAGATCCTGAAGGCGGCGCTGAGCGCAGAAACCTATGATACCCTGGTCGAGCTGCTGGAAAAGGGCGGCATCATGGGTATGATGAACTCCGTGGCCATGACCATCATTGCTATGATGTTCGGCGGCATCATGGAAGGCACCCACCAGCTGGAAGTCGTCGTCAACCAGATCAAGAAGCTGGCCAAGGGTCCCGCCGCCCTGGTTGCTGTTACCGAGGTCACCTGCGTCATCTCCAATATGACCATGCCTGAGCAGTACATCGCCATCGTGGTTCCCGGCCGTATGTACGCCGAGGAGTACCGCAAGATGGGTCTGCATCCTGCTGTTCTGTCCTCCGCTCTGGAGGGTGCCGGCACCGTTACCTCCGCTCTGATCCCCTGGAACACCTGCGGTGTGTACATCTCCACCACTCTGGGTATCGGCGTGGAGCAGTATGGTATCTTCGCCATCTTCAACTGGCTGATGCCCATCATCAACTGGCTGTGTGCCGCTCTGGGCCTGACCCTGAAAGACCTGGACAACAAGCCCTACAAGCGTCAGAAGTCTGTGAAGGCCTAATTTACGCGGTTTAAAGGAACGAACATATGAGCCAACCGAGTTATCAATATCCCCATGTGGAGATCGATCTGGGAAAGCTCAAGGAAAACCTGGCAGCGCTCCAAGAGCGTTGCCAGGCTTCTTCTATTGAGATTTCCGGCGTAGTAAAGGGATTCCACGCGCTGCCCGCAGCGGCAAAGGTCTATGAGGAAGTAGGGGTGTCCAGTATTGCCTCCTCCCGGATGGACCAGCTGCGCGGACTGAAGGAGGCTGGAATCCGAACTCCGCTCATGCTCATCCGCATCCCCATGCCCAGTGAGGTGGAGGATGTGGTGACCTGGTCGGATATCAGTCTAAACAGCGAATGCTCCGTCCTGCGGCTGCTGGATGAAGCGGCCCGAAACAAGGGAAAGACCCACAAGGTGATCCTTATGGTGGACCTGGGTGACCTGCGGGAGGGCTTCTGGGGCTGGGACGAGCTGGTGGCCGCCGCCCTGGAGGTGGAGCACGACCTGCCCAACCTGGAACTGCTGGGCGTGGGCACCAACCTGGGGTGCTATGGCTCTATCCAGGCCACTCCGGAAAAAATGCACGACCTGGTGGCGGCTGCCGAGCAGGTGGAGAAAGCCATCGGACGGAAGCTGGAGGTCATCTCCGGCGGCGCGTCCTCCTCGCTTCATATGGTGCTGGACGGTACCATGCCGCCCCGCATCAACCACCTGCGGGTGGGGGAGGGCATCCTCCTGGGCAGCATCTGGGGCTGCAATATGGACTTTATGCACAAGGACATTATGGTCCTCCGGGCGCAGGTCATTGAATCCAAGGTCAAGCCCTCCCACCCGGTGGGCGAGCTGTCGGTGGACGCCTTTGGCCGAACCCGTACCTACGTGGACCGGGGCCACCGCCTGCGCTGTCTGCTGGCTATGGGCCGAGTGGATTACGGAGAAAGCGACGACCTCATCCCCCGGGAGCCGGGCATCAAGGTGCTGGGTGCCTCCTCCGACCATACCATTTTGGATGTGGAAGGAGCCACCCGGCGGCTGAAAACCGGAGACGTGCTGGAGTTTGACTTGTGCTACGGCACTATGGTATACTTAACGGGCAGTAAAAGCGTCCACATTTATTACAAGAATGAGACGTAACCGTCGGGCGGCTTCTGGCCGCCCGGTTTTTATGAGAGGCGAGCATCATGCACAATGAACTGACGCAAAAAGATCTGGAGCTTATGCGCAAGGAGCTGGACCACCGGCGCATCGTTCTGCGCCCCCAGCTGCTGGAGGCGGTGAAGGAGGCCCGGGCCTTCGGGGATCTCAGCGAGAACTTTGAGTACAAGGCGGCCAAGCAGGAGAAAAACCGCAACGAGAGCCGCATCCGCTTCCTGGAGAATATGATCAAGACCGCCGTGGTCATCTCCGACCAGTCGGGCAGCGACCAGGTGGGACTGTACGACAAGGTCACCGTCTACATGGAGGACGATGACGAGGAGGAGGTCTACCAGATCGTTACCACCATGCGCCAGGACGCCCTGAAAGGGCTCATCAGCAAGGAGTCCCCGGTGGGGCGCTGCCTGCTGGGCCGCCGGGTAGGGGACCGGGTGCATATCCAGGTCAACGAGAACTACGGCTATGACGCGGTGATCCGCGCCATCGAAAAGGGCAGCGACGACGGGGAGATCCCTCTCAACCGCTACTAAATGAGAGAAGGAACCGGAGCTATGGTTCCGGTTCCTTTTTTGGTGTAAATTGGGGACGTGGTGGAACGTTGACAGGGGCGGCCCGGGATGGTACAATCACATAAATTAGTGTAAGCTAACCAGAAAATAAGATAGGAGGTGTCCTTTGGACCATCGAGTATTTTTGGCATTTTTTCTCACCCTGCTGGCTGGACTGAGCACCGGCATCGGCAGCGGCATCGCTTTTTTGTGCCGCAGTACCAATCGTAAGTTCCTTTCGGTCTCGCTGGGCTTTTCGGCCGGTGTGATGATCTATGTATCCTTGGTGGAGATCATGGGAGAGGCCCGGGAGGCTCTGGTGCGGGAATTGGGTACCCGACCGGGGAGCTGGGCCACCGTGGCGGCCTTTTTCGGCGGCATGCTGGTGATTGCTGTGATCGATAAGCTGATCCCGGAGGAAGAGAACCCCCATGAGGTGAAAAGCATGGAAGGGGATCCCAAGGCCGGGCAGCTGATGCGCATGGGGGTGTTTACCGCCCTGGCCATTGCCATTCACAACTTCCCCGAGGGCCTGGCTACCTTTGTCTCCGCCCTCCAGGAGCCCGGACTGGCTATTCCCATCGTGGTGGCCATCGCCATTCATAACATCCCGGAGGGAATCGCCGTTTCCGTGCCCATCTACCAGGCTACCGGCTCCCGGAGTAAGGCGTTCCGGTACTCCTTCTTGTCCGGTCTGGCTGAACCCTTGGGGGCGCTGCTGGGCTGGTTGGTATTGCGGCCTATTATGAACGATACCGTGTTCGGAGTGCTATTTGCCGGGGTGGCGGGGATCATGGTGTTCATCTCCTTTGACGAGCTGCTGCCGGCGGCCCGGGAGTATGGGGAGCACCACCTGTCCCTCTACGGTCTGATTTCCGGCATGGCGGTCATGGCGGTGAGCCTGCTGCTGTTTCTATAAGTTTTATTACGCGCTGCACGGGAGTGTTCCTGTGCAGCGCTTCTTTTTGCTTGAATTGTAAATCTGTATTTATTTTAGGTTGACAATTGCGAGGGGGCATGGTACGATGCACAAGAATCGTAAACCAATAAAATAATAAGGTTTACTAATAGAGGCCGTGTATGAGAAGGAGGATGCCTTATGAACCGGGAACGAACTGTGTCCATCACCCCCAGAACCCTGGCTCTGGATGGAATGTTTACCGCCCTGCTCATCCTGCTGGGTATGATCAAGCTGCCGTCTATCCTGCCGGGAGCCGAATTTCAGCTCTCCGCGCCCTACGCGGTGTGTCTGGTGGCCGGCGTGGGGTTTTGGCGCTATCTGGGTATCGGGGTGTGCGCCAGCCTGGTTCAGCTGATGATGGGTACCCATACCCTGTGGAATGTGCTGGTGGCTATGGTGTTTCGGGTGGCAGCAGGACTGATAGTGAGTCTGCTGCCCGGGAAAAAGTGGGCTATGGTGCTGGCAGGTCCGGTCGGGACGGGCTGTGCCCGGGTGGTGCTGGCCGGTGTGCTGGGGGTGCCGGTGCTTCCTCTGCTGGCAGCGGCGGTGCCGGGGATGGTGTTTACCGGTGTGTGCGTAGCGCTGCTGGAACCGGTACTGCGGCGTATTCCGGGGATGGAGCGGTGTGCCAGGGAGGAATAAGCATGGAATTGTACAGCGTAAAAATGCGGGCCAGCCAGCGGGAAGCTGGACGGGAGCGGCATATCTCGGGGGCGGAAAAGATCGTCCCCGAGGAGCGATTGGAGAAGGTAGTCAGCCAACTGCTGGAGCGGGCGCTGCACCACGCCAAGGGCAGAGCGGACTTTGTCAACCTGAAGGTGGAGGCTGTATCTCCGGAGGAGGTGACCCATCTGGAGGCCCTGCCTGTGACCACCTGTCCGGTGGACACGGTGGAAGAGGGACGGGATCAGCTCCGGAAGCTGCTGGCGCAGGCGGGGATCGACCACGGGGAAGCGATTTTGGGGCAGATGGAAGAGGCCTATGGGATGCGTGGAGCCATGCTGCTCCACGTGGATACCCTCCAGCGTCTGGAGCCCGACCCACACCGTGGGATCCGAGCGACCTACATGGATGCGGCACAGGATGGAGAGACCGGGCCGGAGAAAAACCACTTCCGGGAGGCGCTGGTACTGGCCACCAAGGTGGCCAACCAAAACAATATTCTTGGGGAGCTGTGTATCTCCGATGACCCAGACTATGTGACCGGGTATTTTGCCTCCAAGGAGCTGGGCTATGTACGCATCACCAAGCTGAAGGAGCCGGGGGACCCCAACGGCGGACGTATCTTTCTCTTTCGGGGTAGCAGGGAGGAGGCGGAGGCCTGCATCCGCTATCTGGAGAGGGAAAAGGTGCTGGTACATCTGCCGGAGGAGGCGGAACGATGAAGGAATGGAACTGGCTTTCAGAGGAACTGGACAGACTGCGGGAGCAGGAGCTCTACCGGACTATGACGGTGCTGGAGGGGCCTCAGACCACGGTGGTAGAGGCAGAAGGACGCCCCCAGAGGCTTTTTTCCTCCAATAATTATCTGGACCTGGCCAACGATCCGGAGGTGAAAGCCGCCGCCTGTGAAGCTCTGGAGCAGTACGGTGTGGGGGCAGGGGGGTCCCGGCTGACCACCGGTTCCGGGCCCCTTCATGTGTGTCTGGAGGAGGAGCTGGCCCGGTTCAAGGGCCGGGAAGCCGCCCTGGTGTTCAACACCGGATACATGACCAATGTGGGGATCATCTCCGCTCTGATGGGGCGAGGGGATGTGATTTTCAGCGACCAGCTCAACCACGCCAGCATCATTGACGGCTGCCGCCTGTCCGGGGCAGAGGTGGTGGTCTACCGGCACAACGACATGGCTGATCTGGAGGACAAGCTGCGGGCGTACCGGGGACGAAAGGGCCTTATTGTCAGCGACGGAGTGTTCAGCATGGACGGTGATCTGGTCCCTCTGCCCCAACTGGTAGAGCTGGCGAAGCGGTATGGAGTACGCACTATGATCGACGAGGCTCACGCCACCGGCGTGGTGGGAGCCACCGGCCGGGGGACGGAGGAGCACTACCACATGGAGGGCAGCGTGGATGTGCTGATGGGCACTCTGAGCAAGGCGGTGGGCAGCGAGGGAGGCTTTGTGTGCGGCTCGGCGGAGCTTATCCAATACCTGACCAATAAGGCCCGCAGCTTTATCTTTTCCACCGCCCTCTCGCCGGTGACCATGGCGGCAGGGCTGCGCGGGCTTCAAAAAATCCAGGAAGAGCCACAGCGGGTGGTGCAGCTGCGGGATAATATGGCCTTTCTCTGCCGGGAGTTGGGGCGTTATGGGATTCCCGCTCAGTCAGACAGTGCCATTCTCCCCATCATCGTGGGAGAGGAAAAACGGGCCATGGCGGCGATGGAGGCCTTGAAGGAGCGGGGATACTACGTCTCCGCCATTCGCTACCCCACAGTGGCACGGGGAAGCGCCCGGCTGCGTGTGGCCCTCATGTCCTCCCACACCCGGGAGGAACTGGAAGGGTTGGCCCAGGCCCTGGCTTGCGTGCTGGGACGTAATACTAAAATATAAGGCAGGAGAAATCGATGAGCCGAAATCTTTTTATTACTGGAACCGGAACCGATGTGGGCAAGACCTTTGTCAGCGCCCTCATGGTCAAAAAGCTGGCCCAGAGCGGCCGCCGGGCGGGCTACTTTAAGGCGGCTATGAGCGGAAACAGCCGCCGGGCGGACGGCAGCCTTATTCCCGGGGATGGGGCATGGGTACAGCAGATATCCGGGATCAGCCAGCCCCTGGAGGAGATGTGCCCCTATGTGTATGAGAACGCCTGGTCCCCCCACCTGGCCTCCCGCGTGGAGGGAAATCCGGTGCAGCTGGAGGAGGTTCAGCGCCGATTTGTCCAGGTGTGCGGGCGCTATGACTATGTCACCGTAGAGGGGAGCGGGGGCATCCTGTGTCCCATCCGCTTTGACCAGGAGAAAATCTGGATGGAGGATGTCATTCAGGCTCTGGGGCTGTCCTGCCTCCTTGTGGCCGACGCCGGTCTTGGCACCATCAACAGCGTGGGATTGACGGCGGAATATATGCGCAGCCGGGGAATTCCGGTCAAGGGAATCATTTTGAACCGCTTCCACCCCGGAGACGGGATGGAGGAGGACAACCGGGTGATGTGCGAAGCCCTGACTGGCCTGAAGGTGCTGGCCTGTGTCAAGGTGGGGGACGACCAGCTGGACCTGGACGCGCAGGCGCTGGCGGCCCTGTATGAATAAGATTTGGAGGATCCTGCTATGATCTGGTATCCCTATCAGCAGATGAAAACCATGAAAGAGCCCTACCACATTGTGGATGCCCAGGGCGTGTACCTGTATACCCGGGAGGACAAGCTCATTGATTCGGTGTCCTCCTGGTGGAGTGTAATCCACGGCTATAAGCACCCGGAGCTCAACCGGGCCATCCAGGAGCAGACAGAGCGGTTTGCCCACGTGATGTTAGGGGGACTGACCCACGAGCCGGTGGAAAAGCTGTCTCAAAAGCTGGAGGAGTGGCTGCCGGGGGATCTGGACTACTGCTTCTTCTCCGACTCGGGCAGTGTGGCAGTGGAGGTGGCCCTAAAAATGGCTCTCCAGTATCATCTGAATCGGGGCAGCCGCCGCAGCAAGGTGCTCTCCCTCACCCACGCCTACCACGGCGATACATTTAAGACCATGGAGGTGGGGGATGACCCGGACTACCACGGGATCCTGCGGGAGAAGCGGGACGTGGTCCACATCCCCACCCAGGTAGAGGAATTGGAGCGGGTCTTCGCAGAACAGGGGGAGACCTTTTCCTGCTTTATCGTGGAGCCTCTGCTCCAGGGTGCAGGGGGCATGCGGATGTACGACGTGTTCTTCCTGAGACGGGCCCGGCAGCTGTGCGACCAGTATGGCGTGCTGCTGATCTTTGATGAGGTGGCCACAGGGTTTGGGCGCACCGGCCACCGCTTTGTGGCCGACCTGGTGCTGCCGGATATCTTGGTATTGGGCAAAGCGCTCACCGGGGGATACATCGGCCACGCAGTGACGGTGGCCAACCACAAGGTGTACCAGGGGTTTTACAGCGATGACCCGGACCACGCCCTGATGCACGGCCCCACCTTCATGGGTAACGCCCTGGCGTGCAGCGTGGCGCTGCGCTCCATCCAGCTGTTTGAGGAGGGAGACTATCTGTCCCGCATTGCCCGCATCCAGCAGATCTGCCGCCGGGAACTGGCGGATCTGGATGATCCCCGAATCCAAGAGGTGCGCATCATGGGGGGATGCGCCTGTATCGAAGTAAAAGACAGTCGGGACGTGGAGGGATTCCAGGAGTTTGCCCGTCGGCGGGGGGTGTTCAGCCGCCCCTTCCTGCGGTATATCTATTCCATGGTTCCCTATGTGATCACGGAAGAGGAACTGGTTCAGGTGACCGACACCATGAAAGCCTGGTTCCGGCGGTAAAAAAACAAAACGAGGACGGGGTGCGCGTCCTCGTTTTTGTTACCAATTCTGTGCCAGAAAGATCAGAATGTTCTGGATAAACTTGGGCGCCCCATGGGCTGCTTCCCGAATGGCGGCAGCCACGGCTGCCGGGTCGGCGTTGAGGCCAAAGGTCAGCGCACCCTCCGCCGTCTGACCGATGGCCAGGGGAGCGTGGGCCGAACTGCCGATAGCGATTTCCGAGGCGATAGCTCCGCCGCCCGCAGCGTACATACCAAAGGCGCCGCCTCCCATGGCGAACAGCCCCACCGCCGCACCGCCGAAGGCGAGAAGGCCCACCGCCAATCCGCCGATGGCCAGAGCGCCCATGGCCCAGCCGCCCAGAGAGAACAGCAGACCGAAAGAGAGCCCGCCCACGGAGAACAGCCCAAAGGAGAAACCGCCCAGAGTGAACACACCCACGGCCACATTGCCGATGGCCAGGATTCCCTTGGCCACGCCCATTCCCCGGTGTCCCAGCCGGATGTGGACCAGGGGCAGGCCGAAGAGGGTGCGCTTGCTTTTGTATTCGTAGTGGAAGGGAGTGTAGTAGTTATTGACGATGGTGGTGGTAACCTGGCTGGGAGAGACCTGTGCCTCCTGGCCGGTGACCAGATAGTCCAGAGACACATTGAAGTATCGGCCCAGGGCGGCCAGGTTGTCCAGGTCGGGCCGGGAGGTCCCTGCCTCCCATTTCTGCACTGCCTGACGGGATACCCCCAAGAGATCGGCCAGCCCCTCCTGGGACAGACCGGATTGCTTTCTCAGCTCATAGAGCCGCTGTTGAAATTCCATTTCCAGCCCTCCGAAACAAAGAGTAGTCAAGGGCCCTTGACGGTGTTTAGCATAGCAAAAAGCAGGCAGCAGCGCAACCTAAAGTGGAATACAATTTGACAACCAGCGGTTGCAATGGGAAAAAAGCATGTTTTTGCAACAAAAAAGGAGGGAACCAGAATTCTGGTTCCCTCCTGATATTCAGGAATTACTCCTTCTCAAAGACATCCTTGCCCATACCGCAGATGGGGCAGACCCAATCCTCAGCGACCTGCTCCCAGGGGGTGCCGGGAGCCACGCCGTGCTCGGGATCGCCAACCGCGGGATCATAGACGTAGCCACAGGGGCAGACATACTTATCCATGTTCGTTCTCCTTCTTGTTAGAAAATTAGCCGAAGTAGCGCTTCAGCAGGCCCTCGAAAGCCTTGCCGTGGCGGGCCTCGTCGCGAGCCATCTCATGCACGGTGTCGTGGATGGCGTCCAGGTTGTGCTGCTTGGCCAGCTTAGCCAGCTCGAACTTGCCGGCGGTAGCGCCGTTCTCAGCGTCAACACGCATCTCCAGGTTCTTCTTGGTGGAGTCGGTCACGACCTCGCCCAGCAGCTCGGCAAACTTAGCGGCGTGCTCGGCCTCCTCATAGGCGGCCTTCTCCCAGTACAGACCGATCTCGGGGTAACCCTCGCGGTGAGCCACACGGGCCATAGCCAGGTACATGCCGACCTCGGTGCACTCGCCCTGGAAGTTCTCGCGCAGACCCTGCATGATCTCCTCGGGAGCGCCCTGAGCCACGCCTACCACGTGCTCAGCAGCCCAGCTCTTCTCGCCGGCCTGCTCCACGAACTTCTCCTTGGGAGCCTTGCAGATGGGGCAGAAATCGGGAGCCTCAGCGCCCTCGTGAACATAACCACAAACAGAACAAACAAACTTCTTCATGATAAAACGTCCTCCTCAAAATGTTTTGACTGCATACATGCTTTGCATTTTCCGTAAAAGGTAAGCTCATGGCGTTCCGCCTGGAAGCCATATTGCGACTGCACGGCTTGGTTTAGGTTGGCATCCATCGGGATCTTCTTGAGATCGATGACCGCGCCGCAGCAGGTGCAAACAAAGTGACTGTGGGGGGTGGTGTCCGCGTCGAAGCGCTCCTGGCCGTTGACCACGCCCACGCTTTGGACGGTGCCCTGCTGCTGAAAGAAGAGCAGGTTGCGGTAAACGGTCCCCAGACTCAGGTCCGGGTGAGTGGCCTTCAGAGTTTGGTAAAGCCACTCGGCAGAGGGGTGCGCGTCGGTCTGACGCAGTGCGGTCAGGATTGCCTCCCGCTTTTTACTGTATCGAGTGGTTCGCTCCAAAAAGCCGCCTCCTTCCTTAACAGTAGTAATTCTTGTTTGCGAGATGATAATACCACAGTCGGAAGGGCTTGTAAAGAGGGAAATCCCACTTTTTGAAAAAATTTTTTCTCCCGGAGGCTTACAGATCATCCCGCCGCAGTGCCCGCAGAATCGAGGCCTCCACCCGGTCGCCGTACTTCATGCCCAACAGGAACAGGGCGGCACCGGCCACACCGATGAGAGCCATACCCCATACTGGGATGGAGAAGGAGGCGCCGCCCAGTGCGCTGGCAAAGAGCAGGCCCCAGGGCCGGGTAAGCAGGGCGATAAAAAAGAAGCGCCGCAGGGAGATGGAGGTGAGTCCGGCCAGGATGCACAGCAGGTCGTCGGGGAAGAAGGGGAAAAGGAAGGCCAGCACCAGAAAGACATCGGTCTTGGCGTGGATCACATCCAGGTATTTGGCCGATACCCGCTCGCCCACCACCTGGTTGACAAAGGACTGCCCCAGGTTCCGGGCCAGCACAAAGACCAGCAGCGAACCCAGCAGCACGGCTGCAAAGGTGAGAAAGAAGGACAGCCAGGTACCGAACATCACGCCTCCCACCAGGGCGGTGATATTGCTGGGAATGGGAGCCAGCACCACCGAGAGAAATTGCACCAGGAAAAAGCACAGGTGAGAGTAGGGAGCAAAGCGCTGGATATACGCCTGCATGGATTCCTGAGAGGAGGCGGCGGCAAAAAAGCCGCTGTGCCAGAGAAACACTCCGCCGCCCAGAAGCAGCAGAAGGACTGCCGCCAAAGAGAGATACTTGCCCGCTCGCTTCATGTGGTAAAACCTCTTTATTTCTTAGTTCAGACAGGAAAAGGCGGAAGACGCCCGCGCCGTCCTCCTTAACATACCACACAGTTATTGAAAAATTGCGAATGGATTCTTAAAAATCCATAAAGGACAGCAAAAGATCCCTCCGGCAATGCCGGAGGGATCTTTGAAATCTTACAGAAGGATGATGCCAGAGGCGTCGCAGGCACGCAGAGTGTCCTCGTCCCACAGGGAGACCTGGACCTCGCCGATGTGAGCCTTGCCTAGCAGCAGCATGGATACCCGGGACTGGCCGATGCCGCCGCCCATGGTCAGAGGCAGCTGGCCGCTGAGGAGCATCTTGTGGAAGGGCAGCTCCCGGCGATCATCGCAGCCGGCCAGGGTGAGCTGGCGGTCCAGGGACTCGGGGCTGACCCGGATGCCCATGGAGGAGATCTCCAGGGACTGGCCGTTGACGCTGTCCCAGCACAGCAGGTCGCCGTTCAGGTTCCAGTCGTCGTAGTCGGGGGCGCGGCCGTCGTGGGGCTTACCAGACTTCAGCTTGCCGCCGATGCCCATGAGGAAGGTGACGGGGTGGTCCTTCACAAAGGCGTGCTCCCGCTGCTTGGGGGTGAGGTCGGGGTAGAGGTCCTCCAGCTCCTGGGTGGTGATGAAGGTGATCTCCTCGGGGATCTCCGGCAACACGCACAGCTGGGGGAACACGGAGCGCAGGAAGGACTGGGTATCCCGCAGGGCGCCCACGATGTCACGAACTGTGGCTTTCAGGTAGTCCACCGTGCGGTCCTGGGCCTCGATGATTTTCTCCCAGTCCCACTGGTCCACATAGGCGGAGTGGAGGTTATCCAGGTCCTCGTCCCGGCGGATGGCGTTCATATCGGTGTACAGGCCCTCGCCGGGGTGGAACTGGTAGCGCTTGAGGGCCAGGCGCTTCCACTTAGCCAGGGAGTGTACCACCACGGCGGTGTCATCCACGCCCCGGATATCGAAGGAGACAGGACGCTCCACGCCGTTGAGGTCGTCGTTGAGGCCGGAAGAGGCGGCCACAAACAGAGGGGCGGATACCCGGTGCAGCCGCAGCGCGCCGCTCAGCCGGTCCTCAAACAGGCGATTGAGCAGGCCGATGGCCTTTTGGGTCTCATAAATACTCAGCAGGGGCGCATACCCCTGGGGAATGCTGGAATGTTCCATAGAAATGGAGCCTCCTTTATTTAGAATTGCGTTACGATACGAATTGAAGCGCATGGAGCGGATTTCAATGGAACATATTATAATGCGCCTTGGCAGGAATTGCAATCGCTTCTTGCCAATTTGTCATCCGTCACGTATAATGGGACAAGTAATTTTACGCTCAGGAAAGGGGAGAGCGACCGGATGAAATTGATCTCATGGAACGTAAATGGCCTGCGGGCCTGTCTGAAAAAGGGTTTTTTGGACTTTTATCAGGAACAAAAGCCGGATTTCTGCTGCCTGCAGGAGACCAAGATGGAGCAAGGCCAAGCCGACGTGGACCTGGGGGAGAATATATTGGAATACTGGAACTCCGCGGAAAAGAAGGGGTACTCGGGTACCGCCGTCTTTACTCCCCACCAGCCTTTGGCGGTGCGCTACGGCATGGGGAAAGAGGAGCACGACCACGAGGGGCGGCTCATCACCCTGGAATATGAGAAGTTCTATCTGGTGTGCTGCTACACCCCCAACTCCCAGAGTGAGCTCAAGCGTTTGGACTACCGCATGGAGTGGGAGGACGACCTGCGCGCCTACCTCATGGAGCTGGACAAGGTCAAGCCGGTCATCTACTGCGGTGACCTCAACGTGGCCCACCGGGAGATCGACCTGAAAAACCCCAAGACCAACCGCATGAACGCCGGCTTTACCGATCAGGAGCGGGAGAAGATGACCACTCTGCTCTCCTCCGGCTTTACCGACACCTTCCGTTTCCTCTATTCCGACCTGGAGGGGGTATACTCCTGGTGGTCCTACCGGTTCCAGGCCCGGAAGAAGAACGCGGGGTGGCGCATCGACTACTTTATCGTATCCGACCGCCTGCAAAACGCCATCAAGCGGGCGGAGATTCTCACCCAGGTAGAGGGCAGCGACCACTGCCCCGTCCTGTTGGAGCTGGATATTTAAAGGAGGGAGCGGGATGAGACGGAAAGACCGGGAGATCCGGGATCTGGATCAGCTGGAAGATATTTTGAAGGAGTGCGACGCGGTGCGCATTGCAGCCCAGGATGAAGCGGGGCTGTTTATTGTTCCCATGAACTTCGGCTATCGGCTGGAGGGGGAGAAGCTTACCCTGTTTGTCCACTCTGCTCCGGAGGGAAGAAAAGTAGACGCCTTCCGTCAGGGCGGCGTGGTGGCCTTTGAGATGGACTGCGGCCACACCCTGCGTACTGCCGACACTGCCTGCGGCCACAGTTTTAGCTACCGGAGCATTATGGGCTCCGGCATGATCCGGCCGCTCACAGACCGGGAGGAGAAGAAGGCTGGACTGGGTGCGGTCATGGAGCACATGACCGGCAGGACCTGGGACTTCCCGGATGATGCGGTGGATCGCACCGCGGTATTTGCCCTGGAGGTCGCTCAGTGGACGGGCAAATCCAACCAGGCGGGCTGAGGAGGGGATCGGTATGCCGGACTTTGACAGCCAGAAATACGCCTACTCCTCCCGCCGAAATATGGTCTACGCCCGCCATGCGGCGGCCTGTACCTCCATTCCTCAGGGGGCACAGATCGGCCTGGATGTGATGAAGGCGGGGGGCAACGCAGTGGACGCGGCGGTGGTCATGGCCGCTGCCATGCCTCTGCTGGAGCCCACTGGCAACGGCCTGGGTTCCGACTGCTTTGCCCTAGTTTGGATCGAGGCCGAGCAGAAGCTCTACGGCCTCAACGCCAGCGGCCGGGCACCTAGGAATCTGTCGGCAAAACTGGTGCGGGAGCTGGGCTTTGACCAGATGCCCAAAACGGGCTGGATTCCCACCATGGTGCCGGGCGCCCCGGCGGGGTGGGCGGAGCTGAACCGCCGCTTTGGCACCAAGCCCCTGAAAGAGCTCTTTGCCCCCGCCATCACCTCTGCACGGGATGGGGTGCCGGTTCAGGTGAACCTCCAGCTCCAGTGGGAGAAGGACTCCAAGCGCATTTTGGCCGCTATGGAGCAAAACCCGGCCCCCCACGTTTGGTGGCGGCAGGTATTTTTAAAGGAGGACGGCGCGCCCTACCGCTCCGGTGACATCTTCCGCTGGGAGGAGTATGCCCAGACTCTGGAGGAGTTGGCAGCCACCAACTGTGAGAGCTACTACCGAGGCGCGCTGATGGAGAAAATCGTGGCCTTTAGTCGGGAGACCGGGGGTTACTTCAGCGAGGAGGACTTCCGGAATTACCACCCCGAGTGGGTGGAGCCCATCTCTACGGACTATAAGGGCTACCAGGTGTGGGAGATCCCGCCCAACGGCCACGGCATCACGGTGCTCATGGCCCTCAATATCCTGAAAGGGCTGTCTATGCCGGAGCAGCGGGATTGCCCAGAGACCTACCACAAGATTTTGGAGTCCATCAAGCTGGCCTTTGCCGACACAAAGACCTATGTGGCCGATCCCAAGTACATGAAGACCCGGGTGGAGGACCTGCTCAGCGAGGAGTACGCCGCCAAGCGGCGCGCTCTCATCACCGACAAGGCGATTCTGCCGGAAGCGGGTGACCCCTCCTGCGGCGGCACGGTCTATCTGTGCACCGCCGACCCTCAGGGCAATATGGTCTCCTTCATCCAGAGCAACTACACCACCTTTGGCTCCGGCGTAGCCATCCCGGGTACCGGCATTTCTTTGCAGAACCGGGGAGGCAACTTCTCGCTGGATGAACAGAGCGACAACTGTCTGGCCGGAGGCAAGCGGTCCTACCACACTATCATCCCCGGTTTCCTCACGAAAGACGGGAAGGCCGTGGGTCCCTTTGGCGTTATGGGGGCCTTTATGCAGCCTCAGGGCCATGTGCAGGTCATCGTCAACACCATCGACTACCACATGAACCCCCAGGAGTGCTTGGACGCGCCCCGAATGCAGTGGATCGGCGGCAAGCACATCCAGCTGGAGCGGGAGGTGCCCGCCCATGTGGCTCTGGGTCTGGAAGACATGGGCCACGAGGTGGAGATCGCCAACCGGAACGTGGATATGGGCCGTGGAGAGATCATCTGGCGCACGGGAAACGGCCTGCTGGCCGCCGGCACCGAGCCCCGCTGTGACGGCTCCGTTGCCGCCTGGTAACCTACTTTTCTTGAAAGAAAAGTAGGCAAAAGAACTTTGTGCAAAACTTCGTTTTGCCTCTGGGGCAGAGGCCCAAAGGCAGGCGCGTAAACAAGCCAACTGCCACAGCTCTGCCGCACCAGGCGGTGCCATCTCAGCGCAGATTTTTCAAATTTTGCATACATAGGGGCCAGTGTCACCGAGGCAAGGAGGACCAGTTATCCAGATTTTGCCCGCCGGAAAATCAGCACCAGCCCTTCAGGAGTGCGTCCCCCGTAATCGGGGGTCCGGGGGATGATGCCTATGAACACCGGCGTAAGCCAGGTGTTCATCGAAGGAGTCACCCGGCGATTCTTTGGTTCCTTTCTGATCGCTCAGAAAGGAACAACCGATCCCCAAAAGAAACTCGCCCCCCGGGGCGAAATAATAAAAATGATCCTAGGAAAGAAGGCAAATCCAATGAAAATCGCAGAACTGTTTGGTCAGGGGAAGACCGTCTTCTCCTGTGAAGTATTTCCCCCCAAGAAGACCAGCCCCGTGGACAGCATTTATAAGACCCTGGACGGCTTGAAGGATATCAAGCCCGACTTCATCAGCGTCACCTACGGCGCAGGCGGCTCCAGCACGGTGAACCAGTCCACCTGTGAGATCGCCTCCATCATCCAGAACCAGTACCATATCCCCGCCATGGCTCACGTTACCTGTGTGGCCTGCACCAAGGGAGAGGTCACCGAGCTGCTGGCCGGTCTCAAGCAGGACGGCGTGGAGAATGTGCTGGCTCTCCGGGGTGACCGCAATCCCAACTTCCCGCCCAAGACCGACTTTGCTCACGCCGACGAGCTGGTGGCCTTCATCCGCCGCCGGGGCGATTTCGGTGTGTCCGGCGCCTGCTACCCCGAGGGACATCCCGAAAGCCCAGACCTCATTACCGATGTGCGCCATCTGAAGAAGAAAGTGGACGCGGGCGCCCAGCACCTGGTCAGCCAGCTTTTCTTTGACAATGACGACTTCTTCCGATTCCTGGAGCGCTGCCGTCTGGCGGGCATCGAGGTGCCCATTGAGGCAGGTATCATGCCGGTACTGAACAAGGCCTCCATCGAGCGCATGGTGTCTATGTGCGGCGCTTCCCTGCCCCACAAGCTCACCCGGCTGCTGGCCCGGTATGGCGACCACCCCGAGGCCCTGCGGGAGGCCGGCATCGCCTACGCCATCGACCAGATCTCTGACCTCATTGCCGCCGGGGTAGATGGCATCCATCTCTACACCATGAATAATCCCCAGGTGGCCAAGCAGATCAGCGACAGCGTGGCCTCCATCCGCTGCGTATAATTTAGGAGGTACCCTGTGATCAGCGCTCTTTCCCCTCTGGATTTGGACGAGGTGCTGCGGTACATGGGCTGCCCTGCCGAGAAGGCCGACCCCGAAACCCGGACTTTGGTAAAGACCTGTGCCCGGGAGATGGAGGCGGCGGCCCGTCCCCGGTGGACGGGGCGGGTGCTGGACATCACCCTGGAGGAGGACGGCGTACGCCTGGAGGGCGGCCTGCTCCTTCCGGGGCGTGATTTGAGAAAGCACCTGGAGGGTTGTGAGCGGGCGGCGGTGTTCTGCGCCACTCTCTCCGCCCAGGCTGACGCCCTCATCCGCCGCTGGGAGAGCCGGGACATGCTCCGGGCTCTGGCTCTGGACTGCTGCGCCACCGCCGGAGTGGAGCAGGTGTGCGACCAGGTGGAGCAGGAGATCGAGAGCCAGTTCCCCGGCTGCTCTTTCCCCTTCCGCTTCAGTCCCGGCTACGGCGACCTGCCTCTGGAACTCCAGGGGGAGATCCTTCATCTGCTGGACGCCCCCCGAAAGATCGGCCTGTGCGCCAGTTCCAGCCATATTTTAACCCCCCGTAAGTCGGTGACCGCCATTCTGGGCATCGCCCGGGGGGAGATCCAACAAACCGTGCGCAGCTGCCTGAGCTGTCCCGCCCGGGAGAGCTGCCAATACCGAAAGTCAGGTGGACATTGTGGAATTTCTTGAACTGTTAAAAACTGACCGCCCCGTCCTGCTGGACGGCGGCATGGGCACCATGCTCCAGGCCCGGGGCTTGCCCGTGGGTGCCACCCCCGAACTGGTGGCCCTGGAGCACCCCGACTGGCTGCGGGACATCCACACCGCCTACCTGGACGCCGGGTCCCAGATCATCTACGCCAATACCTTCGGGGCCAACCGGGAGAAGCTGGAGCGCACCGGCCGGAGCGTGGAGGAGATCGTCACCGCCGCAGTCACCGTGGCCAAGGAGGCCGCTACCGGACGGGGCCTGGTGGCTCTGGATATCGGCCCCTGCGGCCAACTGCTGGAGCCCACCGGTATGCTGGGCTTTGAAGACGCGGTGGACCTGTTTGCCCAGGTGGTCCGGGCAGGCGTGAAGGCGGGAGCCGACCTGATCGCCATCGAGACCATGACCGACCTCCAGGAGGCCCGGGCCGCTCTGCTGGCTGCCAAGGAGAACTCCAACCTTCCGGTGCTGGTCACCATGACCTACGAGGCCAGCGGCCGCACCTTCCTGGGCTGTTCTCCCGCTGCCGCCGCCCTCACCCTGGAGGGTCTGGGAGCGGACGCCGTGGGCGTCAACTGCTCTCTGGGTCCCAGGGAGATGCCCCCTCTGGTGGAGGAGCTGCTGAAGTGGACCAACCTGCCCATCGTCCTCAAGCCCAATGCCGGACTGCCCCACCCCGACGGGTCGGGCTATGACATCACCCCCCTGGAATTTGCCCAGAGCCTGGCCGCCCTGGCCGATATGGGAGTGAAGGTGTTCGGCGGATGCTGCGGTACCACGCCGGAGTATATCGCCCTGCTGTCCAAGGAGTTGACGGGCAAGACGGTGAAGGACGTGCCCCGCCACGTCCCCGCCGCTGTGTGCAGCGCCACCCAGGCGGTGCCCATTGACCGGGTGCGGGTCATCGGCGAGCGCATCAACCCCACCGGCAAGAAGCTGATGAAGGAGGCTCTCCGGCGGGGCGATGTAGACTATATGCTGGGCCAGGCTTTGGCTCAGACCGAGGCGGGAGCCGACATTCTGGACGTGAATGTGGGCCTGCCGGAGATCGACGAGGCGGATATGATGGTGCGCACCGTCAAGGCCCTCCAGGGCGTCACTGACGCTCCCCTCCAGCTGGATTCCACCGACCCCAAGGTGCTGGAGCAGGCCCTGCGGGTCTACTGCGGCAAGGCCATCGTCAACTCGGTGAACGGAGAGAGCGCCTCTCTGGAGACCATCCTGCCCCTGGTAAAGAAGTACGGTGCGGCGGTGGTGGGTCTCACCCTGGATGAGAACGGCATTCCCAAGACCGCCCAGGCCCGCTTTGAGGTGGCCAAACGCATTCTGGAGCGGGCTATGGCCCTTGGCATCCGGAGAGAGGACGTGTATATCGACTGTCTCACCCTCACGGTCTCCGCCGAGCAGGCAGCGGCTTCCCAGACTCTGGAGGCCCTTCATCGGGTGAAAACCGAGCTGGGTCTGAAGACGGTGTTGGGCGTGTCCAACATCTCCTTTGGTCTCCCTGCCCGGCCTCTGGTAAACCAGAACTTCCTCACCATGGCCATGTCCGCCGGGCTGGACCTGCCCATCATCAATCCCAATGTGGACGCCATGATGGCAGCGGTGCGGTGCTTCCACCTGCTCACCAACGTGGATACCGATGCCCGGGAGTTCATTGCCGCCTATGCCAATGCCTCCGTGTCCACCTCCATCACCGCTGGGAGTGCCCCGGCGGCTCCCCAGTCCACGGGACGGTCTCTCAAGGATCTGGTCATCGCGGGACTCAAGGGAGAGGCGGGCCAGGCTACCCGCGCTCTGCTGGAGACCACCGCTCCCATGGACATTGTGGATAACGTGCTCATCCCGGCTCTCGATCAGGTGGGAGCCGACTTTGAGCAGAACAAGGTGTTTTTGCCCCAGCTCATCCAGTCGGCCGGCGCTGCCCAGGCCGCTTTTGAGGTCATTCGGGAAAAGCTGTCCAGCGGCGAGGGGGGCAATGTGAGCCGCGGCAACGTGGTGCTGGCCACCGTGAAGGGGGATATCCACGACATCGGCAAGAACATTGTAAAGGTGCTGCTGGAAAACTACGGCTACACTGTCATTGATCTTGGCCGGGACGTAGACCCTGCCGCTGTGGTGGAGGCCGCCCGGAAGTATGAGGCCCCCCTGGTGGGCCTGTCCGCCTTGATGACCACCACCCTCAAGAGCATGGCCCAGACCATCGCCCAGCTCCATGACGCGGGGCTGCCCTGCAAGATCATGGTGGGCGGCGCGGTGCTCACCCCCGAGTATGCCAAGGAAATCTCCGCGGACTTCTATGCACGAGATGCCAAGGAGAGTGTGGATATCGCTAAGCGCGTGGTGGGATAATGGGCAGAAAGCTTGCCTTTTGAACCGAAAACTGGTACAATATTCTCCGCCCTTTCCCCAAAACCGGGGGAGAGGGTGGAGAATTTTACGTATTGGCCTCCGGGCCGAACATAGGAGGCTTATCAGAATGGGCAAGGCAGGAGCTGGAAAGCGGAGCGAAAAACGGCCGCTGCTGCAGACCGGCATCGGAAAGGCGCTGTTCGGGTTGCTGGTACTGGCGGTGGTCTGCGCCGGAGGCTACTGGTTCTGGCAGAGCCAGCAGCCGGATACCTTTTATTACCGCAATATGGAGATGACCGCCCTGGATGGGGTGGAGCGCAACACCTATATCCCCCAGGCCTTTGTGCAGGGAGAAAACGGGTGGATCTCTTATCCCGACGCCCTCCAGGGCGTGGACGTGTCCGTCTATCAGGGGGAGATCGACTGGCAGGCGGTGGCTGACGCGGGGGTGGACTTTGCCATCATCCGGGTGGGCTACCGGGGCTACTCCCAGGGAGCCATCCAGCCTGACACCAACTTCCAGAAGAATATGGAAGGTGCCCTGAAGGCAGGGCTGGATGTGGGCGTGTACTTCTTCTCTCAGGCCACCACAGTGCGGGAGGCGGAGGAGGAGGCCGACTACGTGCTGGAGGCCATCCGCAACTACCCGGTGACCTATCCGGTGGTCTTTGACTGGGAGTTTATTGACGGCCAGCAGGCCCGCACGGACGAGATCGATGGAGAGCGCATGACCGAGTGCGCCAAGACCTTCTGCGAGCTGGTGCGGGCAGGAGGGTATACCCCCATGGTCTACTTCAACCAGGAGCAGGGATACCTGTACTACCAGCTGGACCAGCTGGACGAATTCTCCTTCTGGCTGGCGGAGTACGATGAAAAGCCTGACTTTTTCTATAACTTTGCCATGTGGCAGTATACCCATACCGGGACAGTGCCCGGTATTCCGGGCAACGTGGATATGAACCTGGCCTTCCAGGACTTGTCGAAAAAATAACAACGAACCCCCGCCGTGAGATACATCTCCCGGCGGGGGTTCTCTTTATTTTTCCAGAATGGTCTGAGCCAGCTCCTGGGCGGTGCGGTCTACCAGGGAGAAGTCCACGTAGGGGTGGTAGATGGCCTCCAGGTCGTCGTGCATGGCCTTGGCCTGGGCCAGGGAGGCCACGGCCTCCTCCATGAGAGCCTCCCCCACCTTCTGGGCAAAGCGGATGCGGGGACGGCTGCGGCGCATCAGGTCGCCGCCTACGCCGGTTTCGATGCGCACCCGCCGCCAGGGCTTTTCCGCCGGAGACTGACCGGGAGTGACGGAGAGAAAGGCCAGCCCAGCCTGGGGAATGAGCAGATGGGCCAGGCGCTGGGGGGCCATGGGATTGGGGCAGGCCACCACATCGTAGCCCTTGGCCACCGCGCCGGAGAGCAGATGGGTGAGCAGCCCATGGGCCAGACCGCAGCGGTCATGGAGCTCATAGACCTTGGGGCACTGAATGAGGGCTGTGTCATAGAGCGTCATAACCCCCTTGTGGGTGACCGCGCCCAGAAAGCGCTGCTTTACCTGTCCGGGCAGAGCAAGGCGGGGCTTCAGCTCCCGGTTGAGAATCCCTCTGGCCCGTTTGGCCAGCCGCTCCTCCAGGGCGGGGGTGGTAAGGGTGGCCCTCAAATCCTCCTGGATAGCTGCCGCCGCGCCCAGGCACCGATAGGCCCGCTGGTAGCAGGCCTTGTAGCCTGTCATGCAGGACATGAGCTCTCCCTTCACCTCCTGCAACCCTTCTCTCTGATAGGCCCGGCCCAGGTTGACGTACTCCTCCACCGCGCCGGGATATTTGGGCTCGACCACGTGGGGAGCGGTGCCGTCGACAATAGCTACCCCCAGGCGGGGCAGGAGAATGGCGTCCAGGGAGTCGGGATCGCCGGAGCAGAGAATGTACTCCACGGCTTCTCCCGCCTCCTCGGCCCGGCGGGCCACCTGGCGCATGAGGGTGGACTTGCCGCAGCCGGGGCCGCCTTTCAGGATGTAGAACCGGTTGGCCCGCTCAGGGGGCAGCAGGTGGTCGTAGAGGGAGTAAAAGCCGGAGGGGGAGTTGGCCCCCAGAAAATACTGGATGTGTTTTTCATCCGCCATAGAATCATCGCCGTCCTTTCCAAATCTGCCTCAGACTATGCTGGTTTGGCGGCATCGGTGAAAAAGAGGCAAGAAAAATCCCGGCCGGACAAACGTCTGGCCGGGATTTATATTTTTGGTTGGTGTATCAGGCGAGGAGAACGGGGATTTTCCTACCCGACTGCCCTACGGGTGCAGAGGCGAAACGAAGTTTCGCACAAAGTTCTTTGCCAAGCTTTCTTTCAAGAAAGCGGGGTTAGCGGAGGATGGCACCCAGGTCCTTCTCCAGGGCAGCCAGGATGCTCTTCACGTCCTCGTCAGCCTCTTCACTAGTGAGAGAACGGTCGTCGGCGCGGAGCACCAGGCTGAAGGCCACGGACTTCTTGCCCTCGTCCACGCCCTTGCCGCGGTAGATGTCGAAGAGCTTGCAGTCCTTCAGCAGACCCTTGGCGCCCTTGCGGATGCAGTCCTCCAGCGCGCCCACGGTGACAGCCTCGTCGCACACCACGGCGATATCACGGGTGACGGCGGGGAACTTGGGCAGGGGGACGTACTCGGGATCGGCGCCCTTGGCGGCCATCAGGGCATTGAGCTCCAGCTCGGCGCAGTAGAACTGGGCGTCCACGCCGTAGTTCTGAGCCACCAGGGGGTGGACCTGCCCCATCACGCCGATGCGGCGCTCACCCACATAGACATCCGCCACACGGCCGGGATGATAGGAGGGATTGGTCTCGTTGGGCACCACAAAACGGACGTCGGAGGCCCGCAGGTCCTTCAGAATGGCTTCCACGCAGCCCTTCAGGGTGTAGAAGTCCATATCCTCGCCGTAGGTACCCATGGACAGGATCTTGTTCTCCACGGCCAGACCGTCCTCGCCGCCGGGCAGGTAGATGCGGCCCACCTCGTAGAGGCGTACGTTCTGGTTGCGGTAGTTGTAGTTCCGGGTCAGAATCTCCAGCATGGAGGGCAGGACGGTGGTACGCATGATGGAGGTGTCCTCACCCAGGGGGTTGAGGATCTTGAAGGACTCCCGGCGGGCATCGTCCGCGGCCCAGCGGATCTTATCGTAGCAGGTGGGGGAGATGAAGGAGTAGGTGATGATTTCATCAAAGCCCATGGAGCGGCACACAGAGCCCAGCTGGCGCTCCAGCTTCTCCTCCTCGGAGAAACCGCCCAGGGTGGTCTGGCCGCGCATGAGGGTGGTGGGGATGTTGTTGTAGCCGTGGAAACGGGCCACCTCCTCGGCAAGGTCAGCCATACCGATGACGTCGCCGCGCCAGGAGGGCACGGTCACCTGATCGCCCTCCACCTGGAAGTCCAGCTTCTTGAGGATGGAGACCATCTCGGCTTCATCGATGTCGGTGCCCAGCAGGGCGTTGATCTTCTCGGGCTCCAGCTTGAGAACGCGGGGCTGGGGCACATAGTTGAGAATGTCGATGGTGCCGTCCAGCACTTCGCCGGCACCCAGCATCTCCACCAGCTCGCAGGCGCGGTTGACAGCGGGCAGGGTGTTCAGGGGATCCAGGCCCTTCTCAAACTTGGCGGAAGCCTCGGTACGCATGCCCAGAGCCAGAGCGCCCTTGCGGATGCAGGTTCCGTCGAAGCAGGCGGACTCGAAGACCACGTCCACGGTGTCGGAGACGATCTCGCTGTTCTCGCCGCCCATGATGCCCGCCAGGCCTACGGCCCGGGTCTCGTCGGCGATGACCAGGTGGTTGGCGGTGAGCTTGCGCACCTGGCCGTCCAGGGTGGTGAGTTCCTCGCCCTCCTCGGCCCGGCGCACGATGATCTTGCCGCCCTTCACATAGCGGTAGTCAAAGGCGTGCATGGGCTGGCCGTACTCCAGCATGACGTAGTTGGTGATGTCCACGATGTTGTTGATGGGACGCACGCCCATAGCGCGCAGCCGCTCACGCATCCACTTGGGGGAGGGGGCGATCTTCACGTTGCGCACCATCCGGGCGGTGTAGCGCTGGCACAGGTCGGAAGCGGGGGTCTCCACGTCCAGCAGCTCCATCAGATTGCCGTCCGCGCCGCCCTTAACCACGGGATCGTGGAGGGTGAGGGGAGCGTTGAAGGTGGCGGCGGCCTCACGGGCCAGACCGATCACGGAGAGACAGTCGGGGCGGTTGGGGGTGATCTCAAACTCCACCACGTGGTCGTCCGTACCGATGACGGGCTTGAGGTCGTCGCCGGGCTTGCAGTCCTCGTTGAGGATAAAGATGCCGTCGGGGATGCAGTGAGGGAACTCCGCCTGCTGGGCGTGGAGGTCCTCCAGGGTGCAGATGGAGTCGGACTTAGTGTTGTAGGCTACCAGATCCCCTTCGTGGAGGTTGGGGCAGATGGTGTCGGGAACGGCAGTGGCGCCGCCCAGATCCAGGCAGGTGTGGAAGGTGCCGTCGGGCTGCATGGCGCACTCCAGCACCTTGGCAGCCACTACAGGGCCGTAGATCTTGTGGCCGGGCTGAATATCAGCAGGAATGGAGGGCTTCTCCTTATCCAGAGGCTTGTAGTCGCCCAGGATGGCGGCAGGGGTGATGACGGCGTAGGGGAAGTCACGCTCGTCCAGGCCCAGCTCGCTGAGACCGCACAGCATGCCGTTGGACACCACGCCGCGCAGCTTGCCCTTCTCGATCTTCTTGCCGCCGGGGAGGGTGGACTTGTGCATGGCAACAGGCACCAGATCGCCCACGTGGACGTTCCAGGCGCCGGTGACGATCTGGACAGGCTCCGCCTGGCCCACGTCGATCTGGCAGACCCACATGTGGTCAGAGTCGGGGTGGCGCTCCATGGAGAGCACCTTGCCCACCAGCACGTTGGAAATCTCAGCGCCCAGATCGTAGGTGACCTCCACCTTGGAGCCGGACAGAGTCATGGCCTCGGCAAATTCCTTATCATTGGCCTCAACGGGGACGAACTCGCTGAGCCACTTACGCGATAAATTCATATATGAAAACTCCCTTGTTTTGTTTTGTGGAGGCGCATTCTATGCGCCCGCTGGCAGCAGATCGAAAACTCAGAACTGCTCCAGGAAGCGAACGTCATTTTCAAAAATCAGACGCAGGTCGGCGATCTTGAAGCGGCGCATGGCGGTACGCTCCAGGCCGATGCCGAAAGCCCAGCCGGAGTACTCGTTGGGGTCGATGCCGCTCATCTCCAGCACCCGGGGATGGATCATGCCCGCGCCCAGCAGCTCGATCCAGCCCTCGCCCTTACAGGTGGGGCAGCCCACGCCGCCGCACTTGTGGCACTGTACGTCCATCTCGCAGGAGGGCTCGGTGAAGGGGAAGTGGTGGGGACGGAAGCGGGTCTTGGTGCCCTCGCCGTAGAGCTTCTCTACCACGGTGTTCAGGGTGCCTTTCAGGTCGGCCATGGTGACGTTCTTGTCAATGACCATGCCCTCCACCTGGTGGAACATGGGGGAGTGGGTGGCGTCCACCTCGTCCTTACGGTAGACGCGGCCGGGGGCGATGATGCGGATGGGCAGCTGCATGGTGTCCATGGCCCGGACCTGCATGGGGGAGGTCTGGGAGCGGAGCATCACCCGGCTGTCCTCGTCGAAGTAGAAGGTGTCGGACCAGTCACGGGAGGGGTGGCCCTCCTCGGCGTTGAGGCGGTCGAAGTTGAGCTCAGCCAGCTCCACCTCGGGGCCGTCCAGCACGGTGAAGCCCATGCCGATGAAGATCTCCTTGATCTCATCCAGGGCGATATACATGGGGTGGCGGTGGCCCTCCTTGACGGCCTTGCCGGGAACGGTGACGTCCAGGGCTTCCGCCTTCAGACGGTCCTCCAGGGCCTTGGCTTCCAGCTCCTTGCCCTTGGCCTCCAGAGCCTGCTCCAGGGCGGCGCGGACCTCGTTGGCCAGCTGGCCCATGGCGGGGCGCTCCTCGGCGGAGAGCTTGCCCATCATCTTCAGCACCGCGGTGAGCTCGCCCTTCTTGCCCAGGTACTGGACGCGCAGGCTGTCCAGCTCGGCAGTGGACTGGGCGCCCTCAAAGGCGGCGAGCGCCTGGGCGCGAATGTTGGCTAACTGTTCTTTCATGGTTCATAACTCCTTTTTTGGATGAAATGGGGACGGCAAAGCGCCGTTCCACAGAGAAAACGATCTCAGGGCGTCCCGCCCAGATGGTGGGCCACCGATTCCTCCATGCTGATGGTGTACCGGGGCAGGTCGTACCGTCCGCCGGAGAGATTGGCCCGGCCGTATTTGGTGGTCACCGTCATAGCAAAGCGCTTTTGGAGAAAGTCGCTGGACCATGGCTCCTTTTGGCCGTAGGGGTAGGCGAAGTAGAGAACCTTTGTGTTCAGATTCTTCTGGATCAGATCCACACTGGACTCCAGGTCGGGGAGCACTCGCTGGTCATAGGCATCCCGGGTCTCGCCCGGCGCACGCCGGATGCCACGGGGCTGGTCATGGTGCAGGTCGTAGGTGTGGGAGCCAAACTCCACCAAACCCGACGCCTCCATCTCCCGGCACATATCCCAGGTGAGAAATCCGGGCTCCCCCTGGTCCACCGATTTGGTAACCAGGGCGATGGCCGCCTTGTCTCCAAACTCCTTTAAAATGGGGAAGGCCAGGCGGTAGTTGCTCTCGTAGCCGTCATCGAAGGTAATGAGCACCGCCTTCCCTCTGGGAAGGTGGCCCTTTGCCAGCTCCCGGGGGAGCACGCAGGCATAGCCGTGGTCCTTCAGCCACTGCAGGTCCTGCCGAAACCGTCCCGCCGTCACCGTCCAGGTGTTATAGGGCTGACCGTCCTCCACCACATCGTGGTACATGAGGATGGGCAGGGCCTGACCGTTGCCGGAGAGGGCGTTGTCGCCAGTGCAGAAAATCAGGAGCAGCAGGGCCACTGCAGAACATGCAAACAGGGAACAGATCCGTCGCGTAAACATTGTGTGCCTCCGAAAAAGAAAACAAAAAAGCCTTTCATCCCAATCAATTGGGACGAAAGGCAACCCTTCCGCGGTACCACCCGCATTCGCGTCCTTGGACACGCACTTCATTTCCCGTAACGGCGGAACCACCGTCCCCCTCTCGGGGGCCGCTCCCGGGCGAACCAAGGGGAAGCTTCCCAGGCAGGCTTTCAGCCGGTGACCCGCCCTCTCTGACAGAAGAAAAACACCCTATTTTCCCGTTCTTCGCATTTCAACTATGGACTTTTATATCACAAAAAAAGGGAAAAAGCAACCCCCTTTCCCGGAATAGAGCGGGGAAAAACAAAATTTTAAAAACCTATTTACAAGGTAGGTTTTTAGGGATATAATAGAAACCACTCCAAGGGAAACAGCCCCCCGCGGTTGAAAAAAGCGGAAAAAGAGGGGATCAGCCCCTGGAATCAATAGACAAACCACCGGGAGAGTGGTAAAATAAAAAGGCTGCCTGCTAAGGATCTCCCCCGGCGGGCAAACTGAATGTACAACACCGGCTGTGGGGCCGGAAGAGGATAACGGAGGGACAACCCCATGCTAGAGTTACAGCACATCAGCTATGACGTCGAGCAGGACGGCGACAACAAGGGCATCCTGCGGGATATCAATTTGACCATCAACGAGCGCTTTGTGGCAATCACCGGCCCCAACGGGGGCGGTAAGTCCACCATGGCCAAGATCATCGCCGGCATCTATAAGCCCACCGCCGGCCGCATCCTGCTGGACGGGGAGGACATCACCGAACTGGATATCACCCAGCGTGCCCAGCGGGGCATCAGCTTTGCCTTCCAGCAGCCGGTGCGCTTCAAGGGGCTGACGGTAAAGGATCTCATTACCCTGGCCAGCGGCAAGAACATCGGTGTGCCCGAGGCCTGCAACTACCTCTCCGAGGTGGGCCTGTGCGCCAAGGACTACATTGACCGTGAGGTGGACGGCTCCCTGTCCGGCGGCGAGCTCAAGCGCATTGAGATCGCCATGATCATGGCCCGTGGCACCAAGCTGTCCGTCTTTGACGAGCCGGAGGCGGGCATCGACCTGTGGTCCTTCTCCAACCTCATCCAGGTCTTTGAGCACCTGCATGAGAAGATCAACGGCTCCATTCTCATCATCTCCCACCAGGAGCGCATCCTGAACATCGCCGACCGCATCATTGTCCTGGCCGATGGCCAGGTGCGTTCCCAGGGCACCCGGGACGAGATCCTGCCCGAACTGCTGGGGGCTGCCCCCGGCGTGTGCAGCGCCCTGAGCGACAAGGTGAAGTGAGCAAAGGCTGAGGAGGGACAAGTTATGGACGCAATTCAAAAGAGCCTGCTGGAGCAGGTAGCTGATCTGCATGAAGTGCCCGAAGGGGCCTACAATATCCGGGCCAACGGCCAGAAGGCCGCCCGAAACACCACCGCCAACATCGATATCGTCTCCAAAGAGGACAAGGACGGCATCGACATCATCATTAAGCCCGGCACTAAGAACGAGAGCGTGCACATCCCCGTGGTGCTCAGCCAGAGCGGCCTGCAGGAGACGGTGTATAACGACTTCTTCATCGGCGAGGACTGCGACGTCACCATCGTGGCCGGCTGCGGCATCCACAACTGCGGCGTGCAGAATTCCGAGCACTCCGGCATCCACACCTTCTACGTGGGCAAGAACGCCCGGGTGCGCTACGTGGAGCGCCACTACGGCGAGGGCGACGGCATGGGCGAGAACATCATGAACCCCACCACCGTGGTGGAGATGGACGAGGGCAGCTACATGGAGATGGAGACCACCCAGATCAAGGGCGTGGACTCCACCGTCCGTACCACCAAGGCCACCCTGGGCCCCCGCTCCACGCTGATCATCAAGGAGAAGGTGATGACCCACGGCAAGCAGCTGGCCAAGTCCGACTTCACCGTGGACCTGAACGGTGAGGACTGCCACACCAACGTCATTTCCCGCTCTGTGGCCCGGGAGGACTCCAAGCAGGTGTTCCTGGCCCGCATCAACGGCAACGCCAAGTGCCACGGCCACTCCGAGTGCGACGCTATCATCATGGACAACGGCGTGGTGGCCGCTATCCCCGAGGTGACCGCCAACTGTGTGGACGCGGAGCTCATCCACGAGGCCGCCATTGGCAAGATCGCCGGTGAGCAGCTCATCAAGCTGATGACCCTGGGACTCACCGAGAAGGAAGCCGAGGAGCAGATCGTCAACGGATTTTTGAAGTAAATATTTTGTGGGACGCCCAGGGCGTCCCACTTTTTTTATCCACAGAAACGTGGTACAATGTGCAAAAACGTCCCGGAAGAAAGGAGCGCGGCAGCATGGAGATTCTGGCCAGCACGGCACAGATGAAGGAACTGGATCGCATTGCCATTGAGGAGCGGGGCATTCCATCCCTGGAGCTGATGGAGAACGCCGCCCAGGCAGTGGCCCAGGCGGTGATGGATCTGGTGGGTCCGGCGAAAAAGCCCAAAGGCGCGGATGGGCCCGCCTGTATCGGCTTTATGACCAAGACAGGAGAAGAACCCACTCCCGAGGAGCAGCGGGAGATGGAGGAGCTGCGCTCCATTGTGGAGTCTAAAAACGCCGATCCCACCCAGCGTATCGGGATCTTCTGCGGCCCGGGCAACAACGGAGGAGATGGCGTGGCCGCCGCCCGGATCTTGCTGGAGGCAGGCTACCGGGTCCGCACCTTCCTGGTTGGAGACCGGGAAAAGATGACGCAGGACGAGCGGGACATGGAGGAAAAGCTGAAGGCTGCCGGGGGCGAGCTGGAATCCCTGGATCTCAATGACCAGCGTATCACCGTCTGGATGTCCACCTGCGACTGCTTTGTGGACGCCCTGTTCGGGGTTGGACTTCAGCGCCCTCTGGCGGGGGAATTTCTGACCCTGGTGCAGTGGCTCAACCGGATGCGCACCCCGGTGGTCTCCTGCGACCTGCCCTCCGGGGTACACGGGGACACGGGAGAAATCTTGGGGGACGCGGTCCAGGCCAAGGTGACCGTCACCTTCACCTGTGCCAAGCCGGGCCTCTATCTGGATGCCGGCGCAGGACGGGCCGGAGAGGTTCGGACCGTTGATATTGGCATCCCCTGGGAGGCGCTCAACAGTCAGATTTGGCGCGCTCCGGAGCAAAGCTGGGCTATGCCCGGCGACGTGTGCCGCAATCTGCCCAGCCGCCCGGTGGACGGCCACAAGGGGGACTTTGGCAAGCTCTTTCTCCTGGCTGGCAGCGAGGGCTACACTGGCGCGCCCAACCTGGCCGCCCGGGCTGCCCTGCGCACCGGGGCGGGGCTGGTCTTTTTGGGTGTGCCCCGGGAAATTTACCCCATCCTGGCCGTCAAGTGCGACGAGGCCATGCCCTTCCCTCTGCCAGAGAAGTACGAAGAAATTCTGGAGAAGGCAAGGGGCTGCGACGTGGTTCTCATCGGTCCCGGCCTGGGCCGCCACCCCAAGACCGAGAAGCTGGTGCGGGCTCTGCTGGAGGACCTGGACATCCCCGTGGTGCTGGACGCCGATGGCATAAATGCCCTGTGCGGGCATATAGATATTCTGGACAAACGCTCCGCCCCCACCGTCCTCACCCCCCACGCCGGGGAGTATGCACGGCTCACCGGTACTTCTCTGCCGGTGACGGACCGGCTGAGCGCTGCCCGTTCCTTTGCCAAAGAGCATCACTGTACTGTGGTACTGAAAGGCCACGGAACCGTGACCGCCGCTCCTTCCGGCCAGTGCTGGATCTGCGGGACCGGCAACCCAGGTATGGCCAAGGGAGGCTCGGGGGATGTGCTGTCCGGTATGATCGCCGCCCTGTGGGGGCAGAAGCATTTGGTCGGGCAGTACGCGGACCTCTCGGAGCTGGCTGCCTGGGCGGTGTGGTTCCACGGAAAGGCGGGGGACAAGTGCGCCCAGAAGATGGGAGAGTACGCCATGCTCCCCAGCGACCTGCTGGACACCATTCCCCAGGTGCTGCTGGAGTGCGCTCAGACAGAAATCTGAATCAATCATTTTGGAGGGGACAGCGTGAAAAAACGGCTGCTTTTCCTACCAATGATGCTCCTGCTGCTGACAGGCTGCGGCGGCGGGCAAGAGGGTAAGACCGGGGCGGAGGCCCTGGCGGTAGCCATTCGCGGGGAGTATATGGCCATGACCGGCTACTCCCTCCAGGCCAAGGTGAACGCAGACTACGGCCAGCGGGTCTATGACTTTACCCTGTCTGTTACCAGCGACGGGGAGGAGACCACGGTGGTCATCCGGGAGCCGGAGATGCTCGCCGGGGTCACCGCCCGTATGGATGGGGACGAGGGTACTCTGGAGTATGAGGACCTGAGCCTGGAGACCGGATTTCTGGACGGGGAGAGCCTTTCCCCGGTGAGCGCTCTGCCCACCCTGGTGGAGGCCGCCCGCACCCAGTATATCGACCGGTGTACACTGGCTGACGGAGTGCTGGAGGTGCACTGCACCGACCCAGAGGAGAATGCCGGCACCGGGCGTGAGGTGACCTTGTACTTTGACACCCAGACCCACGCACTCACAGGCGGGGAGATCAGTCAGGACGGACGGCGGGTTATTACCTGTGAGATCACGGAATTTACAAAGACATAAAGAAGGAATCAAAGATGGACACCACAAAGATGAGAACCTGGGCGGAGATCGACCTGTCCGCCCTGGAACATAACTACCGGGCTCTGCGCGCCATGCTGCCTGTGGGCTGCCGGTTTTTGGGCGTGTGCAAGGCCAACGCCTATGGCCATGGGGCGGTGCAGGTGGCCCAAAAGCTGGAGCAGCTGGGGGCCGACATGCTGGCCGTGGCCTGCGTGGACGAGGCCAGGGAGCTGCGTCAGGCGGGGATCACCCTGCCCATCCTGTGCCTGGGCAACACCCCCGTGGAGCTGGCCCCCATGCTGCTGGAGTACCAGGTGACCCAGGCGGTGGGGGACCTGGCCACTGGACAGGCTCTCTCGGATGCAGCGGTGGCGGCAGGAAAGACCCTCACCATCCACGTGAAGCTGGACACCGGCATGAGCCGCCTGGGTTTCCTCTGGCAGGGGGAACAGACCGCCCGGGAGATTGCCCGTCTGTGCGCGCTGCCCGGCCTGAAGGCGGAGGGAATGTTCACCCACTTTGCCGACGCCGACAGCAGCGAGGAGTATACCATGGGGCAGCTCACCAAGTTTTTGGATGCCAGAGCGGCCTTGGAAAAGCTGGGTGTTACCTTTCAAATTTGCCATTGCGGGGCCAGCGGGGCTGTGCTAAACTATCCCTGTACCCATATGGACATGGTGCGCCCCGGCATTGCCCTGTACGGCTACTATCCCGCTCCTGAGATGGAGGGGCTGGACGGCCCGGGCCTGCGCCCGGTGATGACGGTGAAAAGCCGCATTGCCGCCGTGCGAGAGCTGCCTGCCGGTACCTGTGTCAGCTACGGCAGAACTGCCGTTTTGAAGCGGGACTCCAAGCTGGCGGTGGTGCCCATCGGCTACGGTGACGGATATCCCCGCAGCCTGTCCAACCGCATGGTTATGGAGATCCACGGCGTTCCCTGTCCCATTGTGGGCCGGGTGTGCATGGATATGTGTATGGTGGACGTCACCGATCTGCCCGACGTGAAGCCGGGCGACATCGCACTGGTCTACGGTCCGGAACTGACTGAAAAAGCGGCCGACTTGACGGGCACCATTGTCTACGAGCTTCTCTGCGACCTCAATCCCCGCGTTCCCAGAATCTATCTGCCCTGAGTGCCCAGCCGCCTTTGGGCGGCATAGGATGGTGTGGAGCGGCAGGGAAGGCGCGGAGGCGAAAATTTTCTGACCCCGGCGACGTATAATCCCCTCCGACCCGTGGGAGAATCATAGTACAGCGTTACATAAAGGACCGGGAAGGCCCTGTAACGCGTACTATTTTCCAGCGGAGTGTGAATGTACGTGGACAACAGTGTGAAACGAGGCGACATTTTTTACGCCGATCTCAGCCCGGTGGTGGGCAGTGAACAGGGCGGCGTGCGTCCGGTGCTCATCGTGCAGAACGACACCGGAAACCGCCACAGCCCCACTGTCATCGCTGCGGCCATTACCTCCCAGACCGGGAAGGCCAAGCTGCCCACCCATATCCCTCTCTCCGCCCTCAGCTGCGGATTGCCCAAGGACTCCATCGTCCTGCTGGAGCAGATCCGCACCCTGGATAAGCGCCGTCTGCGGGAGCACATGGGGAAGGTGGATGAGAAGGCGATGAAAAAGGTAGATAACGCCATCGCGGTCAGCTTTGGGCTCCATCCGGCGACCATGGTGTAGACCGGGAGGGAAACCGCCTGCGGGCGGTTTACATAGGAAACGCGACGATAAAAGGAGTACATCAGAATGAAAAAGATGGGAACCTGGAAGATCCGCCTGGCTGCCTTCTGTCTGGCCGGCACCTGTCTGGCGGCGGGAGCGGGAGCGCTGGCGGCCGGAGACCAGAGCGACCCCTTGGTCACCCTGAGCTATCTCACCCAGACGGTGCTCCCGGATTTGGTGAAGTCCACCCAGGATAAGGCGGACGCCAAGGCGCAGGAGCTGACGACCCAGTTTGAGCAGCTGGCCGGCCAGTCGGGCACGGGCGGCAGCGCCTCCTACCAGGTGGTTACCCTGTCTGCGGGCCAGCGGATGAATTTGGGCCTGGGAGCGGAGGTCATGCTCCGGGTGGGCAGCGCTACCGCTGGCGCGGCGGTGAATCCCGCTCTGGTGGATACCACCACCGGGGAGAACCTCAATCACGGCGGCGCCCTGGTGCAGAATCACCTGTACATGGCCACCATGACCGACCACTACATCACCGCAGGCGGCAGCACGGTGAAGGTATTGGTGCGCGGCTCTTTTTCGCTTTCTTAAAAGAAAGCTTGGCAAAGAATTTTGGCGCAAAGCTGCGCTTTGCTTCTGGGAAAAACCAGAACAACTTTCTTTGAATAAGAACAAAAAATCGGCGAACCATGTTGGTTCGCCGATTTTTTTTATGCCTGTTTGGGAGGAGGACCGTCCTCGCTGGGTAGGTGATAGCCGATGCCCCGCCGCTCCAGCAGGTAAACGGTGGAGTGGAAAAGGACAATGACCACCCAGCCAAGGCCGGTGGACAGGGCCACCGCGTCCAGGCCCATAGCGCCTACCAGCAGATAGGTGCCGATCACCCGCACCACGATCTGTAAGGTGGTGCCGAAGAAGGTGATGTTCATGCGGCCGATGCCGCGGTAGTGGCCCACATAGGAGTGGCCGATGAAGGAGAGAAAGTAGAACCAGGCCATGAGCTGGAGATAGGAGACGCCCAGGGGGATGCTTTGCAGGTCGTCCCCCAAAAATAGGGATACCATGGGCCGGGCAAAGAAGCCCAGCAGCAGGGAGAAGCCAAGGCCGATGGCGGTAGTGATGGCAAAGCCCTGGAGAAATCCCCGGTTGGCCCGTCGGTACTGCTTGGCACCCTGGTTCTGGGCCACAAAAATAGCGATGGCCTCACAGGCGCTGATACCGAAGGCCTGGGTGAAGTTTTCCACCCGGGTGGTGGCGGTAAAGGCGGAAATGGCGTCGGTGCTGATGCCGTTGACCGCGCTCTGAATCATCAGCTTGCCCAGGTACAGGCTGGACTGCTGGAGGGCGGCTACCGCGGCATAGCTGGTAGTCAGCCGCATGAGCATGGGCTCCAGCTGCATGTCCGCCTTTCGGATGCGCAGGAAGGAGAGCTTTTTACGCATGTAGGCAAGGCACAGCAGGGCGGAGAGCAGCTGGGCGCTGGAGGTGGCCAGCGCAGTGCCCACAATGCCCAGTTTCATCTGGGCCACCAGGATCCAGGCGGCAAGGAGGTTGTAGCCCAGAGAGGCTAAGAGGAAATACAGGGCCGCCTTGGTGTTGCCGATGGCCCGCAGGGTGGAGGCAAGGTAGTTATAGGCGAAGGTGAAGAGCATGCCAACCAGAATGACCCGCAGATAGGCGGTGGTGTCCGCCATCAGCTCATCCGGGGTGGAAATGAGCCGGAGCAGTTGGGGCAGGAACAGCTGGGTCAGGGTGACGGCCACCAAGGTGGTGCCGCCAATGAGCACACCGGAGACAAACAGCTGCCGGCGCAGGCGGGGAAAGTTGCGCTCCCCGAAGAACCGGGCCACCAGCACGGATGCGCCCATGCAGGCTCCGGTGATGACATAGATGAACAGGTTCATCACGCTCTCGGCCACCCCCAGGGCGGCAAAGGCGTCGCCGCCGATGTAGTGGCGCACGATGAGGGAGTTGATGATGTTGTACAGCTGCTGGAGCACATTGGCTGCCAGCAGAGGCAGACACAGCCGGATGAGCTGGCTGGTGATGGGGCCGGAGGTGAGATGGATCTGTTTGGACACGGTAGGACCTCCCGGGGGCCGCGGGGGCGGCGGATTCCTTTTCATCATACCGCCCGGAGCGAAATTTGTAAACTGCTGTTTCCACAGCCTGCCCGAAACGGTGGAAAAAATACGCTGCCCGTCCCGGGGCGACAGAATACAGGGGAATGTGACGGGGGACATGCCCTATAATCGGAAGCGTTCCGGCTAAAAAGCCGCGGACGCTTTGATTTTGCCCCGCCCGGCGGGAGGGGAGAGGAGAGAATACCATGGCAGTGACCTGTACAGAAGAGGGACGGCACCTGACCGCCGCCGTCACCGGCGAGCTGGATCACCACCGGGCCAAGGAGGTCATGGAGGAGCTGGACCGGCAGATCGATGCGGCTCTGCCCCGTACCCTGACCCTGGACCTGGGGGGACTGACCTTTACCGACAGCTCGGGCATCGCGGTTTTGCTGCGGGCCAGCCGCCGCATGGCCCAGATCCAGGGAACCATGACGGTGGTCCATACCCCTCAGCAGGCGCAGAGAGTGTTTGATACCGCGGGCCTGAACAAGCTCGTTCGCTTCCAATGAAAGAGGGGATACATATGAAGGTGGAAAATTACGTGACCCTGGAGTTCTCCAGCCGCTCGGCCAACGAGGGGTTTGCCCGCACGGCAGCGGCTTGCTTTGCCGCCCAGCTGGACCCCACTCTGGAGGAGATCAACGACATCAAGACCGCCGTCAGCGAGGCGGTGACCAATGCCATTGTCCACGCCTACCCCGACCGGTTGGGGAAAATTGTGATGAAGCTGCGCTTCCGGGCGGGCAATGAGCTGGAGATCGTGGTGAAGGACTGGGGCGTGGGCATCGCCGACGTGGAGCAGGCCCGTACCCCTCTGTTCACCACCGGCAGCGAGGAGCGCTCCGGCATGGGCTTTACCATCATGGAGAGCTTTATGGATACGCTGCGGGTACGCTCCACCCCAGGGAAGGGGACCACCGTCACCATGCGGCGGCAGATCGCCCGCCGTCTGGGGCGATGAGCGGCACGGCCACCGCGCCGGAACTGCTGCAGGCCGCCCGGGAAGGGGACAACCGGGCCTGTGAACAGGTGTTGGAGGAAAATAACGGCCTCATCTGGTCGGTAGTGCGGCGCTACTACGGCCGGGGGGTGGAGCCTGACGACCTGTACCAGCTGGGCTGCCTGGGGTTTTTGAAGGCGGTGCGGGGCTTTGATCCTGCCTTCGGCACCCAGTTTTCCACCTACGCGGTGCCCAAAATCGCCGGGGAAATTCGACGCTTTTTGCGGGATGACGGGGCGGTGAAGGTGAGCCGGGGGCTCAAGGAGCAGGGAGCTCTCATCCGTGGAGTGCGCAGCCAGCTGTGGAGCACCTTGGGGCGGGAGCCCGCCCTGTCCGAACTGGCCCAGTCTACTGGCCTGACCCCGGAGGAGATTGCCGCCGCCGAGACCGCCGCCGATCCGGTGGTCTCTCTCCAGGCTGAAACGGGAGAGGGCGGGCTGACCCTGGAGGGGGTGCTCAGCGCCGGCGGTATGGAGGAGGGGCTGGTGGAGCGCATTGCCCTGCGGGGAGCGCTGGAGCAGCTGCCGGAGCGGGAGCGGGAGGTACTGCTGCTGCGCTACTACAAGGGACTCACCCAGACCAACACCGCCCGGGTGCTTGGAGTGTCCCAGGTGCAGATCTCCCGGCTGGAGCGCCGGGCCGTGGACAGGCTGCGCCAGGTGCTGCTGCCGCCTTAGCAGGGACGAAGGGCCGCTTTTTGCAAAAAAAGGCGGCCCTCTTTTGGCGGAAAGAGGGCCGCGGATGGATGCCGGGCGTGGAGGACTTGGCTGGCCGGGTTTTGGAGAGAGAAGAAAACCGCCGGCACACACGCCTGGATGAGGGACGTCTGAAGGGAAGTGAGGGACCCTCAGACGCTGGCTATGTAAAGCCGGTTGACGGGCCGGAAGGGGACCCGTTCAACAAAGTCCATTATAGACTCCGGGAGATAAACGCGGCGTTAATGTAAGAATTTCTGCTGTTAAAATGTTGTAAAGGGCCCGGCGCAGAGCGTGCGCCGGGGCCCAAAGCAGTGTGTGAGAGAGTCAATCTTCCAGCATCCGGTAGCCGATGCCCAGCTCGGTGAGGACATATTTGGGATCGGAGGGATTCTCCTTGAGCTTGCGGCGGATGTTGGCCATGTTCACCCGGAGGATCTGATTGCTGGTGCCGCCGTAGGGGCCCCAGACGTGCTCCAGAATGAAATCATAGGTGAGAACCTTGCCCGCGTGGATGCACAGAAGCTCCAGGATCTTGAACTCGTTCTGGGTGAAGTGAATCTCCTCCCCATCCAGCAGCACCTGGTGCTTGGCGATGTCCACCGTCAGGTCCTTGATGTGGTACACATCCTTCTGGGAGCCCTGGGACATTTTCAGCCGGTCGCTGCGGCGCAGAGTGGTGCGGATACGGGCCAGCAGTTCGGAGACGCCGAAGGGCTTTACGATGTAGTCGTCCGCCCCCATGTCCAGGGCCTTCACCTTCTCCGACTCCCGGTCACGGGCAGAGATGATGATGACGGGGGTCTCCTGAGGCAGGCCGCTGACCTCCTTCAGAATGTCCATGCCGTCCATGTCTGGCAGACCCAGATCCAGCAGGATGAGGTCAGGGCCGTGGGAGAAGAACAGGGACAGGCCCTCCTTGCCGCTGAAGGCGGGGATGGCCTTGTAGTCGTTGGCGGTGAGGGCGCGGCAGATAAAGTTGCTGATAGTCTTTTCATCCTCAATGACGAGGATCACACGTTTTTCATTCATCGTTGGTTTCCTCCAGTGGCAGGCCAAAACGGAAGACTGCTCCGCCCTCCGGGTCGTTGCCGGCGGCAAAGAAGCCGTTGTGGGCTTTGATGATGCTTTGACACACAGAAAGTCCGATACCCATTCCCCGGGACGAGTCGTCGGAGAGCCGGGCGGACAGGGGACGGCCCGACTGCACCGCCTGGCGCACCTCCGGGGAGATGCCCTTTCCCCGGTCCCGCACTTCCACCACCGCCCAGTCATCCTGGCGGAACAGGTGCAGGCGGATGTGGTCGTGGTCGCCGGAGTGGCGGATGGCGTTTTCCAGCAGGTTGACGATCACCTGCTTGATGAGCATGGGCTCCATGGGGAGATAGAGAATATCCTCCGACAGCTCCAGGGAGATGTGGTAGGCGGGGAAGCGGCGGCGGATGGTGAGCAGGGCGTCGCCGGCCACCTCCTCCAGCATCTCCTCCTGCTTGTTGAGAGGCATCACGCCGTCCCGGATTTTTGTAATAGACAGCAGGTTTTCCACCATGGCAATGAGGGAGTCGGCGTCGCTTTTGATGTCCTGGACCAGGGAGAGATTTTTCTCCGAGTTTTTGACCTCGTCGGCGGAGAGCAATACAGTGGCGGCGCCGGAAATGGCGGTGAGGGGGGTGCGCAGGTCGTGGGACACCGCACGCAGGATGTTGCCCCGGATGGCCTCCCGGTCGGCCTCCAGCTGGATGGCGTTTTTCTCCTCGTTGAGGCGGGCATTGAGTTCGTAAAGCGTTTTGGTGTTCTGTTCCCGCTTGATGGCCTCAATGGCCTGGAGCTTTACTCGGGAGGTGAGGGCGCACACCACCGAGGAGATGGCCACCATGCTCACCATGGCCACCGGGTAGCCCGCGTAGCTCAGGGAGAAGACCCGGTAGGGGAACATGAAGTAGTAGTTGATACAAAATCCGCCCACCAGAGAGGCGGCAATGCCATATGCGTAGCCGTCGGTCAGAGAGGAGATACAGACCACCGCCAGCACAAAAACCAGAGCGGAGTTATTTTCCGCGCCGGTATGGCCCAGCAGGATGCTGCTGACCACATAGGCGATGCACAAAAACAGAAGAGTGACCAGCAGATTCCGGGGCACTGACGGAAGAAAGCCTATGGCTTTGGATAGGGCAGCGTACATACGGGTCAATGTTTTCGGCATACCGCGGTTCCTTTCTCCCCAAAGGGTATGGAGATGGATTTGATTCCATTATAGCAGGAAGCCGCGGGTCCGTAAAGGGAGAGAACCTGAGAGGCGAGAAGGAGGAAAAAACAGGGTAGAATTCCTTGTCTGACGGGGCATTAAGTGGTATAATACAATGATTTCTCATGGGCGCTGCGCCCTGTCAAATAGAAAAAAGAACTGTGAGGGAATAACGATGACTTATCGGGAAGAATTTATTACCTTTATGGTGCGCTCCGGCGTGCTGACCTTCGGAGACTTTACCACCAAGTCCGGCCGCAAGACCCCCTACTTTGTCAACACCGGCAACTACAAGACCGGCGCTCAGGCCGCCAAGCTGGGCGACTACTACGCCGCCTGCATCCAGGAGCACATGCCCGAGGGCATCACCTGCCTGTTTGGCCCCGCCTACAAGGGCATCCCTCTGGCGGTGTCCGCCGCCGCCTCCCTGTACCGCAACTATGACCGGGACCTGCCCTACTGCTTCAACCGCAAGGAGGCCAAGGATCACGGCGAGGGCGGCTCCATGGTGGGCTACAAGCCCCAGGACGGGGACAACGTGGCCATCATCGAGGACGTGGTCACCGCAGGTACCGCCGTGCGGGAGTCTATTGAGCTGTTCAAGCACGTGGCCAACGTGAACATGAAGGCCCTGTTTGTCTCGGTGGACCGCATGGAGCGGGGTACCCGTGACTGCTCCACCCTGGACGAGCTGCGTGAGGACTACGGCATCCAGGTCTTCCCCATCGTCACCGTGCGGGAGGTCATCGACTTCCTCCACAATAACCCCGTGGACGGCAAGGTCTACATCGACGACGAGATGAAGGCCAAGATGGAGGCTTATCTGGAGCAGTACGGAGCGAAAGGCTAAGAAAAAATCTTATCGTCCCCCTCGGAGAGCGGAGGGGAGCCTCCGGGGGGAACTGGTGCCCCCCGGAAAACGCGGCGCGCGAATGCGCAAAGCGATACCCGCAGGGATCGCCCGCGTTTTGGATGGAGGCCTATCTGGAGCAGTACGGCGCGAAGAAGTAAGCGTTTTTAGAGAGAAAGGAGCGATTCCCCATGACCAGTCATACCGGTCACCGCCAGCGGATGAAAGCGGAATTTCTGGCCCGGGGCATCGAGGGCTGGCCCGACCACCGGGTGCTGGAGCTGCTGCTCTTCTACTCCATCCCCCAAGGGGATGTAAACGGCCTGGCCCATGACCTCATTGAGCAGTTCGGCTCCCTGTCCGGTGTGCTGGATGCGTCGGTAGAGGAGCTGCGCAAGGTAAAGGGCGTGGGGGAGCACACCGCGGTGCTGCTGCGGATGCTGCCCGCCCTGCTGGGCCGCTATCAGGCCAGCCGCACCCGGCTCAGCGACATCATCAACAGCGCCGACGACGCTTACCCCTGGCTGGAGCCCTACTTCTTCGGGGCCCGGAACGAGATGGTGTACGTTCTGTGCCTGGACGGCAAGCGCCAGGTGCTGGGCGTGCGGAAGGTGGCCGAGGGCAGCATTGAAATGGCCGAGATGAACGCCCGGCGCATTGCCGAGGAGGCCATGGGCCTGCGGGCCGCCCGGGTCTATGTGGCCCACAACCACGTGAGCAACCTGGCCATCCCATCCCAGGCCGATTGGCTGACCACCGATACCCTGCGGGCCATTCTGGCTCCCATCGGCATTGAGCTGGTGGACCACCTGGTCTTTGTAGACGGAGACATGGTATCCATGGGCGAGAGCCGAAAGCTGCGGGGACTGAAATTTGTGTAAGATTTGCGCCTCTCCCGGAAAACTAGGGGAGAGGCGCAAGTTTTGGTTGCCGTAGAACATTAGTTCTGATATAATGGTAGGACGAGACAACGGGCAGAGGAGGGGACGACATGCCGAAATTTGAAGTGGTTTCTGAGTACACCCCGTCGGGGGACCAGCCCCAGGCCATTGAGGCCCTGTCCCAGGGCATCGAGATGGGCCTGGACGAGCAGACCCTGCTGGGCGTCACCGGTTCGGGCAAGACCTTCACCATGGCCAAGATCATTGAGCAGGTTCAGCGGCCCACCCTGGTGCTGGCCCACAACAAGACCTTGGCCGCCCAGCTGTGCGCCGAGTTCAAGGAGTTTTTCCCCAACAACGCGGTGGAATATTTCGTCTCCTACTACGACTACTACCAGCCCGAGGCCTATATCCCCCACACCGATACCTTTATCGAAAAGGACTCTGCCATCAACGAGGAAATTGACCGCCTGCGGCTCAGTGCTACCGCCTCCCTGCTGGAGCGGCGGGACGTGATCGTGGTCTCCTCCGTGTCCTGCATCTACGGCCTGGGTGAGCCGGAGGACTTTGCCAAGATGATGGTCTCTCTCCGGGTGGGAGATATCCTGGAGCGGGACGAGTTTTTAAAGCGGTTAGTCTCCATCCGCTACGAGCGCAACGACATCGCCTTTGAGCGCAACATGTTCCGGGTGAGGGGGGACACGGTGGAGGTGTGGCCCGCCTATTGGAAGGACACCGCCATCCGGGTGGAGTTCTTCGGAGATGAAATTGACCGCATTTCTGAAATTAACGTGGTCACCGGCTCTCCCATCCGCAAGCTCAGCCACATCCCCATCTGGCCCGCCACCCACTACGTTACCCCCAAGGAGAAGATGGACGCTGCTGTCCAGGAGATTTATAAGGAACTGGAGGAGCGGGTGGCCTACTTTGAGAAGGAGGGCAAGCTTATCGAGGCCCAGCGCATCAAGCAGCGTACCATGTACGATGTGGAGATGATGCAGGAGCTGGGCTATTGCTCCGGCATTGAGAACTACTCCCGGGTCATCGAGGGCCGCCCGGTGGGCTCCCCGCCCCACACCCTGCTGGACTACTTCCCCAAGGATTTCGTGCTGTTCATCGACGAGAGCCACGTCACCCTGCCCCAGGTGCGGGCCATGTACAACGGCGACCGGGCGCGGAAGAATACCCTGGTGGACTACGGCTTCCGTCTGCCCTGCGCCTACGACAACCGGCCGCTGAAATTTGAGGAGCTTGAAAAGCGGCTCAACCAGGTGATCTACGTCTCCGCCACCCCCGGCGAGTACGAGCGCACCCGGTCGGGCCAGATCGTGGAGCAGGTCATCCGTCCCACCGGTCTGCTGGACCCCAAGATCGAGGTGCGGCCGGTGGAGGGCCAGATCGACGACCTCATCGGCGAGATCAACGCCCGCACCGCCCGGAAAGAGCGGGTGTTGGTCACCACCCTTACCAAGAAAATGGCGGAGGACCTCACCGACTATTTACAGAACAACGGCATCAAAGTGCGCTACATGCACCACGACGTGGACACCATGGAGCGCATGGAGATCATCCGGGACCTTCGCCTAGGCACCTTCGATGTACTGGTGGGCATCAACCTGCTGCGTGAGGGTCTGGACCTGCCCGAGGTGTCCCTGGTGGCCATTCTGGACGCGGACAAGGAAGGCTTCCTGCGCAGCGAGACCTCCCTCATCCAGACCATCGGCCGTGCCGCCCGAAACGCTGAGGGCATGGTGGTCATGTACGCCGATACTATCACACCCTCTATGCGACGAGCTATCGACGAGACGGAACGCCGCCGCCAGAAGCAGGACGCCTACAACAAGGAGCACGGCATCGTGCCCAAGACCGTTATCAAGTCGGTGCGGGACCTGCTGGAGATCTCCGCCCCGGCGGACGAGCCCTCCCAGACCCGCCAGGGCCGGGTGAAGGCCATGAGCAAGCAGGAGAAGGCCGCCGAAATCGCCCGCCTGGAGAAGGCAATGAAAGAAGCTGCAAAAATGCTGGAGTTCGAATTGGCCGCCACGCTGCGGGATCAGATCATCGAGCTGCGGGGGCAGTGAGCGTAAGCATATCAACAAAAGGAATGAGATCCATGGCAAAGCAGAAAGAAGAAAAGACCAACGTCATGCGCATTTTGGAGCAGAAGGGCATCCCCTTCACACCCCACACCTATCCCCACGAGGAGGGGGTGGCGGTGGACGGGGCAAGTGTAGCCCGTTCCCTGGGCCAGGACCCGGAGTGCGTGTTCAAAACCCTGGTGGCCCGGGGCGCCTCCAAGGCTATCTATGTGTTTGACATCCCCGTGGAGGATACTTTGGACCTGAAAAAGGCGGCTAAGGCGGTGGGAGAGAAGTCCATTGCCATGCTCCACCAGAAGGAACTGCTGCCCCTTACCGGTTACGTCCACGGAGGCTGCTCCCCGGTGGGGATGAAGAAGCAGTACCCCACCGTGTTCCACGAGACGGCGGAGATCATCGACACCATCATGGTGTCCGCCGGGAAGATCGGCTACCAGGTGCAGCTCAACCCCGCGGACCTCATCGCCCTGGTGGGGGGCACCACCGCCGATGTAACGGTGGAATAATTCTGCTTTGTGGAGGGAAGCTGGATGAAGGAGACACAGCAGCGGGGCGGTGCCGGTCTGGTATTGGCCGGAGCCAGCCTGTGGGGGCTTATTGGTCTCTTCAACCGGGCCCTTCTGGGAGCTGGGTTAGGGCCGGAGAGCATCGTGCTGGTGCGCAACCTGGCGGCCTTGTGGTGCTGGCCCTGGTGCTGGCAGTGTGGAAGCGGGAGGCCTTCCGGGTGCAGGGGAAGCACCTGGGGTGGTTTTTCGGCACCGGCGTGGTGAGTGTGGTGTTCTTCACCTGGTGCTATTTCAGCTGCCAGGAGCAGTGCTCCCTGGCGGTGGCCGCCATTTTGCTCTATACCTCCCCCGCCTTTGTGGTGCTGCTGTCCGCCCTGCTGTGGCGGGACAAGATCACAAAGCGCAAGCTTCTCGCCCTGGGGCTCACCTTCTTTGGCTGCGCCTGTGTAGCGGGAATCTGGAGCGGCGAGGCCAGCCTGACGGGGCAGGGCCTGCTGCTGGGGCTGGGAGCCGGATTTTTCTACGCTCTGTACTCCATCTTCGGCCGTTTTGCCCTGCGCCACTACGGTCCATATACAGTCACCCTGTACACCTTCGTCTTTGCCGGTTTGGCCGCCCTGGTGTTCCTGCGCCCGGGAGAGCTAGCCGTGCTTACCACCCAGCCCAAGCTGTTGGGAGCCGCCGCTGCTCTGGTGGTGGTGTCCACTGTGCTGCCCTATCTGCTGTATACCGCGGGGCTGGCCCGGATCGACAGCGGCAAGGCTGCCATCCTGGCCTCCGTGGAGCCGGTGGTGGCCGCCCTGGTTGGGGTGCTGGTGTTTCATGAGGCCATGGACATGTCCACCGCCCTGGGAGTTGTGAGCATCCTGGCGGCAGTGGTGCTGCTGCGAGAGTAACTAACTTCCCCCGCCTGGGGAGAGATCAAGATAGAGGAACGACACTATGCAGAATTTTATTGAGATCAAAGGGGCCCGGGAAAACAACCTGAAAAACATCGACCTGACCATCCCCCGGGACAAGCTGGTGGTGCTCACCGGCCTGTCCGGGTCGGGCAAGTCGTCCCTGGCCTTCGACACCATCTACGCCGAGGGTCAGCGCCGGTATGTGGAGTCTCTGAGCTCCTACGCCCGGATGTTTTTGGGCCAGATGGAAAAGCCCGATGTGGACTACATCGACGGCCTTTCTCCCGCTATCTCCATTGACCAGAAGACGACCAGTAAAAACCCCCGCTCCACCGTGGGTACCGTGACCGAGATCTACGACTACCTGCGTCTGCTGTGGGCACGGGTGGGCACGCCCCACTGTCCCATCTGCGGCAAGGAGATCAAGCAGCAGACCATCGACCAGATCATCGACCAGGTCCTAGCTCTGCCTGAGGCCACCCGTATCCAGGTGATGGCTCCGGTGATCCGGGGCAAGAAGGGCGAGCACGCCAAAATTTTTGAGGACGCCCGACGCTCCGGCTATGTGCGCTGCCGGGTAGACGGCATTGCCTATGATCTCAGCGAGGAGATCAAGCTGGAGAAGAACAAGAAGCACAACATTGAGATCGTGGTGGACCGTCTGGTCATCCGGGAGGACATTGCCCGCCGCCTTACTGACAGTGTGGAGGTGGCATCTAACCTGGCGGGGGGCCTGGTGGTCATCAACGTGGTGGGGGAGGACCGGGACATCCTCTTCTCTCAGAACTACGCCTGTGAGGACTGCGGCGTGTCCATTGAAGAGCTTACCCCCCGGATGTTCTCCTTCAACAATCCCTTCGGCGCCTGCCCCACCTGTACGGGTCTGGGCAGCCAGCTGAAGGTGGACCCCGACCTCATCATTCCCAACAAGAATCTGTCCATCCTGGAGGGAGCCATCACCGCCTCCGGATGGAATAACATCAAGTCCGACGGCATCTCCCGCATGTACTTTGACGCTCTGGCCAAGAAGTACCGCTTCAAGCTGGACACCCCGGTGAAGGACCTGCCCAAAGAGGTGCTGGATGTGATTCTCTACGGCACCAAGGGGGAGGAGCTTACCCTCCACTATGACCAGCCCCGGGGCAAGGGTACCCTTCACCAGGCCTTTGAGGGCATCTGCAACAACCTGGAGCGGCGGTACAAGGAGACCCAGTCCGACGCCGTGCGCAAGGAGCTGGAGGACTGCATGAGCCAGAGCCCCTGCCCCACCTGCCATGGCCGCCGTCTGCGTCGGGAGTCCCTGGCGGTGACGGTGGGCGGCATTGACATTGACACCTTCTGCCATAAATCGGTCACCGAGGCCCTGGACTTCATGGAGCATCTGGAGCTCACCGAGACTCAGCAGATGATCGCCGCTCAGATTTTGAAGGAGATCAAAAACCGCTTGGGCTTTTTGCGCTCCGTGGGCCTTCAGTATCTCACCCTGTCCCGCTCTGCCGCCTCTCTCTCTGGCGGCGAGAGCCAGCGCATCCGCCTGGCCACCCAGATTGGTTCCTCCCTCATGGGAGTTCTCTATATCCTGGACGAGCCCTCTATCGGCCTTCACCAGCGGGACAACGACAAGCTGCTGAAAACCCTCCAGGACTTGCGGGATCTGGGCAACACTCTGCTGGTGGTGGAGCACGACGAGGACACCATGCGCGCCGCCGACTACATTGTAGACGTAGGTCCCGGCGCGGGCGTCCATGGCGGCGAGATCGTGGCGGCGGGTACTCCGGAGGAGGTCATGAAGACCCCCGGCTCCATCACCGGAGACTACCTGTCCGGCCGCCGGAAGATCCCTGTTCCTGAGCACCGCCGTCCGGGCAACGGGAAGCACCTGAAAATCTTCGGTGCCCGGGAAAATAACCTGCGTGGCGTGGACGTGGATATCCCCCTGGGCACCTTTACCTGCGTTACCGGCGTGTCGGGCAGCGGCAAATCCTCTCTGGTCAACGAGATCCTCTACAAAAAGCTGGGGGCCGATCTGAACCGGGTGAAGGTGCGTCCCGGCAAGCACGACCGCATCGAGGGGGAGGAGTATCTGGACAAGGTCATCGACATTGACCAGTCCCCCATCGGCCGCACGCCCCGCAGTAACCCGGCCACCTACACGGGACTCTTCAACGACATCCGGGAGCTGTTTGCCTCCACCCAGGACGCCAAGACCCGGGGCTACGGCCCGGGGCGGTTCTCCTTCAACACCCGAGGCGGCCGGTGCGAGGCCTGCCAGGGCGACGGCCTGCTGAAGATCGAGATGCACTTCCTCCCCGATATCTACGTGCCCTGCGAGGTGTGTAAGGGCCGGCGGTACAACCGGGAGACCCTGGAGGTGCGCTATAAGGGTAAGAACATCTACGAAGTGCTGGAGATGACGGTGGACGAGGCTCTGCCCTTCTTTGAGAATCTGCCGAAGATCTATAACCGCCTGAAAACCCTGGAGGAGGTAGGCCTGGGCTATGTGAAGCTGGGCCAGGCATCCACTACCCTGTCCGGCGGCGAAGCCCAGCGGGTGAAGCTGGCTACCGAGCTGAGTAAGCGCTCCACCGGCAAGACCATCTATATTCTGGACGAGCCCACCACCGGCCTGCACAGCTACGACGTGCAGCGTCTCATCGACGTGCTGCAAAAGCTGGTGGACGCTGGCAACACCATCGTGGTCATCGAGCACAACCTGGACGTCATCAAGACCGCCGACCATATCATTGACCTGGGTCCCGAAGGAGGCGACGGCGGCGGAACCATTGTGTGTACTGGCACGCCCGAGGAAGTTGCCGCCTGTCCGGGGAGCTACACCGGCCAGTATTTGGCGCGGATGCTGAAACCACAGGATTAACTTTATAGTTTCTTAATTCCAGCGCCATTGACGCGGGGAACGAAAATGTGTAGGATAGAAAGGAAACGCTGGAAAAAGGAGTTAGGGGCATGACCAGATATCACTTGACCCATCCCGAGGATGGGCGCTTTGCGCCTGCCTTTGCCCTGTATGAACAGAGCTTTCCCATCCATGAGCGGCGCACAAAGCAGGCTCAGCAGGCCCGTTTGGGCTGCCCTGGGTACCACTTTGACCTGCTGATGGAGGGCGAGGAGTTTCAGGGCATCCTTCTGTGGTGGGAAGCCGGCCCCTTTTGCTATGTGGAGCACTTTGCCATCGCGCCCCAGCTGCGGGGAACGGGGATTGGGACCCGTGCCCTGGAGCAGCTCAGAGAGGAGGGGCGCCGGGTCCTTTTGGAGATCGACCCTCCGGTGGATGAGGTCTCCCGCCGCCGTCAGCGTTTTTACGAGAAGGCGGGCTTCTGCGCCAATCCCTACCACCATATCCACCCCCCTTATCGCGCGGGCTTTTCCGGCCATGCGCTGGTGGTGATGACCAATCCCGGACCGGCTGCGCCCGGGGAGTACCAGGACTTTGCCCGGTATCTGGATCAGGTGGTCATGTCGGACTGTAAGCCTCCTCTGGAAGAAAACAGATAAAAGGAGTTTCGTTCCCCCATGGATATCATGCACTTTTTAACGGAGACCGACTTTGGACGGTGTGTGTTCACCACGTTGGTCTCCATGATCCCCATCATTGAATTGCGGGGCGGCATCCCCTTCGGCGTGGCCCTGGGCCTGCCCTATCAGGAGGCTTTTGTCTCTGCCGTCATCGGCAATATTATTCCTGCCCCCTTCATCATCGTCTATATCCGTAAGATTTTTATGATGATGCGCCGGTATATGCCCCGGCTCAACGGCGTGGTAGATAAGATGGAGAAAAAGGCCCACCTGAAGGGACAGAAGGTGAGCAAATACAAGTATATCGGCCTATGGCTGTTTGTGGCCATCCCCCTGCCCGGCACCGGAGCCTGGACTGGCTCCCTGGCTGCTGCCTTCCTGGACATGCGCCTGCGCAAGGCCTTCCCGGCGGTGCTGCTGGGTGTGCTGACCGCCGGCTGTATCATGACCGCCCTGACCCATGTGGGGGTCAACCTGTTTTCCTGACACCATAGACCACCTCTGGGCATAGGATGGCCCGGAGGTGGTTTCCTTGACACAGTTGGGAGAACTGGCAGCGGCGGTGCTGTTTGTGATTTGGGCGGCAGTCCTGCTGTGGCATTTGTTTGGGCGGCTGCTGCGCCCCATGCGGGGAGAGCGCATTTGGATGCTCTTGCCTGGAGAGGGAGACGGCGAGGGGCTGGAGGCCACCCTGCGCTGGCTGGCCTGGTGCCGGGAGGGCGGCGTATTTCGCGGCTGGGCGGTGATTTTTGACCGGAGCCTCACCCCTCAGGGCCGGGAGCTGGCCCTGAACCTGGCCCGGCGCTGGAGCTGGGTAAGCTGCTGTCCACAGGGAAGCCTGGAGGAGTGGCTGAGCCAGGACGAGGAACCATAACACGAGAGAGGAGGAGACTGTATGGACCAAGAGCGCGGAGAGAAGCCGGTGCTGGAGGGGACGGTCTCCTCCATTATTTTTCAAAACGAGGAAAACGGCTACACCATCCTCCGCCTGGACGCAGGGGAGGAGGAGATGACGGTGGTGGGCTCTATGCCCGGGGTGTCCCCGGGGGAGTACCTCACCGTCCGGGGCGAGTGGGTGCGCCACGCCACCTACGGCACCCAGTTCCGGGCCGACGTGGTGGAGCGCCGCCTGCCCCAGGGGCTGAAAGAGGTCTACCACTACCTGGCCTCCGGAGCGGTCAAGGGGGTGGGCAAAGCCACTGCCCGACTGCTGGTGGAGGAATTTGGGGAGGAGGCCCTCAACGTCATTGAGGAGGAGCCGGACAAGCTCACCAGAATCCGGGGCATTTCACCCAAGCGTGCCCGCACCATCAGCAACGCCTTCCGCCAGCAGATGGGCATGCGCCGCATGATGGAGTTTTTGAACCAGCATCAGCTGCCCCTGGAGCTGGCTATGCCTCTGTACCGCACCTACGGGGATGTGGCCCTGGAGGCGGTGCGCTCCAACCCCTACCTGCTGTCCGGGTGGGAGTTTGGGGTGGACTTCTCCCAGGCCGACGCCCTGGCTCTGGAGCTGGGCGTGGAGGGAGAGGCGCCTCTCCGTCGGGAGGCCGGCCTGCTCTTTGAGCTGGATCACAACCTGAATAATGGTCACAGCTTCCTCCCGGCGGGAAAGCTGGTAGCGGCCACCGGACAGCTGTTGTCGGTGCCGGAGGAGCGGCTGGAGGAGTCGCTGGACACTCTGGAGCGCCGGGGAGAGATCGTCCGAGAGGAGATCGCCGGAGAACAGGCGGTCTACCTGCCTCAGATCTACGAGGCGGAGGTGTACATTGCCCAGCGCATCGGGGAAATGAGCCGGGCCGAACTGCTGCCTCCTGATAACCTGGACAAGCTGCTCAAAAAGATTCAGCACCGCCAGGGCATTACCTACGCCCAGCAGCAGCGGCAGGCGGTGGAGCAGGCCGCCGGACGGCAGGTGATGCTCCTCACCGGCGGACCGGGTACCGGCAAGACCACCTGTCTTCGGGGGGTGCTGGCTCTCTTTGAAGCTATGGGGCTGGAGACGGCTCTGGCCGCACCCACCGGACGGGCGGCCAAGCGCCTGGGGGAGCTGTGCTCCACCGAGGCCTCTACCATCCACCGCCTGCTGGAGACCGGCTTTGACCCCCACACCGGCCAGCTGGTCTTTACCCGCAACGAGTACGACCCCCTGGAGGTGGACGCCGTCATTGTGGATGAGGTGTCCATGGTGGATGTGCCTCTCATGGCGGCGCTTTTGTCCGCATTAAGAGACGACTGCCGCCTGGTGCTGGTGGGCGACCCGGATCAGCTGCCCTCCGTGGGGCCGGGTAACCTGTTTTCCGACCTCATCCGAAGCCAGGTGGTGCCCACCGTGCGGCTCACCGAGATTTTCCGCCAGGCCGCCCAGAGCGCCATTGTCCGCAACGCCCACCAGGTAAACCAGGGGGTACTCCCCGACCTGCGGGAGAACCGGGGGGACTTCTTCTTCCTGCGCCGCCGGGATGCCCAGAGCGCGGCGGAGACCATCGTGGACCTGTGCCGCCGCAGGCTGCCCGAGAATATGGGCATCCCCGCAGACCAAATTCAGGTCCTCTCTCCCACCCGCCGCCGGGGTACCGGCACGGGCGTGCTCAACCAGGCTCTCCAGGCTGCCCTGAACCCGCCGGATGAGAACAAGGGGGAGCGCCGTTTCGGAGATTGGATTTTCCGGGCGGGGGACCGGGTCATGCAGGTGAAGAACAACTACGACATTCTCTGGCGGGAGGACGGGGGCACCGACTCCGGCATGGGCATGTTCAATGGCGATATTGGGGTCATCCGAGAGGTGGACCGGGAGTGCATCACCGTGGACTTTGACGGCAAGGTGGTGGAGTACTCCCCCGACATGCTGGGGGAGCTGGAGCCCGCCTTTGCGGTGACGGTACATAAGGCCCAGGGCAGCGAGTACCGTGCGGTGATTTTGGCCGCTCTGGACGGTGCGCCCATGCTGATGACCCGGGGCGTGCTTTATACGGCCATTACACGGGCGAAGGAACTCTTTATCATTGTGGGAGACGACCAGGCGGTGGAGCGCATGGTGGCCAACAACCGTCAGACCCGCCGTTATTCGGGGTTGCGTTCCAGATTGCTTTTTTCGTGAAAAAAGCCGCTTTCTTGAAAGAAAGCTTGGCAAAGAACTTGGCGCAAAACTTCGTTTTGCTTCCGGGCAAAAGCAGGAGTTTGTACCATCAAACGAAAACAAAAATAGGGATGGCATTGCCATCCCTATTTTTTTCAAGAAACCTGTAACTTAGGGCAACACCGCACAAATGCAACGATACGCATTGCCGGATAGCTATTTTGTGGAAAGCAATCGGATTACCCCGTACTTTTGCCCGCAAGAGCGCACTAACTCAAGCCGCCAGACAGGGTCTGTCAGCCAGAATCAGATTTGCTAACGCGAACATGATGTTGAATTTGGCTCCCTGCTTTTCAAGCCCTCGGTATCGTGTTTTTCGGAAACGCAGCTGCTTTTTAACGACACCGAATACATGCTCCACTTTCGCACGGACAGAGGACTTTGCGTGTTCTGCTTTCTTTGCGGCATACTGACCGCTTTTACTCAGCTTCTTTACTTGGGATGGGCGACGGTTGATTTTGTATTTGATTTTGCGACCGGACTTGTTTCGGATGATCGCATCATCACGTTTGTCCGCGCCGAGATAGCCGCTGTCGCCGTAAACAGCATCTTCTTCTCCGGTCAGCAGCTTTGATGTCTCTGTTACATCGTGGACATTGGC
>CDTY01010257.1_pt1 | contig 66261 bp, 72 predicted proteins | sample 557731 | NCBI WGS metagenome assembly CDTY01 (sample SAMEA3182101, study PRJEB8094) | gut metagenome | biome: human; feature: gut; material: Stool; isolation source: human stool | place: Canada | collected 2013-02-12
TCTTCCACCGGGTCATCCCCGGCTTCATGATCCAGGGCGGCGACCCCAACGGCAACGGCATGGGCGGCCCCGGCTACTGCATCCGCGGCGAGTTCTCCGGCAACGGCTTTGAGAAAAACGATCTCATCCATGAGACCGGTGTGCTCTCTATGGCCCGGGCCATGGACCCCAACTCCGCCGGCAGCCAGTTCTTCATCATGGTGGCTCCAGCTCCCCACCTGGACGGCCAGTACGCCGCCTTCGGCCGGGTCTATGAGAACGTGGAGGAGGCCATCCGCATCTCCGAGGTGAAGACCGACTGGAACGACAAGCCCAAGACCCCCGTGGTCATCAAGAGCGTGCGGGTGGAGACCTTCGGCGTGGAGTATCCTGAGCCGGAGAAGAAATAAGAGCGTACATTCCTGAACATTTGGGAGGGAGGAAAGCAATATGAGAACAGCCATTATCACCGGTGCCTCTTCCGGGCTTGGCATGGAGTTTGCCCGGCAGGTGCTGCGGGAGTTCCCGGAGACGGAGTGTGTCTGGCTCATTGCCCGCCGGAAGGACCGGCTGGAGGAGGCGGCAAAGCCTCTGGCAGCTGTGCAGACGGAGCTGATGCCCCTGGACCTGTGTGATCCGGCCAGCTTTGCCTTTCTGGAGGAGAAGCTGCGGCTGGAGCACCCCAATATCACCGTGCTCATCAACTGCGCCGGCTGCGGTTATCTGGGCGCGGTGGGGGAGATGCCCACCTCTACGCAGACTCGGATGGTGGATCTGAACCTCCGGGCGCTGACAGCTCTGACCAATATGGCCATTCCCTATATGCGCAAGGGCGCTCACCTTATCAATGTCTCCTCCATTGCGTCCTTCTGCCCTAATCCCAGAATGACCGTCTATTCCTCCTCCAAGGCCTATGTATCCTCCTTTACCCTGGGCGTGGCGGAGGAACTGCGGCGCAAGGGCATCACCGCCACGGCGGTCTGCCCCGGCCCCATGGAGACAGAGTTTTTGGATGTGGGCGGCATCACGGGCAATTCGCCCATGTTTGCCTCGCTGCCCTACTGCGACCAGGTGCGGGTGGTGTCCGGCACGCTGCGGGCGGCCCGGGCCGGGCGGATTTTCTATACGCCCCGGGCTTTCTATAAGTTCTATCGGCTTCTGGCCAAGATGCTGCCTCATGAACTTCTGGTGAAATTCGTAAAAACGTAACAATTTTCTCGGCAGATGTGATATACTAAGCAAATGACAGCAGCGCCCCTCCCCGGAGACGGGGAGGGACCTGCCCTTTAGATTCGGGGCCGTACCGGTTTCGACGGGGGTGTGGGGGCTGGGTCAGCGGGCGGATGCGCCTAACATCCTTAAAATGGGCACCTTATAAATTAAAGAACAACGATTCTTTAGAACTCGCTGCCGCCTAAGGGCCGCAGCCGTCTGACCGGTCAGGACCGCGGGTCCGGGAAGGCGTCGTTTAGCGGTGCACGTGCGTACGGTAAGCTTTGCCCGTGCCATGAATCATGAAGCTCACCTGACCCGTCGGCGTGACGGCTTGCCGATGGGAAGGGGAACAGGGAGAGAAAGACTCCTAAAATAACCGTCTGCGCCCGGAGAACATCCAGTTGAAGCACTTTCGGACAGGGGTTCGACTCCCCTCGGCTCCACCAAAGTAGACAAAACCTGCGTATAACGATAGTTATACGCAGGTTTTGCTTTTCACCGTCAGTTTTCACCAAAGATGTTGTTACTGATTGCTAATTACTCCATAAATATTGTCTTATAACGCAGGTTCGGGCGGAGAAGGCTCCGTTTTTAAACCTGCGTATATTATTGTTTTAGCAAAGGAGATATGTAAACATGCGTATTCCTTATGGTTATCTGCTGGAACACAATAGCTTTATCATTTGTCAGGAGAAAGCGGAAGTCATCCGCATGATTTTTGACTACGATCTTTCTGGAGGCAACCTTGGAAAAGTTGTAGACATGCTTTCAGAGAAAAGGATTCCTTTCCCTACCGGAAAAGAAATCTGGACAAGAGCGGCAATCGACAAGCTCTTGTCCAATGCAAAGTATATCCCAATCGTTGGAATCCAGACATATATGAATGTCCAATTTGAAAAGAGCCAGAGATGCAATGTCGACTATGACAAGGCCGGCAGCCCCAGAAAAGCCACTCGATACCAAGCTCCGACATTATGATTTTGTAAGCCACTATCTACCCTCATCTTCTGTGTTATACTGAAATAAAAAGCGGAGGATGCAGCATGACAGAGAAGGACGCAAGCGATAAGGATGACGGTAAAACAGGGCAAGGGCGGCAGTGTAACTGCACACTCAGAAAGTGCATTGGATTTCCACTTGTGGTTAGATCCAGCAATGCGAGTAACGATGGTACGGCTGGCTGCTCAGAAGCAACAATGAATCTCCTGCTGTTGCATTGAGAAACCATATTAACCCTGCAACGAGAGTGCGCCAAGTCAGAATAACGCCCACACCCGCCTTTTTTAGATAACCGTGTCGAAGTTGATGGGGTTAAATTGCTTTTTAGTAAAGCCGGTAAACTACTTTTCCTTAAAAATTGTGGCATCTATAGGGTTGCGATGTTCCAAAAAGAAAACCGCTGAACCGTAAGGGCTTAGCAGTTTTTTCTTTGCGCGGCCAGGGATTTAGGCGCTTTCGCCTTTGGTGCTCTTCTCGTGAATTTGCCCTTGCAGGAAGCAATTTAGCAGAAAAATGCACACGAAATTGCATACAGATTCTCCGGAAGAAGGTTGACGAAGTGGGCAGTTCTTCTTTCTGAAATACAACCTATCTCAGAGAGAATGCTGTTGTGTGGTAAACTCATTACTTATGATGCGACCAAGTGCGCTGTGTGTTGTCAAATGATGAAACTGATCTGTGCTGACAGGTTGCGGTTTGGTTATAACAAGAAAGAAGAAAGAATGGCAGGGATTCCAATATCACAAAGCGCGTCTTAACTGCCGCTTTACGGGAGTTAATGATGGAGCTGTTCTTTGAAAAGATTAACGTAGCTCAAATTTGTGAGCGCTGCAACATGAATCGTAAGAGCTTTTACTATCACTTCAAGGATAAGTATGATCGGGTGAACTGGATCTTTGATACGGAGTTTATTGCGCTGCTCCCTTTTAACGCATCACGTTGTTAATATGGAAGTGGACTTTAGATAAGCCTTCTGAATGAGAGCGGACAGCCCATCTTCAAACAGGCTGCTGGAAGCGACAGCACGCTGATTGCCAGGTGCGTGTAGATTTCCCTGACTGTCAAAAAATACGCAACAATGTGTGTCATAATAGAGCGCCCAGGGGACTGGTCTGATGACATTGCTGGTTCCGCGTGCCTATTACTGTCCGATAAACTATATGGCAGATCTGCTCATAACAGCCTGACTTAGTCACTAGCACCGTAAAGACAGGGGTGTTCCCAATCCATTCTACCTGTTCCAAAAGGTAACAATAATAGCCGCATGTCGTAATTTTAGGCGAAACCGCATATGTGTCCCATGACTTTCATGACCAGCTTTCTATAATGTGCCTTAATAGCAGGAACAAGACGGAGAACAGACTATCAGAGCCCAGAGCGTGTGGAACATCTGCGCGACGAGACGACCCTTTATGAGAAAAACTGGAAGGGGATTGCGGAAGCTCTTTGGAGCGGCTGTGCCAACTGATCCACCGGCGGAAAAGAGAAATAGCAGCTTAACTCAGAATATGGAAGAAGCAGCCGATGCTGGATACCAGAAGCAACATGCCGTTTTGTCTGACTGGAAAAAACAGATGGAATCGGTTATGCCATGGCTGCCCCAGCGGCGATCAGATTCGGAGCGATTACCATTGATGCGACAACCACATCGAATTGATCGCCTCTTTGGCCTGAGTCTGATTAGGCGGTATGTATAAGTGGTAAACTTGATATGGTGGCCTGGGAGCCTATAATATCACTGATTATGGACACTCTTAGCATCCTGTCTCATCCTGCTGCCCGATTTTGCTGGGACTGGATGACATTTTTAACGGCAATAGTTCTATGGGAATACGGCGCTGAGAAGGGAGAAATATGCCGGTGAACACAATTTCACTCCTTACAACACTGGACCAGAATTATCTACCCCAACTTCAGGTCCTTCTTACCTCTTTGCATGTCAATAATTCAGCGGAGAAAATAGTGCTCTATCTGCTCCACAGTGGGATTCCAGAGGCGGCTCTCGGTAAGCTCAATCAACAGTGTCAGGCATTTGATTACTCCTTTTTCCCCATTTACGTGGAGGATGAGCTGTTTCAAAATGCGCCTGTTACCAAGCAGTATCCCAAAGAAATGTATTACCGACTTCTGGCGCCTCGGCTGTTGCCTGACGATGTAAAACGGGTCCTTTATGTGGACCCGGATATCCTGATTATCAACCCGATCCGCCCACTGTGGGAGATGGATTTGGACGGAAATCTCTTCGCTGCTGCCGCACATACAGGGAAAACGGAACTGGCCAATAGCGTCAATCAAATCCGCCTGGGAACGAAGCGAGATTACTACAATTCCGGCGTATTGCTCATGGATTTGGAGGCCTGCAGACAGGAGATTGAACCCCAGACGCTGTTTGACTATGTGGAACTGCACCGCAAGGAGTTGGTTTTGCCCGATCAGGATGTCCTCAATGGACTTTACAGCCAGCGGATACTCTCGCTAGAGGATGTCTTGTGGAATTATGACGCCCGTAATTACAGCAGCTATCTGTTGCGCAGTGGAGGAGTCTATGATCTCCGGTGGGTGATGGAGCACACGGCGATTTTGCATTTTTGTGGAAAGGAAAAGCCCTGGAAACCGAAGTATTTCCGCCGTTTTGGTATTTTGTACCAGCACTATGTGCAGCTGACCCGGAGAGATTGGAATATCATTTTGTAAAAATGATGTAATGCAAGGTTGATAGATATTGGATTGTTAGCACAGACCTTTTGGATTAAGCCACACTCATCATATATGGACATCCGGTTTTTGCATCAGTGTTATATTGTTGGTTCATTATGGCACAGCATAAAGGTTTTGTTGTCTTCTGCCGCAAGCATTCCTAATATACAGGGATTCCTTTCATATAATGAATCAAAAGAAGGACATCTTTTGGATGCCCTTCTTTTTTATGTTCTATTTTAGAGTTGGATCTTCTATTCTTCAGCAGACAAATGAGGAGGGAAAGCTTTTTTGTTCATTTCCTGTTGAGTGGCATGCGCTTTAGGATATAGCTTCATACGGAATGTTTCCTAACAGAGAAGCAAAAGGCCCTCTTGACTGTTAGACTTGAAAGACGGGGAAAATCTCTCTAATATTTGGAAGAACTCACAATTACGAATGCAAATTATGGTATGATATGATAATCCTGTTCCGTGTTTCAACGGTCATAAATAGGAAAGGAATTTGAACAATATGCCCCAAAACAAGAGAGAAAGTTTGATCTATACGGTGATGATGTGCTTTTTTATGGTGCTGTGGATGAGCGTTTATAATGTGGCACTCCAGCAGCAGGCATTCAACCTGGAAGTGGCGGTCACAGCGTGGATCGGATTTCCCATTGCCTACGTGTTTGCCATGTGCTGTGACTGGTTCCTGGTCTCCAAAGTGGCCAAAGGTGTGGCGTTTCGCTATCTGATAAAACCCCAGGACGGCCCACTGAAGAAGATCATCTGCATTTCCTGCGGCATGGTGGTGGGCATGGTGCTCATCATGTCTCTCTACGGCGCCTGTGAGGGAGCGTTCCACACGGGAAACTGGGGGAGCGTGCCCGTGAATTGGCTGCTCAATATTCCCCGCAATTTTATTATGGCGCTGCCTCTGCAGCTTTTGATCGCCGGCCCTGTGGTGCGCCGCGTGTTCCGCGCCGTGTTTCCTGAGGGCAAGGTACTGGCCTAAACAAGAAGGGACATCCCAACGGGATGTCCCTTCTTGTTGCATATATCTTAAAAAATGGTTTCAACTGTCTGGTTGATATAAGAGAGAACTACATATCATTCCCGTTCTACAGTTCCTTCCCACGTGGAAACAGTTCGATGACAGGAAGTTTCGTCATACCAGTGCTTTGTAACCGTTTTTGCCCGCGTGTAAAATCGAACACCATCCTTACCCAGAACATGCAGATCACCAAAGAAGGAGTCTTTATTACCGGAAAATGGGAAGTAAGCGGAAGGAACGGGAATACCAACATTTATACCCACCATACCACCGTCTGTCAAGAATTCGAACTTTCTGGCGTAGAATCCGCTTTGAGTGAAGATGACAGAACCGTTGGCAAAGGGGTTGGCATTCATAATGGCCAGCCCTTCATCAAAGTCACGAACACGCTTAATTAATGTGACTGGTCCAAAAATCTCACGTGTTCCAACAGTCATTTCAGGTGTCACATGATCCAAAATGGTAGGACCTACAAAGAAACCGTTTTCGTAGCCTGGAACAACGATATTTCGACCATCCAGGACCAACTGAGCGCCTTCTTCAATCCCTTTTTGAATCCAATCACACACTTTCTTTTTATGAGCGGCTGAAACGACAGGGCCAAGCTGCGTTTCAGGGTCATAGGCACAGCCAACTTTTAGGGCCTGTGCTTTTTCCTTTAGCATGGCAACAAATGTATCGGCGATGCTTTCCTGCACCACAATTACAGGAAGTGCCATACAACGCATACCGGCACACCCATATGTGGAATTGATAATGGCATTTGTAGCGCTTTCCAAATCTGCATCTTCCAAAACCAAGGCGTGATTCTTGGCTTCGCACTGAGCTTGGACACGCTTTCCATTAGAGGAAGCAACAGAATAGATATGCTTGCCCACACTGGTAGTGCCTACAAAGGTAACGGCTTTGATTCGAGGATCCGTAAGGAAAAGTTCAGCTTCATTTCGGCTACAAGTTACCAGATTTACAATTCCCTTGGGAAAACCGCCTTCCTCATAAAACAGTTCCAAAATCCGCATGGAAGTTAAGGGAGTGAGACTGGCAGCTTTCAAAACCACTGTATTGCCGGTTGCAATAGCCAGAGGTACCATCCAACCCCAAGGAATCATAGCAGGGAAGTTAAAGGGGACAATACCTGCTACAACCCCTAGAGGCATTCGATATGTAGCAGTGTCAAAGCCGGTGGTAACCTGCAGAGAGGCATCACCCTGTACTAAAGTGGGTAGACTGCAGGCATGTTCAGTAGGCTCGATAGCTTTCAACACGTCTCCTCTGGCTTCATCCAAATTTTTTCCCAGTTCTTTAGAGCACAGTACAGTCAGTTCATCCAGATGATCCATTAGGATATTGCGCCACTTAAACATCATCTGCGTACGTTTGCTGAGAGAGGTTTGTGACCAAGCGGGAAAGGCTGCCTGGGCAGCTGCAATAGCGGATTCTACTTCGTCCACTGTGCAACATGGAACCTCTGCCATGGGTTCACCTGTACTCGAATTCGTGACAAGCATGTAATTCTCGGTTTTGGATTCCAGCCATTCCCCGTTTACACAGTATTTCATTCGTTTGATTGTCATTTTAAGGATTTCCTTTCTGGTTTGAATTTTGAAATTCACGCTCTATATAAGGCCTTGAATTCATTTACCGCGTGAACAGCAGCAGAACAAAGACTACTTGCGTCTGAAAAGAGATATAGGAGAGAATAGCCCCTGGAATATTTTTCTTCCATGTCCTTTCCGCCGGAGGAAATCGTTCCCAAGAATTTACCTGCCTGCAAGGTAACCTTCTCAATATATCGGATGGCTTTTTGAACTTCTGGATTGGAAGGATCTGCCAGGTATCCCATGGAAGTAGATAGATCGGTCGGGCCAATAAAGATTCCATCTACACCATCTACTGACGCAATTTCTTCGATGCGTTCCACTCCTTCGGGGGTTTCGATAGCTACCATGACAATGATGTCATCGTTGGCATGATGAAAATATTCCATTTTATGCATTCCATAGCAAACTGCTCTTTGACTGCTGGCCATACCACGAATGCCAGCAGGAGGATATTTGCAACATTGTACAGCATATTCAGCCTGTTCGCGGTTGCAGATATATGGGACATGAATGCCTTGCGCGCCGCAGTCCAAGATTTGTTTAATTAACACTGCGTCGTTCCATGGGGTTCGAACCATAGAAAAGCAATTGCTTGCTTTGATTGCCTGTAAAACAGATACCAATGTAGGAAGAGAATAAGGGGCATGTTCCATGTCTGGAACAATCACATCAAAACCTGCTTCTGCCAAAATTTCGGCGCTTATATTGCTGCCAAGCTGTGCCCAAGCGCCGCAGAACTTTTCCCTATTTCGTAAACGTGTAGCCATGGATGAATTTAACATATTACTTACATCTCCCTATCCCTTATAAAGGTTAGCTTCAATGTAATCATGGTTAAAGCGTACTCCCAATCCTGGGGTTTCCAATAGCTTCAAATGTCCGTTTACGACCTTAGGAGCTTGAGAAAAAGCGTTGTTCCACCAGTCTGGAATATTTTCCAGTAATCCTCCGGTAGAAGATGCTGCCATTACATGTGCACTGACCTCCATCAACACATGGGCGGTGACAGGAACATGGTATGTACCAGCCAAAGAACAGACTTGCATGTACTCTGTGATGCCACCACAGCGCATAAGATCTGGGTTGATAATATCTGCTCCGCGTAGACGAAGCAGTTCAAAAATTTCTCTGGATGTAAAAAGACACTCTCCAGAACAAATTTGCATATCAGTGCTTTGTACCAATTCTGCATTACCTTTAAAATCTTGGCAGTGAAGAGGTTCCTCCAAATAGTGAATTCCTAGTTTTTGAAGTTCTGGAATGATTTCCAAGGCGAGTTTAACGCTCCAACCTTGATTTACGTCCACCATAATGTCGAAATCGTCTCCAACCGCTTTTCGCAATGCTGTGAGGCGGGCAATATCTTCACGCCAGTTAGGAAATCCCAGTTTTAGCTTGTATTTGTCGTATCCCTGCGATTTGAACCAGAGAGCCTCCTCAATCATTTTCTCTTGAGGAACCAACCATCCGCCACTTCCATATACAGGAAGAACATCTGTTTTGGCTCCAAGAAGTTTGTATAAGGGTTTTCCTGCATCTTGGGCAATAAGATCCCACATAGCGGTATCTACAACAGAGTAGGCAGACATAGCAAGGCCGGTTTGACCACAACCACCCATGGTTCCTTGGGCCTGTTGCCAATATTTTCGAACATAGGAGGGATCCTTGCCGATCAAATCTTTGCAATATCCTTCTACTAAAACCTTGATAGCTTCGGCCTGAACAGGGTTAAAAGTGTAAGCCATTCCAATTCCTGTATATTGCTCAGTATCCATTTCAAGAAAGACATGCTCAATATAGTCCAAAGTGTAGACTGCGTTAGGCAAGGGGTTGGTGAGTTTTTTTGATACATGATATACGCGAAAATCTTTAATTTCCAAATTGATCGCTCCTCACAATGTTTTGAGTTTGGCTAAGATGCCAAAAAATGCACCAGACCCATGGAAATTGGCTCAATATACGTAATGAGAGCCAATGCAATAATAGAAACTAAAAGATAGGGCACCAGTGCCCGAATGGTTTTTCCAAGTTTGGCTCCGGCAAGATCCGATCCCATAAATAGGCACAAACCAAATGGAGGGGTAACCATACCGATGGCAAGGTTGCAGACCATAATTACTCCAAAATGGACCAGATCTACACCGTAGCTGGCAGCAATAGGAGCCAACAAGGGAGTCATGATGATAATGCAAGAAGAATTTTCCATAAACATGCCCAAGATCAGCAATAGAATATTGATGAGCAAAAGAAATACATATTTATTCTTTGCGGCGGCGCTGAAAAATTCAGCCAGCATTTGAGGAACATGTTGTTTAGAGAGAATTACGCTGAACACTGCTGCAACAGAAATGATTAACAGAATGGATGCCGCGAGCACACCAGAATCCAGAAATACCTTGGCCATTTGTTTCCAAGTCATTTCCTTATAGACAAACATACTGATAAGGATGCTGTAAAATACAGCTACAACAGCAGCTTCTGTTGCTGTAAAAATCCCGCTATATATACCACCCAAAATGATGACGGGGGTAAAAAAGGCTAGGATGGAATCCTTAAATGCGCACCATATTTCTTTGCCGCTGTAAACCCGATCTCCGCCGAAATTGCTTTTCCTGCTGACAATAACGGCGATGATAATAAAAGCCAGGCCAAAGAGAATTCCAGGAACGATGCCAGCCATGAAACCGTCGCTGATAGATTGGTTTGCCATAAAGCAATAGAGAACCATTGGTACACTGGGAGGAATCATCACACCCAAGCAAGAGGCAGAAGAAATAGTAGCAGCAGAAAACTCGCGGGAGTATTTCTTTTCCAACATACCAGGAATCAGAATGGCACCGACTGCGGCGCAACAGGCAGCTGCACTGCCACAGATGGCACCAAAGAATAATGACACAAGCACCGCCACAATGGCGAGGCCCCCTCGGTAACGGCCCACCAATGTAGAACAGAATTTGACAAGTCGTCTGGAAATGCCGCCTTCCGCCATAATATTTCCGGCCAGAATGAAAAAAGGCAGAGCCAGATAGGGAAATGAATTGATGCCTGCAAACATACGTTGAGCTATCCAAACCATTGGCATAGAAGGATCTATGCTAATTGCCACAACACAAGAGAGACCAAGTGCAAAAGCAATTGGAACACCAATAGCAAAACAGACCAACAAAGCAACATAAATTAGTCCGCTCATGTCTTATTCCCACCTTTCAAGATCTCTATCAGGTTTGCAATGGTGTTTAATAGCATCATACCTAAGCCGATGGGCATAGCCAGATAAAACCAAAACATTCGTACGCCACGCATGCTAGCAGCGTCTGAATTGAAGCCCAGAGGTAAGTATTGTGCGCAGCTGTAAAGTGCAAAGAATAAAAAGGCAATGGACAGCATGCCTACGATTACGAGCAGCGTTTTGCGGGTTTTTTCCGACAAAATTTCATAAAGGACATCTACCTTAATTAAAGTGCCACGACGGCAACAAACTGCAGAGCCGAGGAAGCACACATAGATCATGCTGTATCGGGCCATTTCTTCCAACCATGCAACAGAAATGTGAAGGCTGCGGGTAATAATTTGGGCTAATACGACCAGAGATAAAAGAACAAGCATCACAATTACCAGAACTTTAAAAATCTGGTTGATGCCATCAACAATTTTCAGATATGCTTTCATGAAAATTCTCCTTTATCGCTGGTGTGCCGCATCTAAAAAGATGCGGCACACCTGTGAGGTGCAGATTCTGTTTAGGCGCAAATAACAAATTACAGCCCCTTGATTTTTTCTACCGCACCGCTGTATTGCTGATCCAGCGCATCGTGCAGGGGCCTAATTGCTTCAACAAAGGCTTCTTTATCAACTTCATTGATTTCTACACCAGCAGCTTTGATGGCCTCCAAACCACTCTCGGTATATTGCTCCAGAATGACCTGAGACTGTTCTTCCACCTCGTCAATAGAGTTGAGAATGACATCTTGCTGGTCTTTGCTTAGACGTTCCCAGGTGGAGGTGGAAATCGCCAGAAGAACAGGGGCGTAGAGATGATCCGTCATAGACAGATATTTCTGTACCTCATGGAATCCATTGGAGCAGATGGCATTAATGGGATTTTCCTGCCCATCAATGGTACCGGTCTGAAGAGCACTAAACACTTCTGTTACCGCCATGGTAACAGGGGTTGCGCCTAAAGTTTCCCAGGCTTTAATCTGAGTGTCACTTTGCATGACCCGCAAGACGATGCCATCCAGATCTTCAGGGGTGTAGATAGGGCGAACATTATTTGTCGTTTCCCGATATCCAAAGTCAAGAACGCCCAGAGCGCGAATGCCTACGTTTTCCAAATCGCTTCTAATTTCGTCACCAATTTCACTGCTCCATACCCGCTGCAGATGGTCGTAATCTTCAATCAAATAAGGGATTTCAAAGAGACCGCATTTTTGAGAGGTGGCAGAAAGAGGGGAGAAAGAAACAATCATAATGTCAATGGTTCCGGCCTGAAGCCCCTCGATATATTCCGTTTCTCCACCAAGAACACCGCCAGACTGGATGTCAAGAGATAACGAACCATTAGAACGCTCATTGATAAGAGAATTAAAATACTCCAGGTCTTTATAGTAGGCAGAGTCCTCACTCATGGTGATAGCGCAGGTGAGAGAAACGGGATTTTCCACGGAATTGTCACCGGATTCGGAAGAGGGAGAAGAGGTGCCGCAGCCTACCAACATGCTCATAGCTAAGGCTGATGTGCAGAGCAAAGAGGCGGTTTTTCTGAGTTGGTTTTTCATTTTTTCCTTCCTTTCCATTGCTTAAAAATTGAACAATTTTGATTGGCAGTTCCTTGCCAAATCTGTAAAAACAGTATATAATTCATGTGACGTCAAAAGCAAATACAAATATCCTAAACCAACAATTAGGTTTTACTTATAAAAAGGGAGACTTATAAATGACTTTCCGACAACTAGAGTACTTGGAGGCATTGGCTCAGGAAAGTAGCATTTCAAGAGCATCTGAAAAGTTGTTTATTTCTCAATCTGCGCTGAGCCAACAGATCATTTCAATGGAGAGGGAGTATCAAGTACAGATTCTGGATCGCTCCAAATCGCCACTGGAATTTACAGAAAATGGACGATTGATTCTTGCTGCAGCCAGAGAGATGTTGAAAATAAAACGGAAGTTGGAAAATGAGTTAAAGAATCGGCAACTAAACAGGTTGTGCATAAAGACTGTCCCTTTCTATGTGGCAAATCTTGTTCCATATCTTTGCTCAAAGCTGTATAATCAATACCCGGATGTAAAAGTAGAACTGAAAGTAGACTGGGCACCGACTTTATTTCGTTCCAGTGGGTATGAGGAGGTGGATCTCTATCTGCATGCTTTTGATATGGATCCGCCGGAACCTCAAATTCCACTTGGAGGGTCCATGCAGCATGAGGTCCTTTTTGAGGAAGAAATTTTGGTTACTATGTCTTCAAAGCATCCTTTGCTAAAGACTTTGAAAGTTGACTATGATGCAAATGGGTGGCCTTGCATTTCTTTAAGGGATTTACAGGATTTTGCCTTTATTCTGCCATCTACCAGTTTGCGTCTGCTGGAAATTGCGCGGTCTATTTTGGGACCAGAGGCAGAACACCGAATTCGAGTCAGTGATAAGGGGTTTGATGCACTGATTGGTCAGCTTCAATATAGCAATTACCTGGCTTTTCTTCCGAGTACTACGATTGATTTTTGTTCTTCTGCGGTTGATATTCAGTTCTTTTGCATTCATGAGCGAAGAGTTCGCAGACCAGTAGTGGTATCATATCCGGTGGGAACAGTGCTAAATGAACCTGCTCGTCGATTTATTGAGATTGCGCGGCAATCCATGGCCCATACAGTTGACTTTCCTGGCGGGAAAGCTCTGCATAAAAAGTGATAAAATAAAAAAGTCCGTCTTTCAAATTTCGATCGAAAGACGGACTTTTATATAGGAAAATCTTTGTGTTTTACTCTTCTTATGCGGGAAAATGCTTAGGTATCAGCGGGAGGGACCGTGCTGGCGGGCTCCTCCGCTGTGCTGGGCGGCGGAGCCTCAGGCTCTGGCGTTTCCACCGGGGGTTCCTCCTGGGCAGGCGGCTGAACGGAGGTGTCCGGCACAGAAGGCTCCGGCTCTGTGGTCTCCGGCGACTCTGCATCAGGCTCCGTGGTCGGATCTGTGGTCTCCGGCGCAGTGGCGCCGGGAGTAGAGGGACTCGGCTCCTTCGACTGTGTTCCGCCGGAGGGGACGGAGCTTGTAGGCGCCTGGGCCGCCCGGCTGTCCTCCAGGTGGCCGGTGGTGGAACGGAGGGAGCCGTCGGCGTTGACGGACATGATGTCCAGATCGCTGAGGGTAAAGGTCTCCTGAAACGGACTGAGTTGGTTGTTGACGATCTCCAACAGCTTGTCCGGCACGGGGACCACATAATCCAGATACCTGTGATAGTAGCGGCTCCAGGCCTCTGCGCCCTTCCAGGGCATGGTCAAAAAGGTGACATCGTCGATGGAGAGCCCGCCGGAAAACGCCTGCTTGCTAAACCACAGGATGTTCTGGAAGGACAGGTCTGTGGAGACATTCTCCTGAAACACCTTGGCAATCTTGCCGATGTTCAGGACGTTGGCCGGCTGCATCATCTGCTGGATCACCGCCTTAAGAAAGCTTTGTTGCACCTCCATCCGGCCGGAGTCGCCGATGCCGTTGTGATAGCCATAGGGACTGTCGCGGTCGTTCTTCCGCCAGCGGATCACCTCCATGGCGTCCTCGCCGCTGAGCAGGCGATAGCCTTTCTCCTGTTCGATCACCAGGTTCTGGAGCGGGTCGTGGTAGTCCATGGTGTAGGGCACATCAAAATAGACGCCGCCGATGGCCTCTACGATCTTGCCCACGGCCTCCCATTCTACCACCACCTGGTAGTCCGGCTCAAAGCCCACCAGCTGGGAAATCTCCTGGTAGAGGCCCTGGATGCCCTTGTCTCCTCTGCCGCAGCTGTTGTAGACGGAGTTGATCTTCTTCACGTCCCAGGAGACGTTGACCATGGTATCCCGGGGAATGGACATGACCGTGGCCTGCTGGTTGGTCACGTCATAGGAGGCCAGCAGCATGGTGTCCGTGTTGCCGCCGCCTCCCGTGTCCCGGCCCAGGATCAGCACGGTGTAGAAGTCCTTGCTTTTGCGCGCGCCGCTGGCTCTGGGGCGGACCCCATCGCCCCAGTCCAGTTCCTCGTTCTGGGACCCCTCGGCCTCACCGGGCAGGCTGGGCCTTACAAACAGGGCGCCGTACGCCAAGGCCAGTCCCAGACCCAAAACCAGAACGATCACCGCTGCCCGCAGAAACTTCTGCCGGGAGCTCAGAGACTTTTTCTGTTTTCCGTGATGCCCTGACGGCGGCATACTGTCCCGCTGTCTTCTCTCTCTTTCCATAGTCCTCTCCTTTTTCAGCCGTCTGAAGCGGCGGATAGGTCAATTCTGCCGCCTCGGAAAGACGCTGCTTGCTCTGTCCCTATCATATCGCAGGGAGGGAAAAAAGCAACGGATGCTGCTGAAATTTGCCTGGTGGAACCGGAAGAATCTATAAATCTGCCAATACCTGCGAAAAAAACCTGTGCAGGATGCACCATGAGAACCGCCTGGCTGACCCTTTGAGGTTTGTCAAGTGGAGGGGGATATGCTACAATGAAGCAAAGAAAATAGACAGCCCTCCCCGTCGCCGGATGCCGGGGAGCGGGGGAGAGAGGCTGACAAAAGAGACAGGCGGCAGGGCTGCCGGAGGTGGAACATATGGATACTTGTTTTATTTTTGGTGCCGGGACATTCTATGGGCTGTATCGAAAGCCCCGTCCCGGGGAATATATCATAGCGGCGGATGCCGGGCTCCGGACCTGCCAGCAGGTGGGATTGACGCCGGATCTGCTGCTGGGAGACTTTGACTCCCTGGGGCAGGTGCCGGACTTTCCCAACCTCTATCAGGTGCCGGTGGAAAAGGACGACACGGACACGGTCCTGGCGGCCCGGGTAGGATTGAGTAAGGGCTGCCGGGAGTTCCACATCTATGGCGCCACCGGCGGCAAGCGGCTGGACCATACCCTGGCCAATCTGCAGATGCTGCTGCTTCTCCGCCGCCAGGGCGCCCGGGCCTGGCTCTATGACGACGCCTTTGTCTATACCGCCCTGGAAAATGAGTCCATCACCATTTCCCGAACGGTGGAGTGGGGACTGCTGTCGGTGTTCTGCCTGGGGGCCGACGCCCATGGCATCGATCTGGAGGGGGTGCAGTATCCCCTGCGTGACGCCACCCTCACCGCCGGGTTCCCCCTGGGGGTCAGCAACCATATCCTGGAGCCCCAGGCCCGGGTCGCTGTCCGGGAGGGGAGCCTGCTGGTAGGTTGGGAACTGCCGGAAAAGGAGAAAGCTGAAAAAGTTTAAGGCGGCAAAAAACTTTTTTGATTTCTCCCTTGCGGTTTCGGCCCCCGTATAGTATGATGAGGAAAACCAACGGAACAAGACGGGAAACTCTGTGGGAGAGGCGCTTGACCTGCTCCGCAGTAGCACCGGGAACAAGGAGATGCGCGCTATGGCAACATTTACCGTAAACGGAAAAACCGTCACCGTGGAGAAAAATCAAAAGCTGCTGCGGTATCTGCGGGACGAGCTGCGCTTGACGTCGGTCAAAGACGGGTGCAGCGAGGGCGCCTGCGGCACCTGCACCGTTCTGGTGGACGGCAAGCCTGTCCGGGCCTGCATCCAGCAGACCGACAAGCTCCAGGGCAAGTCGGTGGTGACGGTGGAGGGCCTCAGCGACTTTGAAAAAGAGGTCTATACCTACGCCTTTGGCGAGGCGGGGGCGGTCCAGTGCGGCTTTTGCATCCCGGGCATGGTCCTCTCGGCCAAGGCGCTGCTGGACGTGAATCCTCAGCCCACCGAGGAGGAGGCCGCCTACGCCATCCGCAACAACATCTGCCGCTGCACCGGCTATGTGAAGATCATCCGGGCCATTTTGCTGGCGGCGGAGATCTTCCGCACAGGCCGCCTGCCGGAGCCGGAGAAGGACTGGCATCTGGGCAGCCGGGTCCACCGGGTGGACGTGCGGGAGAAGGTGCTGGGCACCGGACAGTATCCCGACGACATCTATCTGGACGGCATGATCTATGCCAGCGCGGTCCGTTCCCGCTATCCCCGGGCCCGGGTCCTGGCCATCCACACGGAGAAAGCCAGGGCGCTGCCGGGGGTGGTGGGCGTGTTCACTGCCGAGGACATCCCCGGCATCAACAAGGTGGGCCACCTGGTGAAGGACTGGGACACCATGATCGCCGTGGGGGACATCACCCACTATCTGGGGGACGCCATCTGCATCGTGGCTGCCGAGACCCAGGAGATCCTGGCTCAGGCCAAGGAACTGGTGGAGGTGGAGTACGAGGAGCTGCCCTGTGTCCGCTCCCCCAAGGAGGCCATGCTCTTTGACGCGCCTTTGGTCCACCGCTCGGGCAATCTGCTGGCCCATAAGCACATCCAGCGGGGCAACGCGGCCCTGGCCATTGCCCGGTCCAAGCATGTCCTCACCCGCAGCTTTACCACACCCTTTACGGAGCACGCCTTCCTGGAGCCGGAGTGCGCCGTGGCCTATCCCGATGGGGAAGGGGTCATGATCCTGTCCTCGGACCAGGGCGTCTATGACACCCAGCAGGAGACCATGCGGATGCTGGGCCTGCCGCCGGAGCTGGTGAAGGTGCAAAATTGCCTGGTGGGCGGCGGATTTGGCGGCAAGGAGGACGTGACGGTCCAGCACCACGCCGCCCTGGTGGCCTATCTGACCAAGCGGCCGGTGAAGGTGAAGCTGAGCCGGGCGGAGAGCCTTCTCATCCATCCCAAGCGCCACCCCATGGAGATGGAGTTTGCCCTGGGCTGCGATGAAAACGGCATCATTCAGGGCGTGGCGGCCAACGTCATCGCTGACACCGGCGCCTACGCCTCTCTGGGCGGGCCGGTGCTGGAACGGGCCTGCACCCACGCCGCCGGGCCTTATAACTATCAGAATTTCCAGATCGACGGCTACGCCTACTATACCAACAATCCCCCTGCCGGCGCCTTCCGGGGCTTCGGCGTGACCCAGACCTGCTTTGCCATCGAGAGCCTGCTTAACGAGATGGCCGACATTGTGGGCATCACCCCCTGGGAGATCCGCTACCGCAATGCCATCCGCCCGGGGCAGGAGCTGCCCAACGGCCAGATCGTGGACGACTCCACCGGCCTGGTGGAGACCTTGGAGGCGGTGAAGCCCTATTACGACTCCGCCAAATATGTGGGCTTGGCCTGCGCCATGAAAAATGCCGGCGTGGGCGTGGGCATCCCGGACACCGGCCGGGTGCGGCTGCTGGTTCGGGAGGGCAAGGTGCATATCCTGGCCGGTGCCTCCTGCATCGGCCAGGGCCTGGGCACAGTGCTGACCCAGATGGTCTGCGACCAGACCGGCATTTCCCCGGAGCAGGTGGTGTACGAGCGGTCCAACACCTTCTCCGCCCCCGACTCCGGCACCACCTCCGGTTCCCGCCAGACGCTGTTCACCGGCGAGGCCTGCCGCCGGGCCTGTGAGCTGCTGACGGAGGCGCTGAAAGAGGGGCCTCTGGAGAGCCTGGAGGGCAGGGAGTTCCGGGGCACTTACCTGGGCAAAACCGATCCCCTGGGCGCCGATGTGCGCAACCCGGTGAGCCATATCGCCTACGGCTATGCCACCCAGATCTGCATCCTGGACGACAGCGGCAGGATCCGCCAGATGGTGGCGGCCCACGATGTGGGCAAGGCGGTGAATCCCCTGTCCTGCGAGGGGCAGATCGAGGGCGGCGTGGTCATGTCCATGGGCTTTGCCCTGACGGAGCAGTTCCCCCTGGACAACTGCCGCCCCACCGCCAAGTTCGGCACCCTGGGTCTGTTCCGAGCCAATCAGATCCCGGAGATCAAGGCCATCGTGATAGAAAAGCCAGGCCTGAGTGTGGCCTGCGGCGCCATCGGCATCGGTGAGATCACCGCCATCCCCACTGCGCCCGCCATTGCCGACGCCTATTACCGCTTTGACGGCAAGCGTCGCACCAGCCTGCCCCTGGAGGACACGCCGTACAGCCGAAAGAAGTGAGGGGCAGCCTGAAAGGCAAACCAAAAGAGAAAAAAGATCCCCCGGCTCAGCCGGGGGATCTTTTCTTCTCTTCGCCGGTTAAGAATGTGGGGATTCCAGGCGGGCCCGAATTTTCTCCAGGGCTTCCTGGTTATCCACGTCCCACAGCTCCTGCTCCTCCACTTCCAGCAGGGGCACCGGCCCGCCCCAGCGGCGGAGAACGGCGCTGCCGCCCCGGTCTCCGGTGAGCGCCAGGAGATCCGGGAACAGGGCCCGGGGGAAGATGCAGGGGTTGCCACGGACGCCGCTGTGGCCCAGAGCGGCGGGGAGGTCCGGCCTCTGCCGCCAAAGTCGGACCAGTGCCGCCACACTCTCCCGCCGCAGCAGGGGCTGGTCTGCCACTTGGAACAGCACGCCATCACAAGGAGGCAGCGCCTCCAGCCCCAAGGCGATGCTGTGACTGAGGCCTTCCTCCGGTTGATCGTTTGGAATATATGAAAAGGAAAACTCCTTTACAATATTTGCGGCTTCTGTATATTGGGTCACAACCACCACCTGCTGGAAGGCTCCGGCCGGCACCGCCTCCAAAGCCCATTCCAGCAGCGGCTTGCCGCCCAGGGGAGTCAGCAGCTTGTTGGAGCCGAACCGGCGGGCGTTGCCGGCGGCCAGGATCACACAGCCAAGGCGCGGGCAATTCTGCGCACACATCCTCTCTGCCTCCTTTCTTTTCTCAGTATACCCTGCCGCATTTCCTTCGGTCAAGACCCGGGAGCGGCAGGGAAGAGGCGATATTCTTTAAGAAGAACTACGCTTTCTCTTTCCAGACCCAGGCGGGTATGGTATAATACAAAAAACAAGTAGGTATAAGCAGAAGTGAACATAGACCCCAGTTTGGGAGAACGCTCCGCCTGGGCGGAGAGGACAGAGGAGGCCAGAACCAGATGAGCGTAGGAGAGAAAAAGATCCGCGTGGACGCATACGACAAGGTAACAGGCCGGGCCAAGTACACCGATGACCTGTGCGATAAAAGTGCGCTCATTGCCAAGGTCAAGCACGCCGAGATCGCCCACGGGTGGGTGAAATCCGTGGACACCTCCGGGGCGGAGGCGATCCCCGGTGTGGTAAAGGTGCTGACCTGCTTTGACGTACCCGACCTGCCCTTCCCCACGGCGGGACACCCCTGGTCCACGGACCCCGGTCACCAGGATGTGGCTGACCGGCTGCTGCTGAACCGCCACGTCCGGTACTACGGCGACGACGTGGCCGTGGTGGTGGCGGAGGATGAGGTGGCTGCCATGCAGGGCGTCCGGGCCCTGAAGGTGGAGTATGAGGAACTTCCCTTTGTGCTGGACGTGCAGGAGGCCATGAAGCCCGACGCCCCCCAGATTCACGAGGAGTTCCCCGGCAATATCCTGGGCCATACGGAGATCCGCAACGGTAACTATCAGGAGGCCATCCGGGAGGAGGGCCTCATCAAGGTGGAGGGCTGGTACGACACCCCCACCGTTCAGCACTGCCACATTGAAAACCACGTCTGCACCGCCCACATGGAGGCGGGGCGGGTCATTGTCACCAGCTCCACCCAGATCCCCCACATCGTCCGCCGCATCTGCGGCCAGGCTTTGGGGATTCCCTGGGGCAAGGTCCGGCTCATCAAGCCCTATATCGGCGGAGGCTTCGGCAACAAGCAGGACGCCCTCTATGAGCCCTTGTGCGCCTGGCTCACCACCCAGCTGGGCGGCCGTCTGGTGAAGATCGACTGCGCCCGGGAGGAGACCTTCGTCAGCAACCGGGTCCGCCACGCCATCCGCACCCACATCATCTCCTGGGTCCGGCCGGACGGCACCTTTGCCGCCCGAAAGATCGAGGCCTTTTCCAATCAGGGAGCCTATGCCTCCCACGGCCACGGCGTCAACGCCAAGGGCGTCAACGCCTTCCCGCAGCTCTATCCCTGCCCCAACATTGAGGGCGACGCCTGGACGGTCTATACCAATATGCCCACCGCCGGCGCCATGCGGGGCTACGGCATCCCCCAGGCCATGTGGGCCGGGGAGTCCCATCTGGACGATGTGGCCAAGGCCTTGGGCCGTGACCCGGTGGAATACCGCCGCCAGGTGGTGATGCCTGTGGGCTTCAAGGACGGCTTCAGCAAGAACGAGAACTATTTCGACACCTTCAACCAGGTCATGGACAAGGGCATGGCCGCCATCGGCTATACCGAAAAGCGCAAGGCCTATGCGCACCAGACCGGCCCGGTGCGCCGGGGTGTGGGCATGGCCCTCTTCTGGTATAACACCGCCGTTTGGCCCATCTCCCTGGAGTCTTCCTCCTGCCGCATGGTCCTCAACCAGGACGGCTCCATCCAGGTCCAGACCGGCGAGACCGAGATCGGCCAGGGCTGCGACACCGCTTACGCCCAGATGGCCGCCGATGCCGTGGGTATCCCCTTTGAGGACGTCCACGTGGTTTCCACCCAGGACACCGACGTCACCCCCTTCGGTCTGGGCGCCTACGCCTCCCGCCAGACCTACATCGGCGGCTTTTCCATCCGCCAGACCGGCCAGCTGCTCAAGGAGCGGATCCTGGCCTATGCCCATGAGCTGACGCGGATGCCGGTGAGCAATCTGGACCTGGTGGAGGGCAAGATCGTCCGCACCAGCGACGGGCAAGAGCTGATGACTCTGGGCGAGCTGGCCACCGAGGCCCTGTACAGCCTCAGCCACAGTCAGCACCTCACCGCCGAGTCCACGGCCCAGATCAAGTCCAACGCCTACTCCTTCGGTTGCACCTTTGCCGAGGTGGAAGTGGACATTCCTATGTGTAAAGTAAAACTACTGAACATTGTAAACGTCCACGACTGTGGACGGCTTATCAACCCGGCGCTGGCGGAGGCCCAGGTCCACGGCGGCATGTCCATGGGCATCGGCTTTGGCCTCAGCGAGGAGCTGAAGTTCGACCCCAAGACGGGCAGGCCCCTGAACAACAACCTGCTGGACTACAAGCTCTCCACCTTCATGGACCATCCCCATCTCCAGGCGGAGTTCGTGGAGAATCCGGAGCCCACCTCGCCCTACGGTACAAAGGCCCTGGGTGAGCCTCCGGCCTGCAGCCCGGCTCCCGCCATCCGCAACGCCATTTTGCAGGCCACCGGCGTGGCCATTGACCGGGCCCCCATAACGCCCCACGTCCTCTATGCCAAGTTCAAAGAGGCCGGGCTGATCCAGGACTGAGAGGAGGCAGACCACCATGTATGATATGAAAGCCCTCTATGAGGCAAAAAGCGTCCAGGACGCCGTGGCCCTCCGTCTGGCCCATCCCCAGGCCCAGATCATCGCCGGCGGATCCGACGTGCTGGTGCAGATGCGGGAGGGGAAGCGGGCCGGCGCAGAGCTCATCTCCATCTTCGGCCTGGATGAGCTCCGGGGCGTCACGCTGGAGACCGACGGCACGCTGCGTATCGGCTCCCTCACCAGCTTTTCCCACATCACCAAAGACCCGCTGATCCAGAAGTACATCAACGTGCTGGGCCAGGCGGTGGACCAGGTGGGCGGACCCCAGATCCGCAACATCGGCACCATCGGCGGCAACACCTGCAACGGCGTCACCTCTGCCGACTCCGCCTCCACCCTCCACGCCTATGAGGCCATCGTGGAGCTCACCGGCCCCGACGGCGTCCGCCGGGAGCCCATCGGGGAGTTCTATATCAAGGCCGGCACGGTGGACATCCGTCCGGGGGAGATTCAGACCGCCATTTTGATTCCCCAGGAGAGCTATGAGAACACCTACGGCCACTACATCAAGTATGCCATGCGCAGTGCTATGGACATCGCCACCCTGGGCACCTCCGTCAATCTGCGGCTCAGCGCCGACAAACGATATGTGGAGCGGGCCCGAATTGCCTTCGGCGTGGCGGGGCCGGTGCCTCTGCGGGCGCGCACGGCGGAGGCGGCGGCCAACGGCCAGCTCCTGACAGAGGAGCTGGCGGAGCGGTTTGCCCAGGCGGTGCGGGAGGATATCCAGCCCCGGGATTCCTGGCGTGCGGCAAAGGACTTCCGGATGCACATCGCCGTGGAGAGCGCCAAGCGCGCCTTCCTGGAGGCGGCAAAACTGGCGGGAGGTGTGCTGTGATGGAAAAACAGTTCAAGTTGATCCGCTGTAATATCAACGGCAAGGACGTGGAGCAGATGGTGGATGTGCGGGCCAGTCTCACGGACCTGCTGCGCAACGACTTCCGCCTGACCTCGGTGAAAAAGGGCTGCGAGGTGGGGGAGTGCGGCGCCTGCACCGTCCTCATCGACGGGGAGGCCTTCAACTCCTGCATCTACCTGGCCGTATGGGCCGACGGCAAGCACATCCGGACCCTGGAGAGTCTGCTGGGCCCCAACGGCGAGCTCAGCGACATCCAGCAGGCCTTTATGGAGGAGGCTGCGGTCCAGTGCGGCTTCTGCACCCCTGGCTTTATTTTGACGGCGGTGGAGATCCTGGAGAGCGGAAAGGAATACACCGACGAGGAGCTGCGTAAGCTCCTTTCGGGCCACCTGTGCCGCTGCACCGGATATGAAAACATTCTCCGGGCGGTGAAAAAGACCATGTACCGTCGACTGGGCCGGCCGGTGCCGGAGGCGTAAAGCAAGAAACGGGAGAGCCGGAACGCATTTGCGTTCCGGCTCTCTTTCGCCCGCAGACAGGAACTGGTAAAAAAATCTATACATCGCGGCGGAACTGTGGTATAATTCAATCAGAAAAAGCCCCGGCAAAGGAGGAATCGTCTATGGCAACCAATACCATCATCACCATCGGTCGACAGTACGGAAGCGGCGGCAAAGAGGTCGGCATCCGCGTGGCCAAGGAGCTGGGCATCCCCTTCTATGATAAGGAGTTGCTTCAGGAGGCGGCCAAGGAGAGCGGCCTGTGCGAGAACATTCTCAAGAACTTTGACGAAAAGCCCAGGAGCCTGCTGTATTCCATTGCCATGGACCCCTATGCCTTTTCCTTCGCGGGAGGACTGGAAGGCGAGTCTTTGGAGCAAAGGGTCTACCTGGCTACCTTCGACACCATCCGCCGCATTGCGGACCAGGGTCCCTGCGTCATCATCGGCCGCTGCGCTGACTATGCCCTCAAGGACTATCCCAATCACCTGAGTCTGTTCATCCACGCACCACTGGAGGTGCGGGTCCAGCGGATCTGCAAGCGGCTGAACGTGGACGCAGACAAGGCCAAGGCCATTATCGCCAAGACCGACAAGCGCCGCGCCGCCTACTATGAGTACTACTCCTCCAAGAAGTGGGGTGCGGTGAGCAGCTACCACTTCTGCCTGGACAGCAGCTACCTGGGCCTGAGCGGCACCGTGGAGATGGTCCGGGCCATTGTGGACCACAAGGAGCATCCGGTGCCCAGTCCCACCGAGGTGGACCCCACCCAGAAGGGCTGAGTCATCCCTGCCCCAGCGGGAACACTAGAGCAATACAGATCGGAAAAGCCGCGAAGCGCAGCTGCGCTTCGCGGCTTTTTATTAGGAGCAGGACGGTTTAAGGCTCCAGCCTGGTCAAAAGGGTGCGGCAGGCCTGGCAGTAGTAGCTGGTAGGCCGCCGCTTGGCGATAAACCCCACCGGGAAGAGCTCGTCCAGAAGCACGCCGCTTTGCCCTTCGATGGACTTGCGGGTACACAGCTTGATGGAGGCGCTTTTGGGCATCCAGAATACAGCGCTGTCACCGGAACTGTGCAGTTCCCCCGGCGCCATCCGCCCACCGCAATAGGGACAGTTCATTCCATCACGTATCCTTTCCTCTGGTTTGAGGGTCGCTGGGAAGAAGCTTCAGAGTTTTGTGTGGCTTCCTCATCGGGGAGCGGTGCCTGCCAGTGGGGATAGAAGGAGAAGTGCTCCTCCAGCAGGTTCTGGGCATACGCTTGCAGTTTTTCACAGCAGAGCCCGTAGGCCTCCAGCAGCTGCTCTGCCTCCGATGTCAGTACGGCGCCGCCGCCGCCCCGGCCGCCGGTGGAGGAGGTCAGAAGCTTGCAGCCCAGAGCTGCCTCCGACTGACGGATGATCTTCCAGGCCTTGGAGTAGGCCATCTCCATACTGGCCGCTGCAGCGCGCAGCGAATGATGCTCCCGCACCCGGACCAGCAGTTCCGCCACCCCGGGACCGAAGCACTTTTCCTCCGTGAACAGACGCACGGTCAGTTTGATACGCAATTTCTCTTCCATGGCTGCATTGTAGCATCTCTCCCCGCTGCCGTCAACTTGACGTTGCAGAGGAAACGTGTTATTCTTTCAAAAAGTATACGCTGCAAAGCGGACAAATGCACCTGTGACAGGGAGGGAGAGGCATGACGTTTTCCCAGGCGCTTCAGATCCGACCCGGCATCACCGCCGTCATCGGCAGCGGCGGCAAGAGCACACTGCTGGAGGTTCTGGCCCGGGAGCTGGGCAGACAGGGCACGGTGGTGCTGTGTACCACCACCCGGATGTACCCGGCCCGAAACTGCTTTACCCTCTATGACCCGGATGAGGAGACCCTGGGAGAGGCCCTCAAGGCCTTTCGGGTGATTTGCGTTGGCCGGGCGGAGCGGGAGGGAAAGCTGTCTGCGCCCGGACTGTCCATGGAAATATTATGTCATCTTGCGGACTTTGTGCTGGTGGAGGCGGACGGGGCAAAGCGGCTGCCGCTGAAAGTCCATGCGCCTTACGAGCCGGTGATTCCCCACGAGACGGGGCAGACCATCTGTGTGGTGGGCCTTTCCGGCCTGGGAAAGACGGTACGACAGGCCGCCCACCGGCCGGAACGCTATGCAGAACTGGCGGGAATTGCCCTGGAGGACCCGGTGACGCCCCAGGCGGCAGCCCGGGTCCTGCGGGCCGAGGGACTGGGGGACCGGGTACTGCTCAACCAGGCGGACGACGAGCACTTCCAGGCTTTGGGACGGGCGCTCCAGGCGGAGCTGACGGTTCCCACGGTCATCGGTTCCCTGTGGAAAGGATTGGTTTTATGTTAACGATTATCCGAGGCGCTGGAGACATTGCCAGCGGCATTGCCCTGCGCCTTTGGCGCGCCGGCATCCAGGTGGTCATGACGGACCTGCCCCATCCCACGGCCATCCGGCGCACCGTCTGCTTCTCCGAGGCCATTCGCTTGGGACAGACCCAGGTGGAGGACCTGGCGGCCCGCTGCGTCCAATCGCCCCAGGAGGCGCTGGCGCTGCTGGAGGAGGGAATGGTGCCGGTGCTGGCGGACCCGGAGTGCCGCTGCCGGAGCGTTTTGCAGCCGGACGCGCTGGTGGATGCCATCCTGGCCAAACGCAACCTTGGCACCCGGATGGAGGACGCACCCGTGGTGGTGGCGGTGGGGCCCGGCTTCACCGCTGGCGTGGACTGCCACGCGGTGGTGGAGACCATGCGGGGCCACTATCTGGGGCGGGTGTTCTACGCCGGTTCGGCTCAGGAGAACACTGCCATTCCGGGCCTGATCGGCGGCTTTGCCGGGGAGCGGGTCCTGCGGGCGCCGGCGGAGGGCGTATTCCATGCCTTGGCGCAGATCGGTGACCAGGTCAAGGCGGGGGACGCGGTAGGCCAGGTGGAGGGAAAGCCCATGGTGTGCACCATTGATGGAGTGCTGCGGGGGCTTTTGCCGGAAGGAACGCCGGTTTTTGCCGGCATGAAGTCCGGCGATGTGGACCCTCGGAATGTGGCGGACCACTGCGCCACTGCCTCGGACAAGGCCCTGGCGGTGGGCGGCGGTGTGCTGGAGGCCATTTTGCATCTGTCCGGAGTGCTGAATGCCAGGAAGAAATGAAATCGTCCTGAGGACGAAAGGCAGGAAAGAGCAAAAACCGTCTGAAAAGAAGTACTTTTCAGACGGTTTTTGACGTTTTATATGAAAAAATGGGCTTGTATTGTATGAAATCTTGTGCTAGGATGGCTGTTGCGAAGAATGCCGCAGGAAAAAGCGGCGGAAATTGCTTTTCTATTGAACCCAGTGCATGGTGGGACGGCAGGCTGTGAGAGCATGCTGTCCGGAATGTTTGAACAGGAGGAGAAAAGATGGAGGAAAACAACATCAAATTGACCAAGCTGGCCAAATGTGCCGGCTGCGGCGCCAAGGTAGGAGCCGGTGTGCTGGCCCAGCTGCTGGAGGGCATCAAGGTCCATCACGACCCCAATCTGCTGGTGGGCTTTGACAAGAGTGACGATGCCTCCGTCTATAAGGTCAGCGACGATCTGGCCCTGGTGCAGACGGTGGATTTCTTCCCGCCCATTGCCGACGATCCCTATACCTTCGGCCAGATTGCGGCCACCAATGCGCTCTCCGATGTGTACGCCATGGGTGGAGAGCCCAAGCTGTGCCTGAACATCATGGCCATCCCCGAGTCCATGCCCAAGGACACGGTGCATCAGCTGCTGCGGGGCGGCTATGACAAGGTCTATGAGGCTGGTGCCCTCATCACCGGCGGCCACAGCATTCTGGATGATGAGCCCAAATACGGCCTGTGCGTCACCGGCTTTGTGCATCCCGACAAGATTTTGACCAACTCCGGCGCCAAGCCCGGAGATGTGCTGCTGTTCACCAAGCCCATTGGCATCGGTGTGCTGACCTCTGCCGCCAAGGCGGATATGGCCTCCAAGGCCGGCATGGAGCTGGCCACCCGTATGATGACCACGCTGAATAAGGCGGCCCGGGACGCCATGGTGAAGTACAACGTCCACTCCTGCACCGATGTGACCGGCTTTGGCCTGCTGGGACATCTGTGCGAGATGGCCCAGGGCAGCGATGTGGAGATCACGCTCCATGTGGATGCCATCGATCTGATCCCCGAGTCTCTGGAGCTGGCCAAGATGGGGATCCTGCCGGCGGGCATGTATCGCAACCGCACCTTTGCTGAGCCCTGGGTGGATGCCGGCGATACGGAGCTTTGCAAGCAGGATCTGCTCTATGATCCCCAGACGGCGGGCGGACTGCTGATGGCTGTGGACCCGGCGGACGCCGATGCCCTGTATGAAGAGCTCAAGGGTGTGGTGCCCAGTGCCCAGCGCATCGGTACGGTGGCGGAATACCGGGGCGGCAAGCGTCTGTTCCTGCGCTGAGTGCGAAATGCTGGACATCAATCTCAAGCAGTTGGAGGTATTCGTAGCTGCGGCGGAGTACAACAGCTTCACCAAGGCGGCGGAGGCCCTCTACCTGAGCCAGTCCACAGTCAGCTCCCACATCCGAAGCCTGGAGGAGGCGCTGGGTACGGTGCTCTTCCGCCGGGATGCCAAGAAGAAGATCGAACTTACCGAGGCAGGCAAGCGGGCCTATGGTCCGGCCCGGGATATCCTGGACCGGTGCCGGAATCTGCAGAGCACGCTGGCGGAGCAGGAGGCACCGCTATTGACGGTGGGTGCCTCCACCGTTCCGGCCCAGTACCTGCTGCCGGAATTGTTGGCGGGTTTTTCCCGCCAACGGCCTGACTGCCGCTTTCTCCTCAAACGGCGGGACAGCGTCCAGGTCCATGAGGCCCTGCGCATCGGAGAGGTGCAGGTGGGCTTTGTGGGCATGCGGCTGGATGAGAAGGAATTTGAGTATCATCCGGTGCTGCGGGACCGCTTGGTGCTGGTGACGGCCAACACAGAGCGGTTTCAGGAGCTGCCGGAGGACGCAGGGCTGGAACTATTGCAGCAGGAGCCAGTGGTAGCCCGGGAGGAGGCCTCCGGCACCTGGCGGGAGACCGCAGAATGGCTGCAAAAGCGGAACATCCCGCCGGAGTCCCTGCACATCCTGGCCCGGATGGAGAACCCGGAGTCCATTCGTCGGGCAGTGGCCCAGGATATGGGCGTGTCCGTGTTGTCCTCTCTGGCGGTACAGGAGGATGTGTCCGCCGGTCGACTGCTGCAATTTGAACTGAGTCGGGAGGGGGCCTGGCGACAGATCTGTCTGGTGCTGCACCGAGGAGCGGAGCGTACTCCCTTGCTGACGGACTTTTTACAATTTGCCATCCGGTGAATCAGCGGTTGTTATCGCCTTTGACGATAACAACCGCTTTTCTCATGGGAAAGAGGAGGTGGCTTTTTGGAAAGGGCGGGATTATACTGAAAACAGCGGAATTTATCCATTTTTGTAAGATTTCGCCTGTGTAGAAAGAAGAGGAGAAAAAGTATGAAAAAAGTAGACTGGGTCGTTGTTGTCGCCGGACTTGCGGTGGGAATCGCGGCTGTGGTACTGACGCTCATGGGCAACCCCAGCAACATGGGCTTTTGTATCGCCTGCTTCCTGCGTGACATTGCCGGTGCTGCCGGGCTTCACAGCGCTGCCAAGGTGCAGTATGTCCGGCCGGAAATCATTGGCTTGGTGTTGGGCGCATTTTTGATGTCCCTGGCCACCAAGGAGTTCCGTGCCCGCTCCGGGTCCTCCCCGGCGGTGCGGTTCGTGCTGGGTGGCTTCGTAATGGTGGGCGCTCTGGCTTTCCTGGGCTGCCCTCTGCGGATGGTGCTGCGCCTGGCCGGCGGAGACCTGAACGCGCTGGTGGGCCTGGTTGGCTTCATCATTGGCATCCTGCTGGGCATCGTATTCCTGAAGAAGGGCTTCTCCCTCAAGCGCTCCTATGACGTGGGCAAGGGCGAGGGCACCGTGCTGCCTGCGGTGATGGCGGTGCTGCTGGTGCTCTTCCTGGCGGTGCCGGCCCTGTTCAAGTTCAGCGAGGAGGGCCCCGGCTCCATGCACGCACCGGTGCTGGTGGCTCTGGTCATCGCCCTGGTGGTGGGTGCCCTGGCGCAGCGGGCCCGTCTGTGCATGGTGGGCGGCATCCGGGATGCGGTGCTGTTCCAGGACTTCCGTCTGCTCTATGGCTTTGTGGCCATTTTCCTGGCGGCCCTGGTGGGCAATCTCATCACCAACAAGTTCTCCCTGGGCTTTACCATGCAGCCCATCGCTCACAGCGCCCACCTGTGGAACCTGCTGGGTATGGTCCTGGTGGGCTGGGGCTCCGTGCTGCTGGGCGGCTGCCCCCTGCGCCAGCTGATCCTGGCCGGCCAGGGCAACGGTGATTCCGCTGTCACCGTGTTCGGCATGATCGTGGGCGCTGCCCTGTCCCATAACTTCGGCCTGGCCGGCAACGCCGATGCCCTCAATGAGGCCGGTGAAGTGGTGGTTGGCGGCATCTCCAACGCCGGCAAGGTGGCTGTGGTCCTGGGCCTGGTGGTCATGCTGGTGGTTTCCCTGATCAATCTGCCGAAGGAGGAGAAGGCATAATGGTAGACGCGAGAGGTTATTCCTGCCCCATGCCTGTGGTCATGGTGCAGAAGGAAGTCAAGAAGAACGCTCCTTCCACGCTGGAGGTGCTGGTGGACAACCAGTGCTCCGTGGAGAATGTGACCCGCTACGGCATGGGTCAGGGTTACCAGGTGCAGGTGACCCAGGAGGGACAGGATTTCCGCCTGACGCTGAGCAAATAAGCGGGAAAGTATAGGAAAACGGGGCTTCCATTGGGAGCCCCGTTCCTTTTTGGTTGCAATCCGGAGGAATTGTGGTAAACTGTGGAGAGAATAAGGAGGAGATGCCATGCTGTTCAATACAAATGAGGAGAGCCTGGAAATCGAAGTGGCGGGCTATGAGTTCCCCGAGGGTGTGGGGGAGGATGCCGACTGGCTGGTGCTCAAGGGCACCTATAAGGCCGATGGCACGGTGACCAAGGACCGCAGCAGCTGTCTCACTGCCGGCGAGCTGCAGGAGCTGACCGCCGGGCTGAAGGTGCTGGCCGCCGGGATCAAAGATGAGTACGCCAGCGAGTTCCAGGAGCCCTATTTTGAGCTGACGGTCCAAAAGATCGGTGACGATACCTTCCAGGCGGCGGTGGCCTTTACCATGCTCAATTCGCCGGAGGACTGGGATACCGCCGAGGTGGAGATGGCGTGCGACACCGCCTGCCTCAAGAGCTGGATTACCGAGCTGGAGAAGGCGGAAAAGCGCTTCCCGCCCCGGTCCTGAGGGCAGGCGCCATGTCCATTCGCAGTACCGCCAAGGCCATCGTGGTGGACCACGGGCGGGTGTTGCTCAACCTCTGCCGAGACCAGTGGAACGGGGAGTACTACACCCTGCCCGGCGGCGGCCAGGAGACCTATGAGACCATTGCCCAGGCTCTGGTGCGGGAGTGCCGGGAGGAGACCGGCTATACCGTCCGGCCCGTCCGCTTTGCCGCGCTCTGTGAGGAGATCTGTGACGATCCCCTCATGCGGGAGCAGTACCCGGTTTATGCCCACAAGATGCTCCACATCTTTTTGTGCGAGCTGGCCTCGCCTGAGCGGCAAGAGCCCACGGAGGTGGACGACTTTCAGCTCAGCTGCCAGTGGGTGGAGACGGAGCGGCTGGGGGAGATCACGGTGTTGCCTGCGCCCCTGGGGAAGCATCTGAAGGAGATCCTGGATGGCGCCCCGCCGCTGTTTCTGGGTTCCGACCACCTGGCCCACAACCACGCATAAACAGGAAAGAAGAAGGATTGCTTCGGCTATGGCCGGAGCGGTCCTCTTATTTATAATAGGAGAGAAGGAACTTTATTGCGGCCTGTGAGGAGCCAGAGCGCGGGTCAGAGCCGCGAACTCCGCAAGGCCCAGCCGCTCTCCGCGGATGTCTGCCGGCAGCCCACAGTCGGCAATGGCCTGGCGCAGGACCTCCTTGTCAAAGCCTCCCAGGGCAGAGGAGAGGCTGTTGAGCAGCGTCTTGCGGCGCAGGGCAAAGGCGGCCCGGACCACCCGGAAGAAGAAGGCCGGGTCCTCGGTCTCCACCGGCGGAGCCTGCCGCAGGCGACAGTGCAGCACCGAGGAGGTGACCTTGGGGGCGGGATAGAAACACTCGGGGGGCACGTCGAAGAGGAGCTGAGGCTCCGTGTGATACTGCATGAACACGGAGAAGGCGCCGTAGTCCGCCGTGCCGGGGGCGGCGCAGATGCGCCGGGCCACCTCCCGCTGGATCATCACAGTGAGGGAGGCAAAGCACCCTGCCTCCACCAGCGCCGTCAGCACGGGGGTGGTGATGTTGTAGGGCAGATTGGCACACACCAGGGGCGTCAGCCCGGGGAACTGCTCCCGGACAAGGGCGGACAGGTCCAGCTTCAGCACGTCGCCGGAGATGACCTGTACGTTGTCACACTCCGCCAGCGTTTCCTCCAGCACCGGCAGCAGCGAGCGGTCCAGTTCCACCGCCGCCACCTTGCCCGCCAGCCGGGACAGCTGTACCGTCAGCGGACCGATGCCCGGGCCGATCTCCAGGACGCCGCAGCTCTCATCGGCGCCGGAGCTCATGGCGATGTCCCGGGGAACAGAGGCGTCGATGAGGAAGTTCTGCCCCATGGATTTGGAAAAGTGAAAGCCGTGCCTGCCCAGCAGGTCACGGATGGTGCGCAGGTCGCAAAGGTCCATAAAAGTCCTCCCAAGGACGGCTCAGGCCGTCGCCGCGTTGTCCCCTGCGGCAGGGGGAGATAGAGGCCCTTTCCGGGCCGTTTTTCCCAGTATACCAGACCCGAGACAAAAAGGGAAGAGCAGTTGAATTCCGCTTCTCCTCAGGCTATGGGTGCCGGAAGCGAAGCGGGGGGACAAAAGAAAAACCTTGACAGCAGGGCGGGGAGCTGCCATAATGAACGACGTTCAGAATGGAGGGAGACCGGTGAACACAGTTGTAACGTCCCAGGAGGCCATTTTGGCCATGAGCCGGAAAATGCTCCGGGAGCAGGGGTGGACCGGGGTGAGCGTGCGGAGCATTGCTGCCGCCTGCGGCATTTCGGTGGGGTCTATCTACAACTATTTTGACTCCAAGGAGGACCTGATGTCCGCCGTTGTGGAGAGCATCTGGCGGGAGATCTTTTCCTGCGCCGAGGAAGCGCCCTTTGACAATACCCTCTCCTGCGTGAAGTGGATGTTTGCCAGCATGGAGCGGGGAGAGGAGCGGTATCCCGGCTTTTTCACCTGGCACTCTCTGCGTTTTATGGAGGAGGAAAAGCCCAGCGGCCGTCGGCGAATGACCCAGGCCTGGGAGCACATGCAAAGGGGGCTTGCCGCCGTGCTGCGGCAGGACAAGGCGGTGCGTCAGGACGCCTTTGACGAGACATTCACGCCGGAGGGCTGCGCTGAGCTGATCTTCTCATTGCTCCTGGGGGCAATGGTCCGGCGGAATTTCAGCTGCGATACAATCCTGGAGGCCATCCGCAGGACCATCTATTGACGGCCCACGGACAATGGGAAAACCTCTGGCAAAAATGAACGATGTTCAGAAAGGAAACAACTATGCTGAAAGTGAAAAAGAACACCCTGTTGCTGCTGGCCTGCCTGGTGTGGACAGCGGCAGGGGTGAATATTTTGCGGATTGGACTGCTGGCCTATCCGGCCTATGTTTCGCCGGTCAATCTGCTTTTCTCTGTCCTGGTCTTCGCCGTGTTCCAGATTTTTATATTCGGACGGCTGGTGCGCAAGCACACGGGGCGAATCACGGCCTATGAGCAGGAGCGGCAGTTCTTTTTTCGATTCTTTGACGGAAAGGCCTTTGCCATCATGGCGGTTATGATGACCGGGGGCATCTATCTGCGGGTGTCCGGCCTGGGCCCGGAGCGGTTTATCGCCGTGTTCTATTCCGGCCTGGGGGCGTCTCTGCTGCTGGCAGGCGTGCTCTTTGGCCGAAACTATTGGAAGGCGCTGCGCGTCTGATAAGAGGAAAAGGAGGAAAGCAATATGCAGGCAATCGCAGAAACTCTATTTGATGTGGTGTATCTTGTCACTGTTCTGACCCTGGGGGTGCGGATGGTACGCCGGCACAGCAGGGGACAGTACCATCTTTTTGGAGTGATGGCCATTGTTTTGGGTGCAGGAGACGCCTTCCACCTGGTACCCCGGGCAGTGGCCCTGTGTACCACAGGTCTGGAGAACTTTACGGCTGCCCTAGGGGTGGGAAAGCTGATCACCTCCATCACTATGACGATCTTTTACGTCCTTTTGTACTACGTCTGGAGGGTGCGCTACCGGGTCCAGGGACGCCAGGGAATCACCACCGCGGTGTATCTTCTGGCCGCTGCGCGGATTCTGCTGTGCCTCTTTCCCCAGAATGAATGGATGTGTGAGAATCCGCCCCTCAGCTGGGGAATCTACCGCAACATTCCCTTTGCGCTGCTGGGCCTGCTGATTATCGTGCTGTTTTACAAGAGCGCAAAGACACAGGGCGACAGGGCCTTTCGGTGGATGTGGCTGACCATCGTGCTCAGCTTCGGATTCTACATTCCGGTGGTGCTCTGGGCGGACCGGATGCCTATGATCGGGATGCTGATGATCCCCAAGACCTGCGCCTATGTGTGGACGGTGCTGATCGGCTATCGGGCCATGGAAAAGGAATTGAAGTAAAAAAGAAACCGGGCGAATTGCCATCTTGGCAATTCGCCCGGTTTGCTTCATCAGTTGAGCACGTACACGGTGCAGTCTCTGCGTCCGAAGTTGATGCACTGATTATAGGTGTCGTGATAGAGGTCGATGCGGTTGCCCCGCACGCCGGTGTCCTCTGCCACGGCCATGCCGTAGACCACGGAGCCGTTGGAAGCCACGATATAGAGGCGGCTTCCCAGGGGGATGACCTTGGGGTCTACCGCCACAGTGCCGTGATGGACCGTGGTGCCGGTGGCGGTGCGGGTGCCCACGCCGTCATAGCCGGTGGTGTAAGCGGTGGCACTCATGTTCAGCACCTTGCTGTAACTCAAGGTGGCGCCGGAGGTGAAGGTGAGGTATCCGCCGCCGTTTCCGTTGGCTCTGACCGCTGTGATCCGGTCAGAGCTGGTGACCGTGGCGGCCTTGGTGCCGTATTCCACCACCTGGTCCACTGCCGTTCCCTCGGACTCCTCCACCAGCTGGCGGGAGACCATCTGGCCGTTGGCGTAGATGACCTCGTAGGTCTGGGTCTTGGTGCCGTTCTTTCCGGCCTGGACCACCTTCTCGGTGCCCTTGGCCAGATTGGGGTTGGCTCGCCGGACCACTTCATAGGAGTCCACGGCCGTCTCCGTCTCGTAGAAGGTGAGATCGGAGGCCACAGTGATCTCCAGGTCCTCGCCGCTGACGTCCACCTGCACCATTTCCAAAGGGCTGGGGACGATGTGGGAGCGGCTGAGCAAGGCGCTTATGGTTTCATTCCGGGAAGTCACAGTCATTTCCTCTCCCTCATAGGAGATGGTGACCTTTTCGCCGGCCTTCAGAGTCAGGTCCGTCTTGTCGGAATCGGCTCCCACCACCACAAGGCGGGAGGAGAGATCTGAAAGCTCGGGGGCTTCGGCTCCGCTGTCGAAGACAACGGCGGAATCATTTGTGCCGGTGAGGATATACAGGGCATCCGCTTTTCCGGTCATCAGAACACTGCACAGCAGCACGGTGGTCATCGTGGTGAGCACCAAAGAGCGGTGCGATGCCTTCCCCATCAGACGCTTGTTGCTAAGCATAAGATGAAACCTCCTGTATGGATTTCCCAACCAAATTTTCCCCGCTTGCGGAGGGGGATTCTACCTGCTGATAACAAGATGAAAACAACTTGTTACTTTTGTTACCGGCTGGAAAACTGGCCTTACTATACACCACTTACCCACTTTTGTCAAGTTTTTAGGGAGAGAAAAGTGTTATGTCCCCCACTTAGACAAAATTCTTAGATTTTTGCCATGGAAAATATTTACAAAAGTGACGCGAAGGGTAACAAAAAGTGACAGGAGGTCGAAGGGATGTTTTTCCTGAATGTGGAGCAGAAAAAATTGGAGTGGAATGGATGGGAAGAACAGGAGAAAAGAGGAGCTTTTGAGAGAAAAGGGAAGAAAAGGAGAGGGGAGATAAAGAGGAAAATGAAAGAAAAAGGGCCCGGCCGATGAGAGCCGGACCCTTTTTCAGGTGTGAGGAGTTTATGGATAGAATGGGTAGAAAAGCAAAATGCAAATCAGAAAGGAAGTGCGGGGATGACCACCTGGGTGTCGGTGGCTTTTTCCGCGGTAAAGCTGTTTTCGCTTAGACGGTGGATCTGCTCCGGGGCAAAGTGGGCCAGGAAAGGCTCCAGACCGGAGATCTTGGGGAAGCCGTAGGAGCCGATGCGGTAGTGCATGGGCACCAAAGTACCGCCGCCCAGCATCTGCGCCACCTGAGCGGCGCCGTCGCCGTCCACGGTGAAGAAGCCGCCTACGGGAATGAGGAGCACATCGCATTTGCCGATCTTGGAGATCTGCTCCGGAGAGAGTTGGTGCCCCAGGTCGCCCAGATGGGCCACCGTGATGCCGCCGGCTTCGATAATGTGAATGGTGTTGGGCCCGCGCAGAGCACCGCCGTCGTCGTCGTGGAAAGAGGCCACCGTGCGGATGGAGAAGGGACTCTCCCGCTTGGGCAGCACCGTGACGGCCTGGGTGTAGTTGTGGTCGAAGTGATCGTGGCTGCAGAGGATCTCGTGGGCCTCGGCGTGCAGCGGCGGGTATCCGTCCACCTCGGTGTAAGGATCGGTGATCAGACGATAGCCGTCCTCCTCAATGAGGAAGCAGGAATGTCCCAGCCAGGTGAGTTTCATAGCAAAGTCCTCCTTCAAGCGTTTGAAAAAATGGAGAGGTTATTTGCCGGCGCCGTTGACAGCGTCGGAATGGATGACGGACTCTGCCTCCTCCTCGGTCATGCCCAGCTTTTCCATCAGGACTTCCTTGGTGTGCTGGCCCAGCAGAGGAGCGGGGGTGAAGGTGTCGATCTTGTGATTGGTGAGCTTGATCTGGTTGCCGGTGACCTTCATGTGGCCGGCCTTGGGATGGTCCACATCCACGAACATCTCTCTGGCACCGGCGATGTGGGGGTCCTTGGTGACACGGTCGATGGTGTTGATGGGGCCGGCGGGAATGCCCTTGGCCAGCATGGCGTCCACGGCGTCGTCGATGGTCCAGTCCTTGAGCCACTCCTCGATGATGGGCTTGAGGTCGGCGTGATGCAGGACACGGTCGTTGTTGGTGACGAAGCGGGGATCGGTCTTGAGCTCCGGCTTCTCCATCAGGTCGCACAGCAGACCATAGAGCTTGTCGTTGCCGGCGCCGATGACCAGCATGCCGTCCTTGGCCTCGAAGGAGTCATAGGGATACAGAGCCTCATACCGGTTGCCGATCCGCTGGGGAATCTTGCCGGTAGCCAGGTAGATAATGTTGATGATTTCCAGAGAGGAGACCATGGAGTCCACCAGGGCCACGTCCACCTTCTCGCCCTCGCCGGTCTTGAGGCGATTGGCATAGGCGGCCAGGATGCCCACACAGCAGCTCAAGCCGCCCATGACGTCGGCAATGGCAGTACCGGTACGGGTGGGAGCGCTGTCAGGCCAGCCGGTGGTGCTCATCAGACCGCTCATGGCCTGGCCGATGATGTCGTAGCCGGCCCGCTGGCTATAAGGACCATAGTGGCCGAAGCCGGAGACAGAGGCGTAGATGATAGCGGGGTTGATCTTCTTGAGCTCCTCATAGCCCAGGCCCAGACGATCCATGACGCCGGGACGATAGTTCTCCAGCACCACGTCGCTCTGTGCCACCAGCTTGCGGAAGATCTCCTTGCCGGCCTCGGACTTGAGGTTCAGCACCATGCCCCGCTTGTTGCGGTTGAGGTTCATGTAGTAGGCACTCTCACCGTTGACGATGGGGAAGTTGCTGCGGGCGTCATCGCCCTTGCCAGGACGCTCGATCTTGATGACGTCAGCGCCCATGTCCGCCAGCATCATGCCGCAATAGGGAGCAGCCAGAACGCGGGAGAGGTCCAGCACCTTCATACCGGACAGAAGTCCTTTCTTTTCCATGTGGAAATACCTCCTATTATATTATAATGTGTTGGAATGAAAAAGGTCAAATCTTGTGGTCGCAGCCCAGCACGTCGGTGATCTTGTGCTTGACCAGCTCCTTGATGGCGGCGCGGGCAGGCTTGAGATACTGACGGGGATCAAAATCGGAGGGATGCTCGTTGAAATACTTGCGGATGGTGCCGGTCATAGCCAGGCGCAGATCGGAGTCGATGTTGATCTTGCACACGGCGCCCCGGGCGGCCTGACGCAGCTGCTCCTCGGGGATGCCCACGGCGTCAGGCATCTTGCCGCCGTTTTCGTTGACCATCTTCACGAACTCCTGAGGCACGGAAGAGGAGCCATGGAGCACGATGGGGAAGCCGGGCAGACGCTTGACCACCTCGTCGAGAATGTCGAAGCGCAGGGGCGGGGGAACCAGTTCGCCCTTTTCGTTGCGGGTGCACTGAGCCGCGGTGAACTTGTAGGCGCCGTGGCTGGTGCCGATGGCAATGGCCAGTGAGTCACAGCCGGTCTTGGAGACGAACTCCTCCACCTCTTCAGGGCGGGTGTAGTGGGAGTCGGCGGCGGACACATTGACATCATCCTCTACGCCGGCCAGAGCACCCAGCTCAGCCTCGACCACCACGCCGTGGTCGTGGGCATACTCCACGACCTTTTTGGTGATCTCAATATTCTCGGCGAAGGGCTTGGAAGAGGCATCGATCATAACAGAGGTAAAGCCGCCATCGATGCAGCTCTTGCACAGCTCAAAGCTGTCGCCGTGGTCCAGATGCAGGCAGATGGGCAGGCCGGTTTCGATCACAGCAGCCTCTACCAGTTTAATCAAATAGGTGTGGTTGGCATATTTCCGGGCACCGGCCGATACCTGCAGGATCAAAGGCGCTTGCAGCTCCTTGGCGGCCTCGGTGATGCCCTGCACAATCTCCATGTTGTTGACATTGAATGCACCAATGGCGTAACCGCCATTGTAGGCTTTTTTGAACATTTCCGTACTGGTGACCAGTGGCATTACATCATCTCCCGAGCACAATTTCTATGTAATATGGTAGCATAAGACGTCAAAAATGCAAGCATTTATTGTGCGGTTTTTTGCAATTTGGCTCAAATCAACAAAAAGAAAACATGTTTTTGTGAAAAAAGCGAACAAGTAAAGAAACATTTTATCATGTAGAAAAAGGCGGCACGGAGGAGGAAAAAGAGAGGGGGAGAAGTGAGAATTCCTTAAAACTCGAGGAAACGGAGAAAAAACAAGGGGAAGGGCCATTAAGAAGCCGTTAAATGGTGCACCTGGGTGGGAACCGGATGGCTGCTTTCAAGGGTGGAGAGGCAAAATGGCGTCTGCGGAGCTGAAATGTTCTTATAGAACAAAAGAGGAAGGAAAAATGAAATGAATGTTGTATTTTGTTCGATGCGATGATAAAATGAGGCTAACAGGCAGGAGGGCTGCCCACGGGCAGCCCAACGGCTTCAATTTTGCTGGGAGGTGGCCCTATGAGCGAAACTTGTCAGTACTGTGCAATCGATGAGCGGGTCCTGCGCCTGATGGTGCCGGTGTGCGAGCTGCCCCATACCCGTGTGTATCTGTACCGGGAGAATACGTTCCCCGGCCGGTGCGTGGTGGTGTGGAAGGAGCATGTGCGGAAGCTGACCGAGCTGACGCCGCAGCAGCGGCGGGATCTGATGGACGACGTGGGACTGGTGGCGGATACGGTGACGGAGCTGTACCACCCGGACAAGCTCAACTATCTGATCCTGGGCGACGAGAGCCCCCATTTCCATGTCCATGTGGTGCCCAAGTATAAAGGTACACCGCAGTGGGGCAAGATGTTTGAGATGATGCCGGAGCCCTCTCAGTTCATGGCCTCGGAGGAGGAGTACACGGCAGCGGCAGAGCGGCTGCGGGCGGCGCTGCTGCAAAAGCAGGGAAACTGAGCAGGGAAAAGGGCAGTTTGAGGGGTTTTGGATTGACATTTTTCCTGGAACTTGTATAATATTGTGCGGAGAATTTTCCATACCCTGCTCGTCAAGAGCGGGGTTCGTCTCTGCGTATCATTCAAGGGAGGGCTTTCCATGCTTACATACCCCATGCACATTGCCGGTCTGGACCGGGAACTGCCCGTCTGCCGGATCAACGACGATCTGTACATCGGCGCGTTTATCGTTTTTGGCGATGCAGAACTGACTGTGGCCTGTGCCCGGGAGCTTTTGAAACTGGTTCCCGCCGACAGCTACGACTACATGCTCACCGCTGAGGCCAAGAGCATTCCCCTGATCCATGAGATGGCCCGTCAGAGCGGTGCGACCAAGTATTTCATTGCCCGCAAGGGTCCCAAGGCCTATATGCCGGACCCCATCCATGTGGTGGACCACTCCATCACCACTGCCGGCGATCAGGAGCTGTACCTGGGCCGGGACGATGCGGAGCTGATCCGCGGCAAGCGGATTTTGCTGATGGACGACGTGATCTCTACCGGCGGTTCTCTCCATGCCATGGAGGCGCTGGTGAAGGAAGCTGGCGGCACTGTGGCGGGACGCATTGCTGTCCTGGCCGAGGGCGACGCACAGAAGCGGCCGGACATCAAGTTTTTGGCTCCGCTGCCGCTGTTCAACGCGGACGGAACGCCTAAGGAGTAAAGGAAAAGGAACCGAGGCCTATCTGGCCTCGGCTCCTTTTTTATGTGGAGACTTTTACGAGAATTTTTCTTGCCATTTTTATGAATTTCCCCTATGATAAAAAGGCAACCCTTTTAAGCGCTTGAGAGAAAGGATAGAAGCAGTATGAAATATGAAATTGTCGGCGAATCCATGCCGGCGGTGATTTGTGAGCTGCAGGCCAATGAATCCATGATTACCGAGAGCGGCTCCATGGCATGGATGTCTCCCAATATGAATATGTCCACCAATGCCGGCGGCAGCCTTGGCCGGGCCTTTGGCCGTCTCTTCTCCGGTGAATCCATTTTTCAGAATATCTATACGGCCCAGGGCGGACCGGGGCTGATTGCCTTCGCCTCCAGTTTTCCTGGCTCCATTCGAGCTGTGGAGATCACGCCCCAGCGTCCGGTGGTGGTGCAAAAGAGCGGCTTTTTGGCCTCGGAGTCCAGTGTGGAGCTGTCTGTGTTCTTCCAGAAGAAGCTGGGCGCAGGCTTTTTCGGCGGCGAGGGCTTCATCATGCAAAAGCTCAGCGGTTCCGGTACGGCATTTTTGGAGATCGACGGCAGCGCTGTGGAGTATGATCTGGCACCGGGACAGCGTCTGGTGGTGGACACCGGAAATCTGGCCATGATGGACGCCACCTGCTCCATCGATATCCAGACGGTAAAGGGAGTAAAAAATGTCCTCTTCGGTGGAGAGGGCCTGTTCCTCACCGTGGTCACCGGCCCGGGCAAGGTGGTTTTGCAGACCATGCCCATCAGCGGTATGGCCGCTGCACTGATTCCCTTCCTGCCCACTGGAAATAATTAAAGGCCCGGGGGAGAAACGCATTCCTGCCGGAAAAACGTCTGCCATTAAAAACCGCGGCAATGCAGCTTCTACATTGCCGCGGTTTTGTTGTATGTGAATTCTGCCATATAAATTGGGATTTTGGTAGGATTTTGGAGTGGGCACTTATGTAAGTTTGCCAGAGCTTATGGCATGGCAAGCATCAGAAAATTTGCATGCTGTGCAAAGGAGCTCCAAAAATTGAAAACGTATTGCACCATTGGCAAAAAAGAAAGAGCCTCTATTGCTATTTTTTTGAACAGCGATACAATACAAAGCAGAAACCCTTTTGTGCGTTTTAACACATGAATCAGGGTGACCGGATGGTATGGAGCACAAAAGGGCGCGCTTTTGTCAACGCTGGAACGGGAAAAGAGGAGAGTATCCCGTGCCGCAGGGCATTGGAAAAGCGGCAGGAGGCTGCACTGCGGGGAGAGGGGGAGCCTGTCATGAGTACGAAGCGGCGTGTAATTGCTATTTTGCTGGGACCGGTTATTTTTGCCGTGACGGTACTTCTGCTCTCTGATCTTCTCTACACAAGCGGGGCCCAGGCGGTGGGCATTGCGCTGTGGATGATCTTCTGGTGGATCACCCGTCCGGTGTCCATATTACGGTCACCGCTGCCGTTCCCATTATCGCCAACGCCTTTTTGAATATCGTCCCCATGTCCACCATTATCTCTCAGTATGCCTCTGAGAGCATCATTCTGATTTTCGGCTCCGGTCTTTTGACGGCGCCCTGGGTGGCCATTGGTCTGGACCGTCGGATTGCCCTCAAGGCCCTTTCTCTCATCGGGCCGTCCATGAGGTCCCAAATCACCGTGTGGCTCATTGCCAGCATTGTTCTGTCCAATGTGATGCCCAACGTGGCGGTCTGCGCCATGTTTACCCCCATTGCCGTGTCCATGCTGGCGGCGGCGGGCTATGACGACATTCCCTCCTGTGAGCCGGCGGTGCCTATTTTGCTGGCTGTGGGCTGGGGCGTGAGCCTGGGCGGCGCCGGTTCACCTCTGGGCGGCGCCATGAATCTGGCCGCCATCTCCTTCCTGGAGGAGTATACCGGGCAGGAGTTCATGTACATCGACTGGGTCATCCGGCTGGCGCCCTATCTGATCGTGGCCACACTGGTGCTGCTGGGCTGCATGCTGCTGATGCCGCTGAAAACCAAGACCCTGGAGGGAACCAAGGAGTACTTCCGAAAGAGCTATCAGGAGCTGGGCCCCATGAAGCGGGATGAGAAGATCTGCCTGGCACTCTTTGTCCTGGCCATGGCAGGCGCTTTCCTGCGGCCGCTGTATGCGGATGCTCTGCCCTACTTCACGCCGGCCTATGTGTTTCTCGCCTTGGGGTTTCTCTGCTTCTTCCTCACCACAGTGGAGGGAAAGTTTATGCTTACCTGGGAGACGGCGGAGAAGGAGACGCTGTGGGGTATGATGATCCTCTTTGCCGGCGGCCTTGCCATGGGCAATCTGCTCAACGGCTCTGGAGCCAGCGGGCGCATTGCGGAGATCGCCTCCGATCTGTCCCTGGATGGAGGGCTGCTCACCGTCGTGGTCCTGGTGGCCTTTACCCGGCTCGTTACGGAGATGACCAATGGCACCACCGCTGCTGCTGTCTGCTGTCCCATTGTCATTGGCTTTGCCACAAAGACAGGCTTGAATCCCATCCCCTATTGGTTTATCACCACCATGGCCTTCAATGCCGAGTTCCTGCTGCCCATCAGTGTGCGGGCCATCCCTGTGGCCCATGGCCTGGACGCGGACAAGATGCTGAAAAACGGTATCCCCATTGCTCTGGTCCATATGCTGGTGGTGATTGTCTTTGGCTATGCGGCTATGAAGTTCTGGCCCGCTTTCAGCCATCTGAGCTACCTTGCAGGATAGAGAAACAGGATAGAGAAAAAGGGAGGAGCGGACGACGCTCCTCTCTTTTGCATAGTATGGAAAGCAGCACCTTTCTTGGGACGGCGAAGGGGAGGAAAAACAAATGTAAACTTTTTGTTAGCTTCTTCCTTTGCAGCTTTACTCTCAAGAGGGATAATGCTATGATAAAAGCCGCTGAATCGCTGGAGGTTTTTCAGTGCCTGCGGCTGGGGAGAGAGACGCGCTTTTGCGTGTGGCCCCCACCGCTGGAAGAGAGTCCGTCCCATGGGGATGGGCAGCGCAACATATGAAATTTCAGGTGATAATTTGAAAGGGATTCTGAATTGGATTCGCCGGTATCCCCACATTAAATACATCGGCTATCTGCCTGTCTACCTGGCCATCTATTTTCTGGCGGAGCACCTGGTCACCACCCACTACTGGGTGTCCCATCTGCCTATCGATGATGCCATCCCCTTTGTACCTGCCATGGTGCTTTTTTACGATCTGTGGTATCCGGCCATGATCGTTGTCGGGTTATACCTGCTGCTTCGAGACCCGGAGAACTTCGTGCGGTATATGAAGTATCTCTTTTATACACTCTTTTTGTGTGAGGCGGTGTGGCTGCTGTTTCCCAACGGACAGAATCTGCGTCCGGCAATCACAGGGCAGGAAAATATATTTACCTGGATCATCTCCATCATCTATGCCGCGGATACCAATACCAATGTGCTGCCCAGTGCCCACGTCACCGGCGCCATCGCAGTGGCGGTAGCGGTGCTCCACTGTCCGTCGCTGCAAAGTAAGCGATGGCTTCGGGTGGGGACCGTGGTGATCTGCACCCTCATCTCCATCAGCACGGTGTTCATCAAGCAGCACTCCGTGCTGGATGTGCTGGCTGGTGTGGTGGCATCGGTTCCCTTCTATCTGGTCTTTTATCGGAAACGAATGAGAAAAGGAGAGGCGCTTTTCAGCGGAAACTGAACGAAAAAAACGCATCCGGAATTTCCGGATGCGTTTTTTACTGGAAGGGAAGAGGGGAGTTACTCCTCAGGGGCGTTTTTCAGCCGCTCCTTGACCTCCTGGCCAAAGGGTGTCACGGCCAGACCGCCCAGAGCAGTCTCCCGGAACTCGATGGGCAGACGCCGGCCCACATCGCCCATGGCATCGATGACCTGATCCACGGGAATGCGGCTGGTGATGCCTGCCAGGGCCATATCTGCGGCGCAGATGGCGTTGGCTGCGCCCACTACGTTGCGCTTGACGCAGGGCACCTCCACCAGACCGGCCACAGGATCGCACACCAGTCCCAACAGGTTTTTCAGCGCCATGGCCACGGCGTGGCAGATCTGCTCCTCGCTGCCGCCCCGCAGCTGCACCAGCGCGCCGGCAGCCATAGCCGAGGCAGTTCCGATCTCCGCCTGGCAGCCGCCGCTGGCGCCGGCGATACAGGCCTTATAGGCCACCACTGCGCCGATGCCGCTGGCCACATACAGGGCCTTGACCATCTCGTCCTCGCTGACCTTGCCGGAGCGGTACAGAGGGATCAGCACTGCGGGCATCACACCGCAGGCACCGGCAGTGGGTGCCGCCACGATCCGGCGCATACAGGCGTTGGACTCGCCGGTGGCCAGCGCCTCAGCGATGACCTGGCCCAGGAAGTTGCCGCCGATGGGCTCGTGGTCCTTCATATAGTCCCGCATCCGGCCGCCGTCGCCGCCCACCAGACCGCTGGGAGAGCGGCGGTCAGAGGCATAGCCGTCGGAGGTCTCCACCATGGAGCGCCAGGTGTAGCGCATCCGGTCCAGTGAGTCCTCACGGCTGACCTCCCGCTCCTGCATATCGGTTTCCAAAACCACTTCCCAGAAGGGCTTTCCCCAGGCCTGGCTCTTGTCCAGGATCTCCTGCATAGAATCCAATGCCATGTTCAGGCCTCCTCTCTTTCATAATAGGTGGCTTTGCGGATGCCCTCAAACTGCCGCAAAGAGGTGATGACGGACTGCGGGATCTTCTGATCCACTTCGATGACCATGATGGCCAGGCCGCCCTTGCCCTGACGGCGCAGGCGCATGTTGGCGATGTTCACCTGGGCCTGAGACAGGGCCTTGGACACCTCGCTGACATAGCCGCAGTCGTCCTGATTGTAGATGATGAGGGTGTTGTATTCGCCGGTAAAGCCCACCGGAACGTCGTCGAGCTTGTCCACCTGAATGCGGCCGCCGCCGATGGAGCAGGCCTGTACCTTCAGGTGCTCACCGCCCCGACCCGTCAAGTCCAAAACCACGGTGTTGGGATGGGCTTCCCGCAGCTGCACTTCGCCAAAGGTGAAGTGCAGGCCCCGTTCCCGGGCCAGCGCAAAGCTGTTGGGGATGTCCAGGTCGTCCGGCTGCATCCCCAGAAGACCTGCCACCAGGGCCCGGTCCGTGCCGTGCCCTCTTCCGGTTTCGGCAAAGGAGCCGTGGAGCAGCAGCTTGGCCTCCACAGGCTCATTGCCCAGAAGGGTACGGGCGATGTTGCCGATGCGCACTGCGCCGGCTGTGTGTGAACTGGAGGGACCCACCATTATGGGACCCAAAATGTCAAAGATATCCAGCATCGCATCAGGTTCCCCTTTCTCTTAGACTCGCAACAGATGATTTGGCAGGTCTGCGGTCTATCCGCAGAAAAACGGAAAGAACTGCCATTTACGTGTAGTATACCACATTCGCTTAGAGGAAGCAATCATGAATAAAAAAAGTTTTTGATAACCTAAAAAAATATTAGAGTTTGAGTAGGCCAGAGGGGAGAAATTAGCCGGGGGAGACTGGGAAGGCAGCCTATTTCCCATGGAGTCCACAATACAAAAACAGCGGAGACGTCTTATAGACGTCTCCGCAAAGACAGCGTGCGTTTTATTGTTCTTTTTCAATCCAGGACCTGCACGGCAGCACCCAGAACTCCGTCGCCGATATAGACGCTGAGAGTGCCGTCGATCTCGCCTTCCCAGATGTGGTCGTAGTCAGGCAGAGCGGCCATGAGACGGCTGCGCAGAACTTCCATCTCCTTGGGAGCGCCGCCGTTGGCCACCGCCAGGTTGTATCGCCGGTGGGTGCCGCAGGATTTTACCGTCAGGTCCACCAGCTTTTGAATCACCTGGTTCCGGCCACGGACCTTGGCCACGGACTTGAGCTGTCCGTCGCCGGCAAAGGTGAGCAGGGGCTTGATCTGCAGCAAAGTGCCCGCCGTGGCGGTCACCTTGCCGATGCGTCCTCCCTTTTGCAGATACTCCAGAGTATCCACGGAGAAGAAGGGGAAGGTGCTGGCGATCAGCTGCGGGACCCGGGTCCCGACCAGCTCCTCCCAGGTTGCACCGCCGCGGATGTCCTCCGCCAGCTGCAGCAGGGTCAGGCCCATACCCAAAGAGCCGCTGACCGAGTCAAAGACCCGGATGGTCAGGTCCTGACGGTCCTCCGCCATCAGACGCATCAGGTTGTAGGTGCCGGACAACCCACCGGAGAGCATCACAGCGATAACGCCGTCATAGCCTTCTGCGGCGATGGCGTCCAGCGCATCGGTGATGTCCTGACCGGAGGGCAGGGAGGTCTGGGGCAGTTCGCCGGACCGCAGGCGAGTATAGATGTCCTCGCTTCGGATGTTCACACCGTCGGCGTATTCTCCGTCAGCGCACAAAATGCGCAGCGGCACCACGTGGATGTGATTTTCCGCCACCAGGCGGGGCGTCAAATCGGCACAGGAATCCGTCAGCAGTGCGATTTTCTGTGGGGGCATGATAACATCTCCAAATCTTTTGCACAAATCATTTAATATAAATTACATTTCTATTTAGATTATCCCACAAAACGAAAAAAACTGCAAGAGGGGAGGAAGAAAGAAGCGCGATTTACCTGCTTGAATGGGAAATGGGGGAAAATAGTATGCAACCCTTGCGTAAGGGCGCGGAAGAAACTATAATAGAGACAAAAATCGACCGCTTTTTTGCACGATGGCAGCGGCCGTCCCCTGGGGGAGGGGAAGAAAGGAGCAGGGACATATGTATCTTGCCACGGCGGCGCAGATGAAGGAACTGGACCGGCAGGCTATTGAGGACAGAGGGGTTCCCTCTATCGATCTGATGGAGCGGGCTGCCCAGGGGGTGGCCCGGGCAGTGCTGGAGCTGCTGCCGGACAAACCGAAAAAATGTCGGGTAGCTGTGTTTTGCGGCACCGGCAACAACGGCGGTGACGGTTTGGCCGCCGCCCGTCTGCTGCACCTGGAAGGGGTGGAGGTCCGCACCTTCCTGGTGGGCGACTATGAGAAGCTGACAGAGGACGCCCGGACCATGGCGGCCCGCCTCAGCGAATTTGGATTGGAGTTGGAGCCTTATCGGGACGGGGCGGCGGTGTGGCGGTATCTGCGCTCCTGCCAGGTGATCGTGGACGCGCTGTTCGGCGTGGGTCTCAGCCGTCCCATCACGGACCCGCTGCGCTGCGGGTTGATTGAGGGGATCAACGCCCTTCCGGGAGCCGTGGTAGCGGCGGACATCGCCAGCGGTGTGGAGACGGATACGGGCCTGGTATTGGGCGCGGCGGTCCGGGCGGACCGGACGGTGACCTTTTCCCTGCCCAAGCTGGGGCAGTTTGTAGGGGAGGGTGCCATATACAGCGGCACGGTGACGGTCCATGAGATCGGTCTGCCCGAAGAGCTGATCCGCCGGATGGAATTTGGAGCGGAGACGGTGGACGGTACCTGGGTGAAAAAGGCGCTGCCGCCCAGAAAGCCTGACGGTCACAAGGGCACCTTTGGCAAGGTGCTGATCTTGGCGGGCAGCGTGGGCTTTACCGGCGCGCCGGTGCTGGCGGCCCGGGCCGCCAGCCGGGCGGGGTGCGGGCTGGTGTCCCTGGCGGTGCCCAACACCGTCTATCCCATTGTGGCCCAGAAGTGTCTGGAGGAGATGCCCTTTCCGCTGCCCTCCGACTACAAGAGCCTGCGGAACCGGGCGGCGGCCTGCGACGCGGTGCTGGTGGGGCCGGGGCTGGGCCTGAGCAGCCGGGCCCACCGACTGGTGCTGGGGCTGGCGGAGGATCTGGAGGGGCCGCTGGTCCTGGACGCCGACGGCATAAATGCCCTGGAAAAGCATATGGATACTCTGGAGAGACGGCGGGGCCGGGTGACTATTCTCACGCCCCACGATGGAGAGTTTGCCCGGATGGGCGGCGATCTGTCCAGCGGGGACCGTTTGGAGGAAGCCCGGCGCTTTGCCCAGCGCTACGGCTGTATCCTGGTGCTGAAGGGGCACCGCACCATTGTGGCCAATCCCGAGGGGCGGTGCTATGTCAACACCAACGGCAACTCCGGCATGGCCAAGGGCGGAAGCGGCGACGTGCTGGGAGGAATTTTGGTCTCATTGCTGGCCCAGGGCATGGAGCCGGAGGAAGCGGCCCGGGCGGCGGTGTGGCTCCACGGCCGGGCGGGCGATTTGTGCGCGGAAGCTCTGACAGAGTACGCCATGACTCCCAGTGATCTCATCGGCCGGCTGCCGGCGGTGTTCCGGGAGCTGCTGAAAGGGACCAAGTGACGCTTTGTTCCGTTCTCTCCGCCATTATGTTGGGAACGGAGGGCGGAATGTGGTCAAGAGAATTTGTTTTGCGGCGATGACAGTGCTTGTGATGCTCTCGGCCTGCGGTGAAGCGGGTCAGAAGGAGTCGCCGGCAGAGGATGCGCTGGAGCAGTACCGGAACATGACCGGCGCAGAGCTTGCTGCCCATGTCAGCTGCACCTGGAACGGGGAGGCAAGGGAGTATCTGCTGAAGTGTACCTATGCGCCGGAGGGAGAATCCACGGTGGAGGTGCAGGAGCCGGAGGAATTGGCGGGCGTGACGGCGGTGGTGGATGGGGAGACCATGGGCCTTCGCTATGAGGGGGACTGCCTGGATGCCGGCACCATCAGCAACGAGGGAATCTCACCGGCGGCCTGTCTGCCTCGCCTGCTGGACGCTTTGCGCACCGGCTGGCTGTTGGAGGAAAACGAGGAGAAGTGGGGAGAGATGGACTGCCTGCGCCTGACAGTGGACACCACTGGCGCGGAGGGCGGAAAGATTCTCTGGACGGTTTGGCTCAACCGGGAGACCGGTGTGCCGGTCCACGGGGAGATCGCCGTGGAAGAGGAAATAATTTTTGAGCTAGAGTTTACGGAATTTTCTTTTTGTGATACAATTACAAGGTGACCCGGGAGCGTTTTTGGCGATTTGCCGGTCTGCAGACGGATGCCCCCCTTGAACCACCCTTGCAAAAGGGACGTTGCCTTTGTCGTATGGAAAGGGAGCAGATGAAAATGGAAAGAAGTCTGAAACGTACATGGGCAGAGATCAATTTGGATAATCTGGCCGAGAACTATCAAAAGCTGCGTCAGCAGGTCAAGCCGGGCACGAAATTTTTGGGCGTAGTCAAGGCGGATGCCTATGGGCACGGCGCTGTCCGGGTGGCCCGAAAACTGGAGCAGTTGGGAGCGGACTATCTGGCGGTGTCCAATGTGGAGGAGGCAGAGGAGCTGCGTCACAACGGCGTCCATATGCCGATCCTTCTGCTGGGCTATACGCCGGAGGACATGACAGAGACTCTGATCGAAAACGATGTGACCCAGGATGTGCCCTCTCTGGAGATGGCCCGGGCCTACTCCGCGGAGGCAGGGAAGCTGGGCAAGGTTTTGCGGGTTCACCTCAAGCTGGACACCGGTATGGGCCGTCTGGGCTTCCAGTGCGACGAGGAGCACTTTGAGGAGAGCCTTCGGGAGATCCTGGAGGCCGTGCAGCTGCCCAACCTGGACTGGGAAGGCGTGTTCATGCACTTTTGCGTCTCCGACGAGCCGGACTCCATCCGGTGCCGGGAGTTCACCAAGCTGCAGCATGAGCGCTTTGTGCATATGATTACAGAGGTGGAGAGCCGGGCGGATATGCGCTTCCGGCTGCACCACTGCTGCAACGCCGGCGGCGTGGCCTATTTCCCGGAATACGCCTGGGACATGGTCCGGCCGGGCATCTTGCTCTACGGCTCCGGCGATATGGCCGGGGAGATGGGCCTTAAGCCGGTCATGACCGTGAAGGCGGCCATCGGCCCCGTCAAGACCTTTGAGGCGGGTGCCTCCATCAGCTACGGCCGGACCTATTTCACCACCGGTCATCAGCGCATCGGTGTGGTGCCCATCGGCTATGCCGACGGACTGTTCCGCCTCAACTCCAATCAGTGGAAGATGCTCACCCGGGACGGCCCGGCGCCGATCCGGGGCCGTATCTGCATGGATATGTGCATGATCGATCTGACCGATCTGCCCAACATCGGCACAGGCGATGTGGTGGAGGTCTTTGGCGAGCACAATCTGGTCAACGATATGGCCAAGCAGGTGCAGACCATCCCCTATGAGCTGCTGTGCGCCATATCCAAGCGGGTGCCGAGGCTCTATCTGGAGGGTGGCAAGGTCATCGACCACAACCTGCAGCTGCTGCTGTAAAGCCTGTCCCCCCAGGCACCACCTCATCCCGACGGGCATAGGATGAAGAGGGCCGGAAGCGCCAAAAAGACGGAACGCAACGTATAAATTCCGCGGCCGCGTGGGAGAATGATAGTGGCCTCACCGCTGAGGCGGTGACGGGTACTTCTTTCGGCGGAGTGTGAACTTTTGTGGATACGAGCGTCAAACGCGGCGATATTTTTTATGCTGACCTCAGCCCGGTGGTCGGCAGCGAGCAGGGCGGTGTCCGTCCGGTGCTCATCATTCAAAACGATACCGGAAACCGGTACAGTCCCACCGTGATCGCGGCAGCCATCACCTCCCAGACGGGCAAGGCGAAGCTGCCCACCCATATTGAGCTTTCCGCCCGGGACAACGGTCTGACCCGCGATTCCGTGGTGCTGCTGGAGCAGATCCGAACCCTGGATAAGCGGCGGCTGCGGGAGCGGATGGGCAAGGTGGACAACAAGGTGATGGAGCAGATCGACGCGGCCATTGCGGTCAGCTTCGGCCTCCATCGGGATCAACTGGTCTGAGCAGGCACTCCGCGGGAGAGAATACATATGTATCCTTTCCCGCGGGGGCCTAGAACACAAATGAGATACATAGGAGGAACTTCCATGAAAAAACGCTGGCCCCTGCGGGCTCTGAGCCTGGTTTTGCTGCTGTTGGTGCTCAATGCCACTGTTTCTCTGGCTGCCGACGCCGGTTCCTCAGGGGACCCGCTGGTGACCCTCAGCTACCTCAACGACACCTATCTGAGCACCATTTTGAATCGGGTGGACGCCAAGATCACCTCCCGGAATACTACCATCGGTCAGCAGATTGACCAGAAGATCGCCCAGAGCGGCGGCACGGGCTCCGGCACCACCGCATCTTCCTCCTTTGTCCTGGTGACCCTGAGCAAGGGGCAGAGCCTGAAGCTGGAGCTGGGCAGCGAGGTGCTTTTGCGGGTGGGCACAGCCTCCTGCGTGGCCTCCTCCACACCGGGACTCATTGACTCCACCGCCGGCACCACCATCAACAACGGCGCAGCGCTGACGAAAAACCACCTCTACATGGCCACCATCGAGGACCGCTCGGTGAAGGCCACCGCCGCCACGGTGAAGATCATGGTCCGGGGCGGCTATACCGTAGCCTGATTGGGCAATATTGATAAGCCAAGAGCCGGTCTGTCCTTGGGACAGGCCGGCTTTGCCTTTGCATAGTTTTCAGGAAAAAGGCATAGATAGAGAGATAGAAAGCGGAAAAGGGGGACGGGCATGGAACGGCTGAAATTATATCGGAGCGGACAGGTGGTGGGGGAGCTGACGGCGGAGCCGGAGGGGCTCTATCTTCGGTTTCACGTCCGGTGTGATCCGTGCGGAGAGGGGATGTTCCGGGCTTTCGCCGTGGGAGAACGGGGAGAGGTGCCTCTGGGGATCCTGGAGCCGGTTTCCGGTCGTCTTCAGCTCTCCCGGTGCCTGTCCCGCAGTCAGCTGGCCCCCGCTGGGCAGCTGCTGCGGGGGGAGGTGCGGCGCTGCGGCGGGGAAGAGGAGAGCGCCTGGCAGTCACCACCGGGAGAGGTGTGGGAGCAGCTGCCCTTCTGCCGCCGGCTGGACCGGCGCCAGGGTGCCCTCTGGCGGGAGGAGGGACAGCGCCGATGCCTGGCCCTGCCCTACGACTCCCGTCAAGCCTTCCCCCTGCCGGAGTTGTTCTGCCTGGCCCGGGTGGAGAAAATCGGCGACGGGTGGTATGTGGTGTATACCTTTGACCGGCAGGGCCAGCCGGTGATTTCCTGAGGCTGCGGTGGCTTGAAAAGCCGGAAGTGGGAAAATCATACTTTTTTGCAAGGGAAATTTTTTGAATTTTTGCGAATTTATGTCTACCCCTTCGCCTCAGGGTATGCTATACTAAACTATCCCCGGCAAGCCACACACCTTGAATGGAGGTCCTGCTATGAAGTGTCCCTATTGCGGCTTTGACGAGAGCAAGGTCATCGATTCCCGCCCTGCCGACGAGGGCAGAAGCATCCGGCGCCGCAGAGAGTGCCTGTCCTGCGAAAAGCGTTTCACCACCTATGAGACAGTGGAAAGTCTGCCCATGGTGGTGGTGAAAAAGAACGGCAGCCGCCAGAGTTTTGACCGCCGGAAGGTGTTCAATGGGATGCTGCGGGCCTGTGAAAAGCGCCCGGTCCCCGTGGCGGAGCTGGAGCGCATCGCCGAGGAGATCGAGCAGAACCTGCAAAACTCCCTGGAGCGGGAGATCAGCACCGAGCGCATCGGTGAGGAGGTCATGGAGCGGCTCAAAAAGGTGGATGAGGTGGCCTATGTGCGCTTCGCCTCCGTCTACCGGCAGTTCAAGGACATCGGCACCTTCATGGAGGAGCTGAACAAGCTGCTGGAGCATCAAGAGGAGTGAGAGGGGTCTTATAGGATGTTGCGGATGTTCACCTGTTCCATCTCTGCCAGGAGCCGGAACTGGGAGCGCAGCGTCCGCACCTCACAGAGAAACCCCTCTTTGTCCCGTAACTGGGCGCAGGCCATGGCCCGCTGCAAAGAGTTTTCCGTCTCATTGAGGGCGTCGTGAGTCTCCACGATGTGTAAAAAGGTCTGGCGCTGGTCCCAGTGGCGATAGACGGACTCCAGCTTTTCCTGGGCGGTGTCCCAGTCCTCTGCCAGAGCGGCATCTTCGGCCTGTTCTGCGCCGGAGACCCAGACTTTCGTATATCCGTCCACCAGGGCGGCGTTGCCCAGGGCAAGGGCTATCAGCAGCGCCAGAATGGTGAGCGGGAACCACAGTCGTTTCATGACGGGATCTCCTTTGGAATACAGAGGATGTGGTCCCCCTGGTCCAGGGTCATCAAAAAGACCTCACTGGGGGCGCGCAGGTGCCGGTCCGCCAGCTCCTTTTCCAGCCATTTGACGTCCCGGCCGCATTTACGCAGGTTGGGATGGATGACCAGGCCGTCGTTGATGAGTACTATGGGGAGGAACACATCGTCCTCTACCGATTTGTTGAGCTGGGCGGGAGTGATGGGTTGCTGGTCCGCCCGCAGAAGGATGGAGAGCTGGCCGCTGTTTTCCAGGACCGCGTATTTGACCGTTGTGGGGTCGCTGATTCCCTGGCCCCGCAGTTCCTCCAGCAGCTCGTCCAGGGTGAAGCGGTTTTGCCGCATGGCCGCCTGCTGGATGTGGCCCTCCCGAATGAGGATGGTGGGCTGGCCGCAGATGAGCCCCCGGAGCCGCAGACTTTTGAGGCTCAGAAGCGAAAGCAGCATGGACAGGCTTAAAAGGCACAAAATGGGGATCAGGCCGTTGAGCAGCGGAATGCCGAAGTCCTGCATAGGTACCGTGGCCAGGTCCGAAACCATCATGGTCAGCACCAGTTCGCTGGGCTCCAGCTCGCCGATCTGCCGCTTGCCCATGAGCCGCAGGCCTGCCATGATGAGAAAATAGAGGATAATGGTTCGAAAGAGAGCCGTTGCCATAAGGGAATCCCTCCTTGGTGCCCAGTATGGACCAAAGAAGGGAGAATTATCCATTTTTTAGTGGAAAGAATGGTAACAGCCGTCCGGAGTCGGACGGAGGTTATAGATGGTTTCGCAGAGGGAAAGGAGGATCATGGGCCCGGCCCATCACAAAGCGCCAGTGCCTGTTCGGGACCCCGGACAGGACGACGAGGAGGAGAGAGAATCGAAGGTTCGGCGGATGCTCTCCCGTGCACTCCGGGTGCGGACGCAGCTGACAAATACGCGGGCGACCGCGGAACAGAGAGGCTGTGACCGGAGAGAAAAGTGACAAATGGCTGCGAGTTTGTCCTTTTGACACGATTCAAAAAAATTGACTCGATCAGGAGGATTGATTGTTATGTGCGGAATAATTGGTTATGTGGGGCAGGAACAGGCTGCACCCATTTTGCTGCAGGGACTGTTTCGGATGGAGTACCGGGGCTATGACTCCGCTGGTGTGGCGGTGTGGTCCCAGGAGAAGGGTCTTCAGGTGAAAAAGGCCAAGGGTCGGATTCAGGTGCTCTCTGATATGCTCCACGGCGGCGCGGACATGGAGGGGACCATGGGCATCGGACACACCCGTTGGGCCACCCACGGTGAGCCCTCGGACGTCAACGCCCATCCCCATGTCTCTGAGTCCGGCAATATTGCCCTGGTCCACAACGGTATCATCGAAAACTATATGGAGATCAAGGAGTTTTTGCTCCACCAGGGCATCCATTTCTCCTCGGATACAGACTCCGAGGTGGTGGCCCAGCTGCTGGAGTATTACTATGACAAGAGCCATGATATGCTCGACGCGGTCTCCCGTGTGATCCACCGTATCCAGGGCTCCTACGGCTTTGGCATCATCTGCAGCGACTATCCCGGTGCCCTCATTGCCGCCCGAAAGGACAGCCCGCTGATCCTGGGCTATGGCGACGGGTTCCACTTTCTGGCCTCTGATGTGACGGCCATGATCCAGTACACCCGGGATATCGCCTATATGGACGACGGTGAGATCGCCGTCATCACCGCCAACAGCATCCAGGTCTACAACAATATGCTCGAGCCGGTGAAGAAGGAGCATCAGCATGTGGCCTGGGACGTGTCTGCGGCGGAAAAGGGCGGCTACCCCCACTTTATGTTCAAGGAGATCATGGAGCAGCCTGAGGCCTTCCGCAAGGCCGTGTTCCCCCGCATCCGGGACGGCCACGTGGCGCTGGATGATCTGAAGCTCACCGCTTGGCAGATCCGGGACTTCAACAAGATCGACATCATCGCCTGCGGCTCGTCCTACCATGTGGGCATGGTGGGCAAGTACAACCTGGAACGGCTGCTGCGCCGGCCGGTGGAGGTGTTTTTGGCCTCGGAGTTCCGCTACTGCGACCCGCTGGTGGACTCCAAGACCTTGGTCATCGTTATCAGCCAGTCCGGCGAGACCCTGGACACCATGGCCGCTATGCGGGAGGCCAAGCGTCTGGGCGGCCGCACTCTGGCCATTGTCAACGTGATGGGCTCCTCCATCGCCCGGGAGGCCGACGATGTGCTTTACACCTGGGCTGGCCCGGAGATCGCCGTGGCCACCACCAAGGCCTATTCCACCCAGCTGGCGGTGCTGGATCTGCTGGGGCTGTACCTGGCGGACGTGCTGGGCACCGTGGAGCCGGAGGAGTATGAGGCCATTTTGAAGGAGGCCTACACCATTCCGGAGAAGATGGAGTCCATCCTGGCCAAGACCTCCGATATCCAGTACTTCGCCTCCCAGTATTTCAACCACAACTCCATTTTCTTCATCGGCCGCAACCTGGACTATGCCATGGGCCTGGAGGGTTCGCTGAAGCTTAAGGAGATCTCCTATATCCACTCGGAGGCCTACGCCTCCGGCGAGCTCAAGCACGGCACCATCTCCCTCATCGAAAAGGGCACCCTGGTGGTGGCGCTGGCCACCTATGAGCCGCTGTTCGACAAGGCCATGAGCAATGTGGTGGAGGTCAAGGCCCGGGGCGCCGAGGTGCTGGCGCTGACCACGGAAAACTTCCGGGAAAAGATGGAGAAAATCGCGGACAGCGTCATCTCTGTGCCCTGCACCCATCAAATCTTCCAGCCCTCTCTGGGTGTGGTGCCGCTGCAGCTGTTTGCCTACTATGTGGCGCTGCACCGGGGCTGCGACATCGACAAGCCCCGGAACCTGGCCAAGTCCGTCACTGTGGAGTGAGCCGGGAAGGGGAAGGCCCCAAATAGAAATAGAAAAGAGCGCGGGGACCAGATGCTGGTCCCCGCGCTCTTCCTGTTTTTTTTGAAGGCTCGGCAGAAGGGTATATGTAAATGGAAATAGCTTTACATATCAATGAGGGCGCGGAACAGATCGCACACCGTGGCGATCTCCTGGTCCGGGAAGTCAAACTGGACGGAGTGCAGCGGAGGATAGTCCATGCCGTTGCCGATGAAGAACAACGCGCCGGGAATCTCCTGGAGATACCAGCCGAAGTCCTCGCTGGCCCGGGCGGGCTCGGGCATATCTGCCAGGGGCAGACCCAGCTGCTTGGCGGCCTGACGGACCTTCCGGACGCAATCCGGGTGGTTGGAGGTTTCCGGGAACTCATCGCAGTAGGCGATCTCCCACTTGAGCCCATAGGCCTCCGCCTCCTGGGCTACCCGCTCCTCCAAAGCACGCTGGAGGGTGTCCAGCTCCTCCTGATAGTGGGCCCGAAGGGTCAGCAGGAGCTTGCCCTGATGGGCGGAGACGCCGAAGGCGGGTTCGCCCACGTCCACCTGCACCACGGTGCACAGCACCAGCCCCTTGTGGTCCTCGGGGGAGATGAGGCCAGGGATGGCATCCACCAGATGGGCCACGGCGAAGGCGGGATTTTTGCCCAGCTCCGGGGTGCTGGCATGGGTGGGGGTGCCGGTGAGGGTGATGGTCATGCCCTTGGAGGCGCAGTTCATCACGCCGTCCCGGACGCAGACCGCTCCCTGGGGATAGCCGGACCAGTTGTGGAAGGCGTAGACCTGGCCGATCTGCTCCTGCTTGAGCAGCCGGGCGCAGTCCTGCCCGCCGCCGCCCACCTCCTCGGCGTGCTGGAAGATGAGGTAGACGTCCTGGTCGGCGCCGTTCTCCTCCAGGTCCAGGGCGAGAGCCGCCAGAGCGGCGCTGTGGCCGTCGTGGCCGCACTTGTGGGAGACACCGGGGCACTGGGAGCAGTAGGGCAGGGGCAGGTCCTCCTGGATAGGCAGGGCGTCGAAGTCCGCCCGGAAAGCGATGCGTCCCCGGGGCTGCTTTGCCCGGTAGAGGGCGTAGAACCACTTGCCCTGGTCCACCACCTCCAGATGGGTGTGCTGGGCCAGGAAGTCCATCAGATAGGCCTTGGTCCAGGTCTCGTGGTGGGACAGCTCGGGGTGGGTGTGAAGGGTGTGGCGGAGGGATACCGCCAAATCATAGTTCTTGGGTGTCATGACGTTCGTTTACCTCCTGAAATTGATAGCACCCGTCGGCGGTCCGGCGGAAATCGGCGGAGAAGAAGGCGGCGCAGGCCTGGGCCATCCAGGCCGGGTCCCGGCTGCCGGCAGTCTCCACCGCGGCGTGCATGGACAGCTGGGCCATGCCGATGTCCACCATGGGGACGCTGACCATCCGGCCCAGCAGATTGCCCAGGGTGCTGCCGCCGGGCTCGTCGGCCCGGTTGGCAAAGACCTGGACCGGGACGCCTGCCTGTTGGCAGATGGCAGCGAACAGCGCTTGCGTCAGACCGGTGGTGGTGTAGCTCTGGTTGGCGTTTTTCTTGATGACCACACCCCGGTTGGGGTAGACCCGGTTCTCCGGGTCGGCCTTCTCGGCGAAGTTGGGGTGGACGGCGTGGCCATTGTCGGCGCTGAGGAGGAAGCTGCCTGCCAGAGCCCGGCGCTTTCCCTGGCCGTCCAAACTCAGCAGGTCTCCCAGCCGCTCCAGCACATCCGGCAGGAAGCTGCCCAGGGCGCCCTGACGGGTGCCGCTGCCCACTTCCTCGCTGTCAAAGAGGCACCAGATCTGTCCCACGTGGGGCAGGGGAGAGGCGTGCAGAAAGCCCTCCAGCGTGGCATAGGCGCAGGCCAGGTCGTCGATGCGGGGAGCCTGGAAGAACTCCCCGTCAGGGCCCAGCACCACTGCTCTTTGCCGGGGGCAGAGCATCAGGTCGTGGGAGAGGATATCTCCCTCCTCCACCTGCAGCTCCCGAGCCAGCAGGGCCGTCAGAGAGGGGGCCCCCTCCAGCCCCCACAGGGGCTGCATGTCCTTTTGCAGATTGTACTCGTGTCCCTTGTTCACGTCCCGCAGCTGGTGGATGGCGAGACTGGGAATGGTCAGCAGGTCCCGGTCGATGTGGATGAGGCGGGTCTCCACACCTCGGGCTGTCCGCACCGCCACCCGACCGGCCACGGTCAGAGGGCGGTCTAGCCAGCTGGAGCGGTTCATGCCGCCGTACCCCTCCGTCTCCAGGCGGATATAGCCGGGCACGCCGCTGAGGCAGTCGCTTTTGATGCGGAAGGTGGGAGTGTCGCTGTGGGCGGCGGTCATGCGCCAGCTCTCCAGAGACTCGGCAGGCAGGCGAAAGGCGATGAGGCTGCTCTGGTCCCGGGTCACATAGCCACTCTGACCGGGGCCAAGGGACCAGGGCTCTGTCTCCTCCAGCCGGGAAAAGCCTGCGCCCTCCAGCAGCTCCGCCGCGCTGCGGACCGCATGGTAGGGACTGGGGCTTTTTTCGATGTATTCCATCAGATGCTCTAAGGTATTCAATGGTGGTTCCTCCTTTGGTACAGGAACTCAGCCGAAAGCACGGCGAGCGCTTTGGCGCCGTCCCTTCGGGGAATGAGCTTTTCCTATTATAATGCTTTGCCGGTTCCGGGACAAGTCAGGTTTGTGCGCTTTTTTGACATAAAATCGGCATTTGGAAGGGAATTCCTGTTGACATAATGCTGCAATTCTGCCATAATAAAACAGAATCTGTCTCATAACTTCGCCGGCAGCGACAGCTCCGCGTTCGAAAGAACGCGGAAATTTTTCCGCTGACGGCGGTCGAAATCTGGGGAAAGAAAGGAATCAGCGTATGCGAGGAAAAAGGATCTTGGGAATGCTTTTGGCGGCAGCTATGACGGTCACCATGCTGGTGCCCGGGGCGCAGGCTGCCTTCAGCGACACCTCTGGGCACTGGGCGGAGTCGGCCATCACCAAATGGAGTGAGAAATACGGCATTATCCAGGGCTATGAGGACGGCACCTTCGGGCCGGACAAGCCCATTACCCGTGGTGCCATGGCCGGCATCATCGATCGGGTGATGCACTACCAGACCAAGTCTCCCGCCAATACCTTTTCCGACACCGCGGGCACCATCTGGGAGGAGCCGATTCTGAAGCTCAACGCCGCTGGCGTCATGCTGGGCGACCAGGGAAAGGCCCTTTTGTGGAACGACATCACCCGCCAGGAGGCGGTGGTCATGATGGCCCGGGCCTTCGGCGTTCCCGAGTCCTCCTCCGAGCTGACCTACTCTGACGCCGATTCCGTGGGCCTCTTTGCCAGAGGCTATGTGGCCGCCATGGCTGAGCGCGGGTATCTCACCGATGTAAAGGATAACGCCTTCCGCCCCCGGGAGCCCATTACCCGGGCGGAGTTCTTGAATCTGTTGGACCAGATGGTGTCCGTGCTGTACCAAACCGCCGGCTCTTACAGCAGCGATGTCAGTGGCGATCTGCTGATCAACTGCCCCGGCGTGACGCTGCAGAATATGACCATCTCCGGAGACCTCATCATCGCCCCTGGCGCCACCAGCGCTGTGACGATGGAGGCGGTGACGGTGAAGGGCAGCATCCGCAACTTCAGCGGTATCCAGCCGGTGACCAAGGAGCCGGAGCAGCCCGAAACTCCGGTTGAGCCGGAAGAGCCCGAGGAGCCTGACGACCAGCCCTCTGGCGGAAACGAGGGAACGGGTGCCATCCAGCCCAGCCAGGTCTACACCCCCTCTGCCACCACGGGACAGTACCTGACCTATGACGGCAAGAAGATCCCCATCTACCGGGATGCCGAGCCCAATGCCCTGGGGGCCGGGGACTTTGCCTGGAGCGGTGATCGCCTGGTCTACAAAGGCGATGACTTCACCACCCGCTTCGGTATTGACGTGTCCGCCTATCAGAATCGGGCCAGCACCAACAACACCATTGACTGGAACGCGGTCAAGGCCGATGGAGTGGACTTCGTCTTTGTCCGGGCGGGCTTCCGGGGCACTGCCCAGTCGGGTACGCTGAACAAGGACGCCTTCTTTGAAAAGAATGTGGACGGCGCCATGGCTGCCGGACTGGAGACGGGCGTGTACTTCTTTGCTCAGGCCATCACCGTGGAAGAGGCCATTGAGGAGGCAGACTATGTGATCTCCCTGCTCAAGGGCCACACCATCAACGGCCCCGTGGCCTATGACTGGGAGATGCACGACAGCACCTATCGGGTCTACGGCACCACGCCGGAGATGGCCACCGCCTGCGCTATCGCCTTCTGCAAGCGCATTGAGGAGGCGGGCTACAAGGCCATGGTCTATTCCGGTCAGTATGTCAGCTACATCAAATACGATATGGGTGCTCTGGCCCCGTACCTGAGCTGGTATCCGGAGTATAAGAGCTCCTCCTCTTCCAAGCTCTACCCCACGCTGTACTACCAGATGGATTACTGGCAGTTCTCCAGCAGCTGCTCCATCGACGGCATCGGCGGCAGGGTGGATGCCAATATCCAGTTCATCCGCAAGTAAAAAGGGAAAGAGCACGGCGGGGCGGCTGCCCTGCCGTGCTCTTTTGCTTGTCAGCGCTTGTCCTGCATACCGCCCTGCTTGCTGTCCTGGGAGTTCTGCTTGCTGTCCTGGGGATTCTGCTTGGCCTTGTTGTTCTTGCACTGCTGGTTGTCACGATTGTTCTGATTCTCACGGCTCATTCGGGATGCACCTCCTTCCGCAAGATGGAGTATCGCTAGTTTGGACATCTGCGCCGGATTTTATACAGGAAAGAAGAAAAAAGTGGCCGGGCGGGGGAGAAAAGTGCTTGACAGAATAGGGAGGAGCTGATATAATAACTCCGCAAAACAAAGAAGGACGGAGCATCCGCCTCACCTCCAGCGCACAGCAAAGAGGTCAACACGGTGATCGAGCCACGGGTTTCGTGGCTTTTGTCGCGCGGATGCTGCCTGTCAGTATCCGCGTTTTGTAGTTTTTGAATGGAGGTGCTTCCACTATTAGCAGAGTAATGCATGAACTGAACGAGGAGATCTGCGACAAAGAGGTGCGGCTGATCGGTTCCGATGGCGAGCAGCTTGGTATCATGGCTCCCAGCGATGCGCTGCGGATCGCCGACGAGAAGGGCCTGGATCTGGTGAAGATCTCTCCCCAGGCAAAGCCTCCCGTCTGCAAGCTGATGGACTACGGAAAGTTCCGCTTTGAGCAGAGCAAGAAGGAAAAGGAAGCCAGAAAGAACCAGCATGTGGTGGAGATCAAGGAGATCCGGATGTCCCCCAGCATTGACGTGGGCGACTTCAACACCAAGCTGAAAAACGCCCAGAAGTTCATTGCCGACGGCAACCGGGTGAAGGTCTCCGTGCGCTTCCGCGGCCGCGAGATGGCCCATACGGACCTTGGCCGCGCGCTTCTGGAACGGTTCGCGCAGGAATGCTCTGAGGTGGCCGCCCTGGATAAGACCCCCAAGCTGGAGGGCCGGATGATGTCCATTTTCCTCTCGCCCAAGACCGGCAAATGATCTTGTGATCCCATTGACCCCAATATACGGAAGGAGATATTACCATGCCCAAGCTGAAGACCCACAGTGGCTCCAAGAAGAGATTCAATCTGACCAAGACCGGTAAGGTCAAGCGCGCCAAGGCCTTTAAGAGCCATATCCTGACCAAGAAGGACACCAAGCGCAGCAGACGCCTCCGTGCCGGCGGTTACGCGGACGCGACCAACGAGGCGACCATCCGCAAGATGATCCCCTACAAATAAGCGGATCGGACCAATAGTATAATAGGAGGCTTAACGATATGGCAAGAATTAAGGGCGCGATGATGACGCGCAAGAGAAGAAACAAGACCCTGAAGATGGCCAAGGGCTACTGGGGTGCCAAGTCCAAGCACTTCAAGATGGCCAACCAGGCCGTTATGAAGTCCCTGACCTACGCCTATGTGGGCCGTCGGCTGAAGAAGCGTGACTTCCGCTCTTTGTGGATCACCCGCATCTCCGCTGCCTGCAAGCTCAACGGCATGAACTACTCCACCTTCATGCACGGTCTGAAGGTGGCCGGCATCGAGATCAACCGCAAGATGCTCTCCGAGCTGGCCATCAGCGATCCCGCTGCCTTCACCCAGCTGACTGAGGTCGCCAAGAAGGCCTGATCTCTCAGGAGCAAACCATCCTGACGGCAAGCGCCGCCCGTTTCCTATGGAATCGGGCGGCGCTTTTTTGTGCCCTTTGCTCAAAAGAGATTGACAGTAAAGCGTGTCACTTGTATAATACAGTTAGAAAGTGTATTACTTAACTGACACGGTTTGGGAAAGGGGGGAGGCCTTTGATCTCCTTTGCGGCATTTCTCCCCCGGGAGGGGAGCCCCATCTACTGGCAGATCGTCCGCTATGTTCAGCGGGGCGTGGTGGCGGGCACCATCCAAAGCGGAGACGAGATGCCTTCCCGCCGGACCCTGTCGGCCCTGCTGGGGGTGAACCCCAATACGGTCCAGAAGGCCTGCCGCATTTTGGAGGAGGAGGGCATCCTCACCTCCCACACCGGCGCCAAGAGCCTGGTGACCGCCGATGAGGCAGTGCGGCAGCGGATCCGGGAGGAGCTGCTGGAGTATGACGCAGGGCAGCTGGTGCGGGGCTTGAAGCAGATGGGCATCACCCGGCAGCAGGCACTGGAAGTGGTGGACCGGCTGTGGGATCGGCCGGAGAGCGGAGAGGAGGAACGGGAATGAAGAAGCATCTTTCGGTGGCCATGGTGGCGGCCCGGAGCATCGTGGGCCCCTTGGTGGGCGTGCTGTTGGCTCTGGCGGCGGTGGAGGGGGCCATGCTGCTGCTCTCCCTCCGAGTTTTTGGAGGACAGCGGCTGGAGCTGGTGCTGGGCGGAGCCGGCGCTGCCTTTTGGTATCGGGTGGCATTCCTGACCCTGGCCCTGCTGTTTCGGTTCCGGAACCAGGGACTGGAGAATGCCGTGGACCATCTGCGGATCTCGGATTGGACTGCCACACTGTGGTGGGGTCTTTGCTTTACCGCTGCCTATGTGGTCCTGTGGGCAGTGCAGGTGGGTGTGCTGCTGGGCAGCAGTGCCTATGCCCTGAGCCAGATGCCGGAGCTGGCCACCAGTCCCCAGGCCGTGTTCCTGGCCTCCTGGCGGTACGGATTTTTCCACGCCATGCTGCCTCTGGACCAGTGGACGGGCTATCCCCGGCAGATCGCCGTATGCCTGAGCGCGGGGATGAGCTGTGCCTCCTGGGCCTTCTGGCAGAGACGGCACCAGGACAGTGAGCAGAAGGCGGCGGACCTGCGCTTCTGGGGGAAGCAGTTCCGGGTCGACGGCCTGGGCTGGCTGAATTTGGGGCTGGCCCTGATCCTTCTGAGCTATAAGAGCCTGAATGGCTTATCCATTGACTCTCTCACGCAAAAGTGGGGCCCGCTCTCCGAGGCCTCTGTAACGGATCTCCTGGTGACCTTTATGCTGTTGCTTTTTACAGCCTTTTCAGTGCTGGGTGTGAGAAGAGAGGTGAAGAACCATGAAGCGCGGCTTTGAGCGCTGGGTCCCGCCGGGGATGAATGCCCGGCGGGAGCTGAGTGGGATCGGCGGCGGACTGGTGATGCTGAGTCTGGTCAGTCTGCGGTTTCTTATCCTGTATATCAGCTATAAGAGTATGCTCTATGTTACGGTGAACGGGACCAGATCGCTGAAGCCGGGAGCGGTGATGCCGGACTTCGTCACGCTGACTCCCGGGATGTTCTGGGTCTTCCCTCTCTTTTTCCTGGGGATGGTGGCCCTGACCATCAGCCATTTCCACTATCACCGCCAAGGCGGCAGCCGTCCCGTCTATCTGATGCGGCGCCTGCCGAACCGGTGGGAGTACTGGCGGCGGTGCCTGACGCTGCCGCTGCTGGGCCTGCTGGCGGCGGTGTGCCTGATGTGTGTCCTGTTCGGCATCTACTTTGCCGTATATCTCCTATGCACACCGCCGGAGTGCCTGACGCCGGATCAGTGGACAAAGATTTGGAGGGTTGTGCCATGATCGAACTGCATGATGTGACCAAACGCTACGGGACCAAGCTGGCCCTGGACCAGGTGTCCCTGACCCTGGGACCGGGGGAGCTGGTGGGCCTCTTCGGGGAGAACGGCGCCGGCAAGACCACCCTCATCAAGTGCATCCTGGGCCTGCTGCACTGCAGCGGCACCGTGACGCTGGACGGGGAGGCCGTGAGCCGGAAGAATCTCCACCGCCTGTCCTTTGCCACCTGCGAGCACTCCTTTTTTCCCCGGCTGACGGCGGAGGACCACCGGGCCTTTTATCAGATGCACTTTCCCGCCTTCCGGGACAAGCGCTTCCGGGCCCTGATGGAGTTTTTCGAGCTGCCCATGGGCAAGGCCCTGCGCCACTTCTCCACCGGGCAGCAAAACCAGTTCGAGGTGATCCTGGCGTTGTGCCAGGGAGCGGACTACATCCTGATGGATGAGCCCTTTGCCGGCAACGATGTGTTCAATCGGGAGGACTTTTACAAGGTGCTGCTGGGCATCCTGGAGTCCACGGAGACGGTGCTGCTGTCCACCCACCTGCTGGAGGAGGTGGAGCGCTTCATCGGCCGGGCGGTGCTCCTGCGCCAGGGGAAGATCGTGGGGGACGCCTCCATGAGCGACCTGGAGGAGAGCGGCAAGGATCTGATGACCTATGTGAAGGAGACCTATCACTACCGGCCGGACCGGGTCAGCCGGGCCCTTTCCGACCTGACAGATTCCTGAGAAAGGGGGAAGCGTGATGCGGTTTCGTTTGTCGGCTCTGCTCCTGGCGGCGGCCCTGGCGCTCTCCTGCGCCGGACTGGTGTGGGCCTCCAGGTCGGTGGGCGGCCAAGCGGATGATGTGGTGCTGATGGAGACCCTCCTGGCGGGGGACAGCGCCGCCGCCCAGGGGGTCACGGTGGATCTGACCACCATGATGGACGGCCAGCTCCGATGGCTGACCCGCTATACCGCCGGCCCTGCGCCTACGGCCCATACGGACTTCACCTATATCTGGAAGGGTAAGAGCATGATCGAAAAGATATTTGGCAAAAGTGACATCAGTGTGGACAAAAACATCGGTAGGATGCGGATGGATTTTCTGGGGTTTCAGAATTTCCGCAATCAGGACCCCCAGGAGGAGGGAGGCCTGCGGCAGCCTCTGGAGGATGTGGCCTCCCGGTGCCCCGCCGGAGCCCAGGACTACCGGGAGACGGTGTATGTAAAGGACTACTATGAGGAGCTGCGTTTTTACGTTTCCCAGTCCGGCGCTTTGCCTGCGGGATTCAGTGAGAGTTACTTTGATCCTGACGGAGAGGGGATCCAGGATGCCGCGACCACGCTCCGGGAGCTGCTGCAGGAGACCTTCCGCCTGCCGGTGCCGGAGGATGCGGCTCTGGAGGTCACCGTCAGCAAGAGTGAGGACGGCGCCGTCACCGACTGGGAGGGGGTCCCGGTGGGGAATGCCCTGACCCCGGAGGTCTCCTCGGTGACCACGGAGGAGGGAGTCTTTTTCACCTTCTCCGCCGCCTATGGGGAGGAGCCTCTGGACTTCAGCCGCTCTGAGATGGGCCGGGGCGTTTACTTCCTGCCGGTGGAGCGGATCCCCATTCCGGAGGATCAAAAGTTCTCCGACGAGGTGGAGGAGGTCACACCGGTGCTCCATACGGAGAACTTCACCCTGGTGGTTCCCATTGCCCAGGAGGCCGAGCAGGCCCGGCTGTGGGCCAGTCCCGACGGACAGTGGCTCTATCTGGTGGTCCGGGAGGGGCAGACCTGGACCTTGACGGTGCTCTCCACCGACAAACGGGATGTGGTTTCCCGGTGCACCCTGTTCTCCGGCGAGGCGGCGCAGCAGGAGCTGGAAGCACTCTGGGCAGAGGATGGGTATCTGCTCTGCGCCCTCTCCGAGGGCAGCTTTTCCCTGGTGTCGGTGGGGGAGGACGGGCAGGCCCGAGCGGTTTTTTCCGACACCCTGGCCCCGGTGTGGGAGAAGGTGAGCCGGTGGGACACGGTGTCCTTTGCCTTTGACGGGCAGCGATTGGCCCTGGCGGGAAAGTCCAGTTTTTCTGTGGATACGGTGGATATGGACGAGTACTTCTCCACAGGGAAGCTGAATACCAGCGTGATCCTGTGCAGCTTCGACTTGGCGGTGTACGACGGGGAGGGCCTTGCCTACCTTGCCACGCTCCTCCACAACCAGGACCTGGGGAACACCCTGGGCTCCAGCGGCTGTGCGCTGACGGAGAGACCGCGGGTGTCGTTTTCCTGACAGCCATTCTAAAAACGCGCGGACCGCACAAGCG